>OBVA01000537.1_pt1 | contig 16098 bp, 13 predicted proteins | sample 1495021 | NCBI WGS metagenome assembly OBVA01 (sample SAMEA2579965, study PRJEB22360) | human gut metagenome | biome: human gut; feature: human-associated habitat; material: faeces | place: Denmark | collected 2008/2010
CAATACTTTGTGTATGAATTAGTTGGCTGATTTTGTAATATTTAATGAATGTCCCTAAATAACGCATCAGTATAACATAGAAGAGGATGTCAAAGCTTCAACAAGACTTTTGGCATCCTCTTTTTTATTTTATCCATAAAGATGGCTTATCAACATACGACACAACAGCCACACCATCAGATGCTCTGCCGCATAACACACCAGACAGGATTGGGTGCCGGACCGAAATGAATCTCCCTCAACGGTGCATCACACGCAGGGCATTGCAACGGCAAACGTTTCTTTATTTCTCCCATATCATTTCAGTTTTTTCACAAATGTACTGACAGAAGCTATCAAAGTACTGTTCACCGGCAGAGAAGGATTCCCGTAAGTAAGCATCTGCTGCTGTACGGCCTTTGATTCACAATCTTTCAGCACATGGTTCATCTTATCAATCAAAAGCAGTTCGGCAGCCGGGCAACCCTTTTTCAGAAGTTCGGCATCCTCCACCGATACCTGAATATCATTTTTACCCTGAACGATGAGGACCGGCACTTTGACGGAAGCAATCACCGTCCGGGGATTATACTTGAACCAGGAAATCAAATAAGGCTGGACAGAAGCCCGATACAATGATTGCAGATAAGCCGGCACGTCACTCACTTCCTTGCCGTTTTTCAAGGACCCGTTAATGGATGCCACCTCCTTCCGCACCGCTTCCGGATTCTGTTGAGCAGCCACTTGCGCCTCTATAATCTCGTAGGCAGGACGCCCCGCACCGGCAACCGAGATATAGCCTTTCACCTTCGGCCGGTTCTGACAGGCCAGCATTCCAATCAGCGCCCCTTCGCTATGTCCTGCCACCGTGATTGTCGTAAAACGTTTCTCTTTCGCCAGGTAATCAATCCAGCCCGTCACATCATTCACATAATCTTCAAAACGAAGTTTCGCTTCCTCCTTACCTGCCGACGCACTGGTTCCTATCCCCCGCTTGTCAAAGCGCAAGGAAGCGATGCCGTTTGCCGCCAAGCCTTCCGCCAGAAACTTCAACGAATTATTCCTCAAATTGCCAATGGCTGAATTACCATCCATATCCGTAGGTCCGGAGCCGGCTATAATAAGCACCACCGGACAGGTTTTCACCCCACCGGGCAAAAGCAGTTTTCCTTTGATTTGTCCTTCCTTGGTGTTCAGCACCACATTTTCTTCCAAAGGAAGCACTTGTGCCCGACAACAAAGACCGCACAGGAAAAATAAACCGGCTAAAATAAAATTCAAGTGTTTCATCTATTACGTATTTTAAGATTATCCATTTAACAAATATAGTGATTGTATTGAATAAAGCGAATCAATATTTGAATGTTGTTAAGCATCAGTTTTATTTTATTCAATACTATTCTATTTTATCTTCAACATGGATAGAATCAAGTCGTTTTGTCACTAAAAAAAGAACCGTTATACACGCCTACTTTTGCTGGGAGAAAATAAATCTGTAACTAATTAAAAAAAGGATTTTTTATCATTTTCCTTTTCTTATTCATCCAAACAAACTATCTTTGCCATGTTTTGTTCCGCGTACCTCCGACTGATGCGAGGAAGCGGATGAAAAGGGAATCAGGTGCAAGTCCTGAACAGTCCCGCTGCTGTAAGCTCCATCTACCTCTATAAGGGGATAGGTTTACTTATCCACTCACGCCACTGCCTGTATATATAATAAGGTGGGAAGGCAAGTAAACAGGAGTAAGTCAGAAGACCTGCAAAACGTAAAGTCATCGACCGTCGCTTTCGAGGAAAGAGCAGCGGTAAGAATGCGGTATTTATTCATTAATATGTTTTTTTAAATGAAAGGAAATAACCAGGCTTATAAGCTATGGCTTTGTCTGCTTTGCAGCTTTCTCCTATTGCCGCTTGAAATACAGGCACAGGAGAAAGGAGATTCCATCACCGGAAAAGTGCATAAAATAGATGAAGTTACGGTTACGGCAAGACGTCCGCCTGCCAAAGTAACAACCGGCAGCCCTGTACAACTTATCAACAAGGAAGATATAAAGAACTTGGGGTTACAGAATATGGCAGATGCCGTAAGGCGTTTTGCCGGAACCAACGTCCGTGATTACGGAGGCATAGGCGGTCTGAAGACCGTTTCCATCCGCAATTTAGGAGCTGCACACACAGCAGTCAGCTACGATGGAGTAGTCGTCAGCAACAGTCAGGCAGGACAAATCGATATCGGGCGTTTCTCCCTCGACAATGTATCCTCTCTTTCATTGGCAATCGGACAAGATGAGAATCTGCTGCAACCGGCCCGTCTGTATGCTTCGGCAGGAGTACTCAGCATTGAAACGGAGAAACCCGTCTTCGAAAATGGGAAATCCTCCCTGTCACAAATACAAATCCGGGGAGGAGCCTTTGGCTACATAGCCCCATCCATACGCAGATGGCAGAAGCTGGGAGAACACACCGGTCTGTCAGTCGATGCTTCCTTTATACGTGCCGACGGTAATTATCCCTTCACATTGGAAAACGGAAAATACATCACTCAAGAGAAAAGAAACAATTCGGATATTCATACATGGCAGGGAGAGGCGAATCTGTTTCATACTTTCCATGACGAAAGTACACTGGATGTGAAAGCCTATTATTTTTATTCCGAACGCGGACTGCCCGGTGCTGTCATTCTATACAACCCGAAGGCAGAAGAACGTTTGTGGGACGAGAATTTCTTCACCCAAGCCCGTTATAAGAAAACCTTCTCCCCCAAATGGACTTTGCAGGCGCAAGCCAAGTTCAACCATTCTTGGAACAAATACGAAGATACAGACGTGAAGTATGAAAACGGAAAGCAGACCGACATCAACCGTCAGGACGAATATTATCTGTCCGCCGCCGTGCTTTATCAGCCCGTCAAAGGTCTGGAATTATCGCTCGCGCAGGATGGATTCATCAATACCCTTCACACCAATATCAACGACAGCCCCAACCCGGTGAGATATTCCTCGCTCACAGCCCTCAATGCACGTTACCAATGGGGACGTATCAAGCTATCGGGCACATTGGTGGGGACTTTCATTACGGAAGAAGTAAAAGCAGGGAATACTCCCGACGACCGGAAACGCCTGTCGCCCACCCTGTCCGTTTCCATTCAGCCATGGAAAGAAGAACAATTATACGTCCGCGCAATGTATAAGAATACGTTCCGCGTACCTACCTTCAATGACCTTTATTATCTACGCATAGGAAATACCTCCTTACGCCCGGAAAAGGCACGCGAATACAATATAGGTGTCACTTGGAACGGCAAGCCGTTTTCGTTTACCGATTTCCTTTCTATCACTCTTGACGGATATTATAATGAAGTAACCGATAAAATAGTCGCCTTTCCCAGTACTTATGTATGGAAAATGCAGAATTACGGCACGGTACATATCACCGGCCTTGATGCGACAATGGCTACTTCCATACCTGTCTGCCCTAACATAAACGTAGGATTAAGCGGCAATTATTCCTGGCAAAAAGCCATAGATATGACAAATCCCGATGCCAAGAATTATAAAGACCAGCTGCCCTATACGCCTCAGCATAGCGGCAATGCTTCGACCACCATCGAAACTCCTTGGATTAATGTGGGTTACAGCCTGACAGGGGTCAGCGAACGCTACTATATGGCACAGAATATACCGGTGAATAAGATAGACGGTTATGTAGAACACACAGCCACTTTATGGCGGGAATTTACAATGAAAGGCTGTCACCTCCGCCTTCAGGCAGAAGTTATCAATCTCACTGACAAGCAATATGATGTTATCAAATATTATCCCATGCCCGGACGTTCCTGGCGCATAACGGGAGTATTAAGATTTTAAACAATATAAATGTCTAACTTTTAAAAATTAATTATGAAACTAAGAAGCTTATTTTTTGGAACACTGTGTATGTTAATGCTGGGTGTTTCATTCACCTCATGTAGTGATGATGACGATGACAGCAAAAAAAACGATGAAGGTTCGAAGGTGGAATTGCCTGAAAATCGTGTCTACATTTTGAATGAAGGTTCTTATCAAAAGAACAATGCCGGCATCACATACTATGATCCCGATAAAAGAAACAATGTAATAGATGACATTTTCTATAAGCAAAATGAAGCCAAACTAGGAGATACAGGACAAGATATGATAAAATATAATAATAATATTTATGTATCCATGTATGGCTCTAAATATGTATGCAAACTGAATGAAGCTTGTGTAGAACAAGCGCGTTATAGCTTTACAGACGAGCAAGGACAGCCTCGCTATATGGCTGCTGAAGACGGAAAACTTTACGTTACTTTAAGCAGTGGTAATGTAGCCCGTTTGGATGCTAACACATTAACTTTTGAAAAGATGGTAGCTGTAGGACAAAATCCCGAGCATATTATTGAAGAAGATGGCAAACTATATCTGGTAAACTCCGGTTTCGGATATGACAATCGTTTGTCTATCATTGATATCAAGACTTTTGATACAGCAGAGCATGTGGAAATTTTCCAGAATCCGGATAGGATACTAGAAGCTAATGACAAAATTTTCATCCAAGGATATGGTGGTCCGTACCCTGATTATGACTATACTGTAGCAATCTATGACAAAGAAAACAAAACCTACAAAAAAATTGGACCGGGCACATTAATGGCTGAATATAATGATGTGGTATATGTTATCTATTCAGAAACAGACTATAATACAAATACATCCAACCATACATTATATTCTTATAATGCTAAAACCAACAAAAAAGAAGAAACTAGTTTTTTACAAATGCCAGAAGAACTCAAGACTCGTATCTTTTATATGTTGAGTATCAATCCTGAAAATGGAGATTTTTATGTCGGTACTACCGATTATAATACTAACGGAGATATATATCGTTTCAAGAAAGACGGTACTTTTATTGAAAAATTCGAGAGCGGTGGTGTAAGTCCTAGAGCAGCCGTATTTATTGACTAACCAATGAAACAATTTTCTCTCTTTATTCACCTGATGCTTTCAGTCTTGCTTTTTTCCGCCTGCGGCGGAAAAAGCAAGAGTTCTTCTGTAATAGAAGCAGAAAAAACAATCCCTTTGCGTTATGCAGAGAACCTCAGCCTGTCTGCAACCGAAGACTATACCATTGCCCGCCTGCGCAATCCTTGGGATACGACCCGGATACTGCATACCTACGTCTTGGTTGACAAAGAAAAGTCCCTGCCTGCCGACTTGCCGGAAGGGACACTTGTCCGCACGCCATTGAGCAAGGCCGTTGTTTACTCATCCGTACATTGCGGATTGCTCAACCAGATTGGTGCTTTGAAAAGTATTGGAGGAGTCTGCGATTTGAAGTATATCAAACTGCAAGAAGTGCAGGATGGCTGCCGCACAGGAAGCATCGCCGATGTAGGGAATGGAATGAACCCGGATATAGAAAAGATAATCGACCTGCACCCCGATGCCATTATGCTCTCCCCTTTCGAGAACAGTGGCGGATACGGACGGGTGGAAAAACTCAACATCCCCATTATCGAATGTGCAGACTACATGGAAACTTCGGCATTGGGACGTGCCGAATGGATGCGCTTCTACGGCCTTCTGTTCGGTGAGGCACAAAAAGCGGACAGTTTGTTTGCCGAGGTGGAAAAAAACTATAATGAGCTGAAAGCATTGGTTGCTCCCCTTTCATCTGCACCGAGCGTTATCAGCGAACTGAAAAACGGTTCGGCTTGGTATGTTCCGGGAGGTAAAAGCACCTCTGCACGCATCTATGCGGATGCCGGGGCCAATTATGTGTTTGCCGATGACGAGCATAGCGGTTCTGTTCCCCTAGCCTTCGAAACCGTGTTTGACAAAGGTCAGAATGCAGATTTCTGGCTCATCAAATATAATCAGGCCATTGACAAGACTTATAAGGAATTGGAGCAGGACTATGCTCCATACACCGGTTTCCGTGCATTCAAGGAACGCAACATTTATGGATGCAACACAGGGAAGGTAGACTTTTACGAAGATTCCCCTTTCCATCCCGACCGATTACTGAAAGATTTGATAAAAATATTCCATCCTACGCTTTTAGAAGGGTATGAATTAAAATATTTCACTAAATTAGCGGAGTAAATCACCGTAGGGTTATGTCAAAACGTGGATAATGCTGCCCCTACAGCTGACGATGGGATAGGCCGGGTTAGTTTTGACACACTCCCTACAGTGGGCGTAACCCCAAACAGTATCAATGAATAACAAAGGAACAAAATACGGTATCATACTGCTCCTCCTCATCCTTGCATTGACAGGAGCCAACCTGTTGTTCGGCTCGGTAAACATCCCTGCCGAGGCGGTGTGGCATATCCTTACAGGCAATGAAGTAGAAAAGGCGAGTTGGAGTTTCATAGTCTGGGAATCCCGCCTGCCGCAAGCCATTACCGCCCTCCTTTGCGGAATGGCACTCGCAGCATCGGGACTGATGTTGCAAACCACATTCAATAACCCTTTGGCCGACCCTTCCATACTGGGAATCAGTTCGGGAGCCAGTTTGGGAGTTGCCTTGGTCATGCTGGCAGGCGCAGGTACGATTACTGCCGGAGTATTCACTTTATCCGGATTCCTGTCCGTCATTATCGGAGCATTCATAGGCTCCATGCTGGTGATGGGAATCATCCTGTTCTTCTCCACTTTGATAAAAAACAGCATCATGCTGCTCATTATAGGTATCATGATAGGGTATATCACTTCATCTGCCATCTCCCTGCTCAACTTTTTCTCCACGGCAGAAGGGGTGCATTCCTACATGATTTGGGGAATGGGAAACTTTGGAGGAGTATCTTTGCAGCAGCTTCCCTTTTTCTCCTTGGTCACAATGGCGGGACTGCTGATTACCATACTGCTGATAAAGCCTCTGAATGCCCTGCTGCTGGGAACACGCTATGCCGGAACACGCTATGCCGAAAACCTGGGAATCAACATCCGCCGTACACGTAACCTGCTGCTTGTCGCCACCGGATTACTGACAGCGACGACCACCGCTTTCTGCGGCCCGATTTCCTTTATCGGACTGGCCGTGCCGCACATTGCCCGCCTCATGCTGGGAACCTCCAACCATAATTCCCTGCTACCTGTCACCATGCTGACGGGAGGAGCCATTGCCCTGCTCTGCAACTTCATCTGCATTCTGCCGGGCGAAGCAGGTATCATTCCGCTGAATGCCGTCACTCCGGTCATTGGTGCGCCCATTATTATTTATGTCATTGTGAACCAACGTAAAATCCAGTACTTCAACTGATGGAAAAGCAAGCTGTCATCACCGCCACAGACCTGTGCATAGGTTATCGTACCCACAAAGGAGAAAAGAAAGTGCACGAACACCTTTCTTTCGGACTCTATCCGGGAGAACTGACCAGTCTGCTTGGAGCAAACGGGACCGGAAAGTCGACTTTGCTCCGCACCCTGTCCGCTTCGCAACCTTCACTGGCAGGAGATTTGCAATTGCTGGGCAAGCCTTTGCAGCAGTATTCGGAAAAGGAACGTTCGCGCACCATCGGTGTAGTCCTGACAGACAAGACACAAGCCGGAGGGCTGACCGTGTATGAACTGGTAGCTTTGGGACGCCAGCCGCATACAGGCTTCTTCGGACGGCTCCATCCCAAAGACCATCTCATTATCAAAGAGGCATTGGATGCCGTAGGCATTGCCCACAAAGCCGAAAGCTACACCGCCGAACTTTCGGACGGAGAACGGCAAAAGGTAATGATAGCCAAAGCATTGGTTCAGGAATGTCCGCTTATCATCTTGGATGAGCCGACCGCTTTTCTGGACGTGGTGAGCCGCATAGAAATCATGACTTTGCTGCATCAGCTGGCGGTGGAGCAAAACAAGGCCATCCTGCTATCCACCCATGACATAGAACAAGCCCTGGTACTGTCGGACAAGCTTTGGCTGCTGTCCAAAGAAACAGGACTGCAATGCGGAGTGACGGAAGATATGATTCTGAACCATCGGATGGACACGCTGTTCTCACACAGTAATATCCGGTTCGATTATGATCATGGCATCTACTATCCAACCGTGAATGGAAAGCAGGAAATAACGGTGGAAGCGACAGACGAAACCTTATTGCACTGGACTATCAACGCACTGAACCGTCACGGATATACTTGTCTGCAAACCCAAAACGTTCCTGCCGGTCTGCCCCATCTACAAGTCATCGCTCCCGATGCCTTGTACCTCACCCGGGGCGGGAAACAACGGACATTCACTTCGTTCGGGAAGTTGCTGGAAGAAATAAAATAAAGACACGCATCAACCATTCCGGACCACGCGCAGTATCTCTCTGTAAATCAACAATATAATGTGAAAAAACATTCTAAATTCCCCTAAAACGGTTTTCCATTCTCCGCTATCAAATTCGGCTTGACGTATATCGGTTGTTCTAATTCCTGTGCCATAGTTGCGGTTACTTCCTTGCAGGAGAGCGTCATAAGGCGTATTTTTGCCCATCTGCATTTGTTGCTTCACCCAAGTGAAGAGGCGATTTCACTTAGATGAACAGCCGTTTTCGCCTAAGTGAAACAGTTGCTTCACCCAAGTGAAATATCAAATGAAACGGAGTGAAAATGAAACGGAGTGAAAGATACGGTAGGAACAAACTTTGTTACATACGTAACAGGATTCGATAGCCGGAAGCATACCGATTGAAGGAGGTTTGAGATTCTTTTACACAGAAAGTAACTAGTAATGAACACGTTGCTGTGACGGAACTTTTTTGTTCTTTATGTAAACAAGCCCAAAGTAACTATTCAATCCGCCCCTACGGTGAACCATTGGATAGTTACTTTGGACTTTTGCCCCCCTCTTTTCGTATCAGATATCTATTTCTAAAAGCTATTCTTTCATCAAATAGCCTTTGAAACTTTCAAAGTCTTTTTCCATCGGAACACTTTGTTTGGTTCCTTTCATAAACGCTTGCAGTTTGGCGGGAATCTCCACTTTGTCTCCAATGATACCTTCCACAGTTTCCAGGAATTTAGCCGGATGTGCCGTTTCCAGGAAAATACCCGTTTCGCTGGGGGACAATCCTTCGGATAAAGCACGATAACCGCAGGCTCCATGCGGGTCGAGCAAGTAACCGGTTTCCCGATATACCTCACCCACCGTTTCACGAATCTGTTCATCCGTATAAGTCGCACCAGAGATATCCGCTGTTATGGCAGCATGACTGTTACCGTACAATGCCAGTACACGGGCAAAATTACTTGGATCTCCCACATCCATTGCATTGGCAATAGTAGCTATGGAAGGGCGAGGATTGTATTTTCCGGTCTGTAAGTATTGGTAGAAAATATCATTCCGGTTATTGGCTGCAATAAAACGCTTGACAGGCAAGCCCATGCGTTTACCAAATAGTCCGGCGGTGATATTACCAAAGTTTCCGCTAGGTACGCACACTACCAGATGATCTGCTTTTCCTTCTTTCTTTAACTGTGCGTAGGCATAGAAGTAATAAAATGCCTGTGGCAGGAAACGAGCCACATTGATGGAGTTGGCAGAAGTCAACTTCATGTGCTGGAGTTGGCAGAAGTCAACTTCATGTGCGCATTCAAATCAGCATCCATAAACGCATTCTTAACCAATGCCTGACAGTCATCAAAAGTACCGTCCACTTCTAACGCTGTGATATTCCGCCCCAGAGTAGTGAACTGCTTTTCCTGAATTTCACTGACTTTTCCTTTCGGATAAAGCACATACACATGAATACCTTCCACTCCGAGGAAGCCATTGGCTACAGCACCACCCGGATCCCCCCCAAGTGCTTTCTTCACCGGTATCCCCCGAAGTCGCAACCAGTACATTCACCTGCTTTTGCCCTTCTTTTTTAATGAAGTAGCCCAACAAACGGGCCATGAAACGTCCACCTACATCTTTAAATGCCAATGTAGGACCATGAAACAGTTCCAAAGAGTAAATATTATCCTTTACCTTTACGGCAGGAACATCAAAACTCAATGTATCATAAACGATCTGCTTCAGTGTTTCAGCAGGAACATCCTCACCGAAGAAAGCATCGGCCACGCGATAAGCAATTTCCTGAAACGACAGATTCTCAATCTGATCATAAAACTCTTGCGGCAATGGCTTGATGGTATCGGGCATATATAATCCTTTGTCAGAAGCCAGCCCCTTCACTACAGCTTCTTCCAGAGAAGCATCGGAAGCCTGGTGATTCGTACTGTAATATTTCATAGTAAACAATTTTTCAATGCGTCAATGTGCTAATGTGCCAAGGGCTTTGCATGGAGGGTTGCCATTGGGGCAAATTAGCAAACTGCCACATTATTTTTTCATAAATTCATTCATAAACTCATCTTCTTTCAATATTCCATAACTGCCTTCCACACATGCCACTTCATCAAAGGTCTGCACACAGTCCGGTTCTATACCGGGATAATAGATAAGGAAAGGCACAGGTTCGGCTGTATGGGTACGGAGTTCGCAAGGCGTAGGATGATCCGGAAGCACGGCGATAGCCACAGGCTCATCCCAATCCTTCACTGCTTCATAAACAGGTCCTACAACACGTTTGTCCAGATTTTCAATAGTAAACTGCTTCAACTTAAAATCTCCTTCGTGACCGGCCTCATCACTGGCCTCAATATGCAGATACACAAAGTCGTCCGTCTTCAATGCTTCCAATGCCGCAGCCACCTTATTCTCATAATTCGTATTATATAAACCGGTAGCCCCCTCTACAGCAATACGGCGTAATCCTGCATAATGTCCTATGCCATTGATTAAGTCCACCGCTGAAATAACAGCCCCTTTCTTTATGGCCGGATACTTCCCGGAGAGAGGTTCCATCTGCGGGCGATACCCCGGACTCCAAGGCCAGATACTATTAGCAGGATCTTTGCCTTCGGCTATACGTTTTTGATTAACCGGATGATCTGCCAACAATTCCTGGGAAGCCAGGATAAGATTATTTATCAATCCGGCTGTTTCCTGCGCCTCCGGTACTTCCGCCTTCACCATGAGCGAACGGAAAGGCTGCAAAGGCACATCATGGGGCGGGGTGCAGTCCAATTGTTTATTTCCCCCTTTTATCACCAACAAATGGCGATATTGTACACCGGTATAGAAATGAATCCGGTCAGAACCCAATTTTTCTTCCAAATATCTAACCAGCACATCAGCTTCTTCGGTAGTGATATGTCCGGCGGAGTGATTTTTTATCCTCTCATCTTCGATGCAGATAATGTTACAACGCATAGCCATATCGCCCGGTTGCAACTCCACCCCGATGCTTGCTGCTTCCAACGGCCCACGGCCTTCGTACACCTTCGGTAAATTATAGCCCATAACAGACATATTCGCCACTTCACTACCCGGATGAAATCCGGGAGCAACTGTAACCAACCTCCCGGTACGTCCCATAGCGGCCAACTTATCCATATAAGGTGTACTGGAGTATTGCAGCAATGTTTTGTTTCCCAGTGATTCGGCAGGCCAGTCGGCCATACCGTCGCCTAAAATAATAATATGTTTCATAAGCCTAAATATTAGCGATGCTCATGATATCGGCAAATACTCCGGCGGCAGTCACACTGGCACCGGCCCCATATCCTTGTATCATCATCGGATACTCTTTATATCGCTCGGTTGTAAGCAGAATAATGTTGTTGCTGCCTTCCAGACCATAGAATGGATGTTTGCTGTCCACTTCCTGCAAAGACACACTGCCTTTCCCATCTTCCAGTTTGGCTACAAAACGCCAGCGTTTGTTTTCATCCTCCAGCTTTTGACGGCGTGATTCAAAATCCGCATCCAGGGAAGGTACTTTCTTCCAGAACTCCTCCAACGGGCCTTCAAAGAAATCATTCGGTACAAAAAGATGTTTTTCCACATCTTCCTGTTCCAATTTATATCCGGCTTCACGAGCCAGAATAACCAGTTTACGAATCACATCCTTGCCACTCAGGTCAATACGCGGATCGGGTTCCGAGTAGCGCTCTTCCTGTGCCATTTTGATGGTCTTGCTGAAAGGAATGTCCGCGCTGATTTTGTTAAAGATGTAATTCAGCGTACCGCTCAATACCGCCTCTATTTTCAATATCTTGTCTCCGCTGTTTATCAAGTCATTGATTGTGTTGATAATGGGTAGCCCTGCACCTACATTGGTTTCAAACAAGAATTTCACACCGCGACGGCGGGCTATTTGTTTCAGTTCGCTATAAACGGAGTATTCGGAAGAAGCGGCAATTTTGTTGGCCGCTACCACCGAAATATTATTCATCAGAAAATCTTTATATAAGGATGCAACTTCTGCACTGGCTGTACAATCCACAAACACAGAGTTGAATATATTCATACCTATAATCTCGTCATGCAACACCTGGGTGGACGAAGGCATTCCTTTCTCTGCCAACTCTTCCTTATAATGTGACAGGTCTACGCCTGCACGGGTAAACAACGCATGATGTCCATCGGCTATACCTACCACTTTCAGCTTCAAACCGCGTTCCTGCATCAACTTTTGTTGCTGACAACGGATTTGCTCTATCAAACTGCCTCCTACCGTACCTGTACCGCAGATAAAAAGGTTCAGCACCTGATATTCGGACAGGAAGAACGAATCATGAATCACATTCAATGATTTGCGCAGTGACTTGGATTCTACCACGAAAGAGATATTGGTTTCCGAAGCACCTTGAGCACAAGCAATCACACTAATGCCGTTACGGCCTAAAGTCCCGAACAGCTTACCGGCGATGCCCGGTGTATGTTTCATGTTCTCACCGACAATGGCAATGGTAGCCAAATTCATTTCGGCAACAACCGGACTGATTTCCCCCATTTCTATTTCTTTGGAGAATTCCTCATTCAGCACTTCACAAGCCAGTGCCGCATCTTGATTACGCACACCGATAGAAGTACTGTTCTCGGAAGATGCCTGCGATACCATAAACACGCTGATGCCGTTTTGTGCCAATGCTTTAAAAATCCGGAAATTCACTCCGATCACTCCCACCATTCCCAGACCGGTAACCGTAATCAAACTCGTATCATTGATGGATGAGATACCTTTAATGGCTTTAGAACCGGAATTCACTTCCTGCTTTATGATAGTTCCCTCGCCTTGAGGATTGAATGTATTCTTAATCAGAATAGGAATATTCTTATGACATACCGGATAAATAGTCGGCGGATAAACCACCTTCGCTCCAAAGTTACAAAGCTCCATCGCTTCCACATAGCTCAACTCATTAATGGTATAGGCCGTACTGATTACACGCGGGTCTGCCGTCATGAAACCATCCACATCCGTCCATATTTCCAAGCTATCCGCATTCAGTGCCGCAGCTATGACAGAAGCGGTATAATCTGAACCGCCACGTCCCAAATTGGTCACTTCACCACTGTTCTTATCAGTAGAGATAAATCCGGGAACCAATGCCACTTCCGGTAATTTCTGGAAAGTTTCTTTAACCAAGCGAGTGGTCAGTTCGGAATCCAGAATATGTTTGGCATGTTTTTTTTCAGTCTTAATGAAGTTGCGGGAGTCATACCATACAGCCCCCTTTATCAACGAAGCTACAATAATAGACGACAAGCGCTCACCATAACTTACAATAGTAGCCGACGTTTTAGACGACAAGTCCTTTATCAGATAAATTCCCTGAAAAATATCCTTCAGTTCACTCAACAATTCATTGACCTTATCCAATAAAACAGTACGCTCATTACCTGCCGGAATTACGGTATATACCATTTCAATGTGACGATTCACAATTTCACGGTATTCTTTCTCGTATGCGGAATCCCCATTGGCAGCCATCTGCGAAGTATTGATTAACTTGTCAGTTATACCGCCCAATGCCGACACAACTACAATTACGGGCTCTTCAACTGCCTCTACTATCTGTTTGACGCTTAAAATGCTGTTCACGGAACCTACGGATGTCCCGCCGAATTTCATAACTTTCATGCAATTATCTATTTTTATTCCAGCTTCTTTTGCCATTCTGTCCTCCGAGCCATTTCAAGTCCGGTAAAGAATCTACTTTCGTTTCACCCAGCATGACAACGAAAAGAAACTGTATCTGTTTACACTAAAAAAATAAAATTAAAAGCTTGTTTTGCTTACGTCCGTAAGCGTGTATCACGTAGAAACACATATACTATCCTTAACCCCGAGGGGTCATTGTTGTGGATGTGGACATTGTAGTTGTCATGTGCCCCATCCCTAATGTGGTGGTTGTATGGAGATAGTATATCGTCATTTTATTATTGTTCTTCTTCTGTTTTTTATTTGAACGATGCAAATATAAAAACAATTTCCTACAATCTATCACAATTTCCCATTTTTTTGCGATAAAATATAAGAATGCTTTTTATTACAGCAGAAATAAGACAAAACTTTTTTATCCTGCCCATGTTGATATGCAGAACTATTTCCTTACCTTTGTACAAATTCAGCCTCAAGTTGCGCTGTTTTAATTATCCCGTAAGAATATGGCAAAGGAAAAGACTGTATATGTATGCACCAACTGTGGGCAGGATTCACCCAAATGGGTAGGGAAATGTCCGTCTTGCGGTGCATGGAACACATACGTAGAAGAAATTATACGCAAGGAACCTGCAAACAAAAGACCGGTATCCGGCCTGGAATCCGTAAAAAGCAAGCCTGTCACACTGAATGACATTACCGGAGGGGACGAACCTCGAATTGATATGCACGACGAAGAACTGAACCGGGTATTGGGAGGCGGTTTAGTACCGGGATCACTCGTTCTACTGGGCGGTGAACCGGGGATAGGCAAATCCACTTTGGTGCTGCAAACCGTACTTCATCTGCCTGACAAAAAAGTATTGTATATATCGGGAGAAGAGAGTGCCCGGCAATTAAAACTGCGTGCAGACCGTATCCCGCATAATTCTTCCGACTGCCTGATAGTCTGTGAAACTTCGTTGGAGCAGATTTACGTCCATATCAAGAATACACGACCCGATTTAGTGATCATCGACTCTATTCAAACCATCTCAACCGAAACGATAGACTCTTCTCCCGGCAGTTTGGTACAGGTACGTGAATGTTCCGCTTCTATTTTAAAATTTGCCAAAGAAACAAATACGCCGGTCATTCTGATCGGCCATATCAATAAAGAAGGAAGCATTGCCGGCCCCAAGGTACTGGAACATATTGTAGACACCGTATTGCAATTTGAAGGTGACCAACATTATATGTACCGCATTCTCCGCAGCATCAAGAACCGTTTCGGAAGCACCGCCGAACTGGGCATTTATGAAATGCGCCAAAACGGTTTGCGCCAAGTGAGCAACCCGTCCGAACTGTTGCTTAGCCAAGACCATGACGGGATGAGCGGGGTTGCTATCGCCTCTGCCATAGAAGGAGTCCGCCCTTTCTTGATTGAAACACAGGCTTTAGTCAGTTCGGCAGTATATGGGAATCCGCAACGTTCTGCCACCGGATTTGATTTACGACGTATGAACATGCTTCTGGCAGTACTTGAAAAACGGGTAGGATTCAAACTGGCACAAAAAGATGTCTTTTTGAATATCGCAGGTGGATTGAAAGTGAATGATCCGGCCATCGACCTGTCTGTCATCAGTGCCATTCTATCCAGCAATATGGATACGGAAATAGAACGTGACACCTGCATGGCGGGTGAAGTAGGACTGAGTGGTGAGATCCGACCTGTAAACCGTATTGAGCAACGCATCGGAGAAGCAGAGAAATTAGGTTTCAAACAAATTCTTATACCGAAACATAATTTGCAAGGAATGGATACATCAAAATTAAAGATAGAAATCATTCCGGTAAGGAAGGTAGAAGAAGCGTTCCGGGCTTTGTTTGGATGAGATAAATAAGAGAAAACTTAATTTGAATAATGATATAAAATGACAAAAGAACAATCATACCCCCCGACCTGCATAGACTGCGGCACACAGAACTGCAAGTTCAAAGAGCGCACTTACCCTGAATTTTGTCTGACTACCCATTTGGAACAAGAAGATTTGGAATGGGCGTTGAAACAATATAACGACAACAACAAGATAATGGCAGCCAGTGCCGAAGTGGGATATGAAGGGTACTGCC
>OBVA01000539.1_pt1 | contig 16042 bp, 11 predicted proteins | sample 1495021 | NCBI WGS metagenome assembly OBVA01 (sample SAMEA2579965, study PRJEB22360) | human gut metagenome | biome: human gut; feature: human-associated habitat; material: faeces | place: Denmark | collected 2008/2010
TCTATTTTTTCTCCGGCTATGGCAGGAGAAACCGTCTTCTTTATCATGTCATTTTTAATGGCAGATTCATCGTCATCGCTACATGCGAAGCAAGAGAGAGCGATGAAGGGCAGCATTGCATATTTCAATAGTTTCATAACAATATTCTGTTTCTTAGAAGTTTATACTGATCGATTATTCTCCTTGCAAAGTGATAGTGACCGTATAGGTCTTCTTCACCCGACGATTACCGGAAATTACAGTGTACTGGCGGGGTTGGCTGAAATCAGTCCACACTCCCATAGTCGGAGTTACGATACAATCTTTGGCAGTACCACATTCTGGCTTCAGTTTCTTGATGTTGGTACCAAATTTAGCTATCCCCGTAATGGTGTTGTTTTCGTCATCGATGGTAACACCGCTTATCAATACGTCCCTATCATCCGGTCCTCTCAATATGAGGGAAGAGATGTAACATTCTTCACTGTCAGTAACCAGCAAACCATTATCATCTACCGGATAATCATTGCATGATTGGGACAAAAGACATACTATGACAAGAGTCAATATTTTATATAGGTTTTTCATACGATTCTTTTTGTATTTAATGAACTTTATGGTAATTGCTTATCTCCACGGAGTATTCTGAGTCAGATTCGGGTTGCGGTTTCTTTCGTTTTCTGGAATCTGGTAGATATAATTCTTTTGGAAATTGAGTTCGGGTGCATTCTTGAATTCATCACGTATGCGTGTGCCATTTGTATCATACAAGGTTAAACCGTCACTGTTTGCCTCTCCCCATATGTCATGGATTTTTCTCCAGCGGCGAATATCGAATGGACGCATACCTTCAGTGGCCAGTTCCACAATACGTTCTTGCTCAATGGCATTGAAGAATGCTTCGGAATTGGCATACTTGTCGGGTGTTAAAGCCGGCAGGTTGCCACGGCTGCGAATCTTATTCAGCAAGGCTACACATTCGCTGGTAGGACCGGACGTTTCGTTGACAGCTTCGGCATACATCAGATACACATCGGCCAAACGCATCAGATAGAAATCCTGCGGACCATCTGTACGCTCCCAACCGGCTTCCTGGCGTATCCATTTACGGAAGATATAACCGGTTTGATTGCTGGCATCATTATTGATGAAACCGTTGGCCTCATTTCTTTCACCGAACATCCAGGTATATTCGTCACCCATTGTCAGGCCGTCCGTTGTAATTTTCTTGTAAGACTCACCATCCCACATGATGGTCGATTTCATACGCCAGTCACGATTCTCATAGCTGGCACGGTTACGCGCTCCATTAGGGAGTGTAGCATCTTTAGACAAGATAAGCTCATCACAGAAATCACCGGTGACAGTTGATTGGTAACGGTTTGCCAAGCGGACAGTAGGCATAATCCAGCATTGTGCATTACCGGTGGTACGGGTACCGAAGTCGCGCAACAAACTTTCACCCTGGCCGAGAGAAGGACCGCCATAAGTAATGGAGAAGATGATTTCCGAACAATTTTCATTATAATATTGGAACAGCTCTCTATAGTTGGGTTTGTCTTCAGTGCCGGGATTACCATCACCAAAGATTGTCAGGCCATAATTGTTGATTACTTTGCTGAAGTCTGAAGCAGCGGCGGCATAATAGGTTTGGGCTACACTGCTGCTCGGCTCGAAGCCTTCCAGTTCGGGCCATCCGTTTTTGTTCCAACAAGCATAGTACAATTCTATTTTTGCTTTAAAGCCCAGTGCGGCAACTTGCGTGGCACGTCCGTACTTATCACCATAGCTTACGGGAAGCTTTTCAGATGCATTCTGTAAGTCGGTGATTAGTTCAGGAATGATGGTAGCAATAGGGGTGCGTACCAATGAGCATGCTTCATCATTGCCGCTGAGTACGTGGCGATAGTAAGGAACATCACCCCAGTTTTGAACCAAACGGAAATAGGCCAATGCACGCAGGAAGTAATTCTCGGCATTGATAGCCTCCAAAGATGCTTTGGTTACGGCATTCTGTTCTGCTTGAATCATTTGCTCTACATACTGAATGGTGTAGTTGGCACGGTTGATAACCCGGTATGCATTGTTCCACATACTGGAAAATCCGCTGCCCGGCGTTCCGGGTCCCCATGAAGAAATATCACCGATACTCTTACCGCGAGTATTTTGGAATTCGCCATGCCCGTCGTAGTAGTAATCAGTTGCAAACAAAGTCCGCACTGCGTTGTAAACACCGTAGGTAGAGGACAAGGCATCATCTGTACTTGTCCAAAAGAGGTCCGAAGATACTTCTGTTGTAGCAGGACGGTTCAGCAGGTCATCTATACAAGAAGATGTTAAACCGACCAGTCCGGCTAATGCTATATACTTAATATATTTCATATTCTTTCTTATTTGTTGAGTTATCAGAATTCTATATTCAAACCGATTGAGTAGGTTTTAACCAATGGGTATAGGTCGTTTCCATGAGGCTTTTCAGGGTCGATACCTTTCCAGGGAGTTAAAGTGAAGAGGTTCTCACCGGATAAGTAGATACGTGCACGGTTGAAACCGATTCTCTGCATATAACGTTCGGGAACGGTATAACCAACCTGTAAGTTCTTCAAACGGAAATAGTTGGTATTATAAGCCCAGTATGTACTTTCTTCACGGTTCTTGTTACCGCCGCTACCATTCAGCAGACGGGGTAGGGAGGCACCACGATTGTCTAACGACCAAGAATCACTCCAATGGAATTGTTGGAATGCATAACGGTTATCCGGTATCTTGGTATTGTTCAAATCATCCAACCATACATCAGAACGTCCGTAGTTACCCTGGAACAAAGCCTGGATATCAAAACCCTGGTAGGCTCCGGTCAAAGTAATACCGAATTGTCCCATCGGGGTATCGCGGTATTTGTCGGTGTATGCTTTCTTATCAAGGTCACTGATTTTACCGTCACCATTCAAGTCTTTGAGGATAATGTCACCCGGTGCGTTGTAGGCATCTCCTTGATAGGGTGCATTGTAGAGTTGATTCCAGCTTTGCACCAAACCCGGATAAGCTTCATATATATAGAGGAAGTGGTAAGGCATGTCGAGCATAATCCACCCACGGTTCAGATAGTCACCCCATTTCTCCAGCTTATTTACGTTATAAGAAGCGTTTACATTGACGCTGTATTCGAATTTGCGAATACTGGACTGCCAGTTCAGATTCACTTCAATACCGCGGTTACGCAGGTCGGCCACATTGATATTCGGTGCCGAATAACCGGTTAATAACGAAGATATGCTGGAACCACGAATCATACCGGTGGTGAAACGGTCGTACCAGTCGAGTTCCGCAGTCAGTCGGTTGTTGAAGAATCCTAAGTCCAAACCTATATTGATGACACGGGTTTCTTCCCAAGAAAGGTCTTGGTTAATCATCTTATTGGCACTGAATCCGGTTGCAAGACCGTTGTTTCCAACAATATAATTGGTAGTTCCCATTGTTTCTTTTTGTTCGTAACGTCCTACTCCGGAGTTATTACCCAGAGAACCGTAAGAAGCACGGAACTTGGCATTACTGATTGCTTTCTTCAACGGGGCGAAGAAGGCTTCTTCCGAAACACGCCAACCTACAGCAGCTGATGGGAAGAAACCCCATTGATGTCCTTTGGCAAAGCGGGAAGAACCGTCGGAACGGAAGTTGAATTCAAACAAGTATTTATCAAATAATGTATAGTTGACGCGGCCTATGAAAGAACGCAAACCTTCGGATTCGGATTTACCGTCGTTGGTCTGTACTTCCTTGGAAGCTGCATCCAGTTCTTCAAGGCTGTTGTGCAAACGGTTCTTACGTCCTGCACCCATGTTGCGTTGGAACCAGTATTCTTCGGCTGCATTGAACATGGCGGAAATATGATGCCCTTTGAAGATTTCCTTTTCATAAGTGATACGTCCTTGGAACAAAGTCTTATGACCTTCGTTATTGGAATTGCTGATGATATCACCTGTATCCGGCATGGTGCGGGCTATACTGTTGGTCTGGAAGTTCATCTGGTTCACCACATTCTGGATGCTTTTGCTGAACTGGTTATAATAGCGCAAAGCGTAACTGACGTTCAACTTCAAATCCTTAAGCGGTTCCCATTCCAAGTAAGCGTTTCCATTAAATTCTTTGCGGGAAGTATTTGTGCGATAAGCTTCGTATTCGGCAACAGCATTACCGGCAGAAGCAGATTCTCCATAAGCCATGGCACCGCCGTATTCACCTGTTTCAGGATGCTTGTTCAAAATACCGGAGATGACATATTTTAAACCTGCAGTTTCCAAACCTGCGCCGCGAGGTGTCTGGCGCTCTGACCAGCTACCATCTGTTCTGATACCTATTTTTACGTTATCACGAACCTTATAATCCACGTTCAAACGCATGTTATAACGGCTGTAGTCATTGTGGATTTGCAGACCTTCCTGGTCCATGATGCCGAGTGAAGTATAGAAATTTATCTTATCGTTGCCGCCGGAGGCTGAAACCGTATGGTTCATGATGGCACCGGTACGGAACATTTCGTCATATTGGTCGGTGTTCGGAAAAAGAATAGGATCTACCAAGCCCATGGCCATCCATTGCTCTACCGTACCCTGCTGGAAACTGGTCGATTTGTTACCTGTGGCAGCAGAGCGCATCTGCATGGTCAGTGCACGGCTATAGTCGGCTAAATAGTCGTAAAACTCTACGGGGCTTGATAAGGCATAAGAACCATTATAAGTCACTTTGGATTTGGCTTCTTTAGAACCGCCTTTGGTGGTAATCAAGATAACACCGTTGGCTGCACGCGAACCGTAAACGGCTGACGAAGCTGCATCTTTTAAGACTGAGATGCTTTCAATATCGTTCATATTAATACGATTGATATCTACATCCGGCATCCCGTCCACTACAATCAATGGGTCAGAATTGTTGATGGAACCCAAACCGCGTACTTTCAGCGAAGCACCGTCTCCACCTGCAAAACCGGTTGTTTGGCTCACTACCAATCCCGGCACCAAACCCGAGAGACTGGAAGATACGTTTGTGATGGAACGGCTGGCAATCTTTTCATCGACTTTTACTGCTGCAACAGAACCGGTCAGGTTTACTTTCTTCTGAGTTCCATAACCCACTACAACGACCTCATCCAGTGTTTGAGAGTCTTCCGAGAGGGTTACTACTACATTGGTTCTACCTTTCAAGGGTACTTCTTGAGTAATGTATCCGATGAAAGATACTACAAGAGTTGCATTAGATGAGGCTTCAATGTTAAAATGTCCGTCGATGTCTGTGATTGTGCCGCCGGTGCTGTCTTTTACTTTTATATTAGCACCGATAACCGCCTCTCCTGTGTTATCTTTTACTGTACCGGTAATTCTGGCATTTTGTGCCGTGACACTTCCGATACCAATAAAGAGTAATAGGAATACCAAAAAATGTTTCATATTAGACTTAATTTTGAATGAATAAATTAAAGGTTAATTTTCATGTGAAGATGATAACCTTCATCTTCTTTCTCTCTACAGAAAACAGTTGAGCTGCTTCCTATAAAGAAAGTGTATTCTCATAGGTGTTACTTCATAGGCGTCCTTTCTTTTTTAAAGTTATTAATGAGGTCTTGTTGTGAGCTATTTATATGCTTCGGTTAATTCTTTATACCATTTTTGCAAAACAAAGAATGCTTTCTTTTTCTGTCCTTTGTCAGAAACCAGTCCTTTACGGTTGAAGTCGTCTTGAATCTCGGGTACATGGCGGCGCGGTGAGCGGAAATCTTTCAATATCCACGGAGTAGTGCCGGCAAGTCCCGGAATACGTTTCAACATGTTCACGTGGCGGATATACAAATCTTCCTGATACTCCTCCGTGAAGCGTTCTTTGGGTGAGCCGTGGTGCCCGTACAAAGCACCGCCTCCGAGTTCACTGATGAATACCGGTTTCTGAGTATCGAATGTCCAGTTCACGCGGTCACATTTCTCAGAGTCGCCATCGTACCAGCCCACATACTCGTTGAAGCTGATGATATCCAATAGCTCTCCCAACGGGTCGTTTACCGTCAGAACACCCGGCTGTACTTCTTCCTTCTCCATAGCTGCGCCAATTAGGCGGACGCTATCGAGGCTTCTTGCTTTGTTTGCCAGATTAGAGAGGAACGTGAGACGCGTCTTGCTGTGCGGAGTTTCGTTGGCAATAGACCAGATGATGATGTTACAACGGTTCTTGTCGCGGGCAATCATGTCGCACAATTGTTGCTCCGCATTTTGGTAAGTATCCTTGTTCTCCCAGTGAATCGTCCAATACACGGGAATTTCGGACCATACAAGGAAGCCCATACGTTCGGCCTCGCGCACCATCTCTTCATTATGGGGATAATGGGCCAGGCGAACAAAGTTGCATCCCAGTTCCTTTGCCCAACTCAGCAATGTGTGGGCATGGTCTTTTGAGTAAGCACGACCACTGTAATAGGGAGTTTCTTCGTGGATGCTGATACCCCTGCAGAAGATTTCCTTGTCATTCAGCAATATCTTGATGCCCTCCGTGCGAATCGTGCGGAAACCTATCTCATCAGAAACCTTATCCGTTTCGGAAGCCAGGTTCACGGCATATAATTTCGGATTCTCCGGAGTCCAGAGTATAGGTTTGCTTTTTATTAGGAATGAAGCATACCCGTTGGCATCGGTCGTGACTTCTTTCTTTACTTTCAGTTCGGGAATATCCAGTGTTATCTTCTGTTCCTTGTCAGAACCTTCCAGTTGCACCCAGCCCTCAATCATGTTCTTGTCATCCTTTGCCAACTGTACGTAATAGTCGCGTATATAGGTTGCAGGCATTTCTATCAGAGTGACGGGACGGGTTATTCCACCGAAGTTCCACCAATCTGCATTGACCGTGGGCACAGCTTCGGGCAGGCGTTTGTTGTCCACCTTGACCACGAGGCTGTTCGTGCCTTCTTTCAGGAGGTTGGTAATTTCAAAGTTGAAAGGAGTAAACCCGCCGATGTGCCTTCCCAGACGTTTGCCGTTCAGCCACACGATAGCCTCGTAATTAACAGCTCCGAAGTTTAGGAAAAGGCGCTTGCCCGGCTGCAAGGAGTATTCAAAATGTTTGCGGTACCATACGGTTCCTTCATAATAATACAATTGCGGACGCTGTGTGTTCCAGTCTCCGGGAACAAACAGCAGTTTATCCGTTTCAAAGTCGTATTCCTGCAACTTGGTCTTGTCGGAATAAGTCTTGTCCTGGGCATAACCTCCGTCATAGGGTTTCAGACGGTAATCGTAGTAGCCGTTTTCAAAAGGATCTACAATTGTTTTCCACTGCCCGTCGAGGGATGTCGTCTGGCGTGCGCTGACATTCATTATCTGAGGTGCTTGCTGGGCGAAAGCCAATACCGGCATCAGCATCAAAAGAAAAGTCAGACTGTTCTTCAAGAGTGTTTTCATACTACTATATTTTGATTTAAAATTAAGAAGAACGATTTCCATGCATTCTTCTGTAGAGTAATGACAAATATACAGGTATGAGGCATTCGTATTCCGAAATCGGCTACATCATAATTACATCAAATGCCGGTTTTGACTACATCATTACTTTCTCACGAATGTTGTAAGGTGTTGGTTATAAGTACGTTTTCTTTCAAGTATGCTTCTTCTGAATAAATCTGTTAAAGATGATGTGGTGGAATACTACTTTAGAGTAAAGGAGTTATCTTTGCTTCATAAACGCAAATGTTGACCGCTATGAAAAGCAAGTCCTATTTTATACTTACCCTTTTGTTATTGCTGTCGGTGCAGTTGAATGCAGGATGGCAACGCCCGGTAACGAACTATACCCGCCATACTTATAAGGCAGGTAATCAAAACTGGATGTTACAGCAACACGATAACGGTTGGATGTATGTGGCCAATAGTAACGGTTTACTCGAATTTGACGGTGCAAGCTGGAATCTTTACCCTATACGTAATGCAAAGGCGCGGGCCATGAGAATAGGGAATGACGGACGGATTTATATCGGTGGAATCGGGTGGTTCGGTTATTTCACTCCAAACAGGCTGGGCGGATTGGACTATACATGCCTTTCGGATAATTTGCCCCCGAATTCAATAGTTGGCGTGATATGGAACATATTGCAGGATAAAGAGAGAATCTATTTCCAATCAGACCGTAGTTTGTTCTACTGGGAAAATAATAAGTTGGAATACTTGGAGTATCCGGGTGAGATTTATACGTCGGCCATTTTATATAATAAGTTCTATATCGGTGCGGCCGAGGGAGTTCTGGTGATGGATGGAAAGAAGTTCAGTTTGGTGCCGGGTTCGGAGATGCTGGGCAGGGTATCGGGACTATTACCCTATAGTGGCAAGATTCTGATAGCCACCCGTTACAACGGCCTTTTTATCTATGATGGCGAGACGGTGCAGAAGTTCAATAGTGTTGCAGATAGCTTTATGCAGCACAATCGTGTGTTTTGTGCTGCTCTTAACCAGTCTTTGCTGGCACTTGGCTCTGTGCAGGATGGGGTTTGTTTGCTTGATTTGGAAAAGGATGAAATGAATGTGATTTCCATTAATAGTGGATTGCAGAACAAAACAGTGCTCAGTATGTCTTTCGATGCGCTGAACAACCTTTGGTTGGGGCTGGATAATGGCATTGACTGTGTACATTTGAGTTCGCCCGTTTCTTCTCTATATGGTAATAAACCGGTCATTGGGTCCGGATATTCTTCTATCGTTTATCAGGGTAAGTTGTATCTGGCTTCCAATCAAGGCCTTTATACAACACTACCATCCACTGAACTGAACAAAGAGATACCGATGACTTTTGTTCCCGGAACCGGTGGACAGATGTGGTCTTTCCTAAACTATGACGGTAAGCTGTTCTGTGCTTCGGACAACGGTGTCTTTGTGATAGACGGCGATAAGATGGAGCATTTGGATGGTATAAAAGGTGTCAGGAGCCTTGTCCCTTTGAACGGTCGCCCGGATGTGCTGATTGCGGGTACTTATGGTAAATATAGTGGGTTGCATTTACTGAAAAAAGTGGCCGGGCGTTGGCAGCCTGCTTTCCGGCTTAAGAATTTCACTTATGCTGCAAAAAGCCTAATGGCTGAAAGTTCGGGTAATGCGTTATGGGTGACAAATAAGGACAGAGGTGTCTGCCGCTTGATTCTGTCGGATGATTTGCAGGAAGTGGTAAGTTTGAAAAAGTATAACCATAGCGCTTTCCCTTCCGGTTATGATATATTTCTGACGCAGGTAAACAGTGAAACAGTTGCAGTGTCACATTACGGGTTGTGGCGCTACAATCAAGCCACGGATAGTCTGGAAGAATATCATGAGTTGGAAAATATGTTGGACGGGAAAGCCGCTTACAGTTATCTCACCATGGATATGGCCCATAATATATGGTACGTTTCAGGTGAAGCTCTCAAGTTGTTGCGCTACGATGCTGTGAAGAATACCTATTCAAAATTGCCTCATGACACATTCTTGAAGGGCTCTTTGATAGAGAACTATGAGCATGTAAATGTATATGACGGGCAAGCTGTGGTGGGAACGGAAGAAGGTTTTTCCCTGGTACGCTTTTCATCGACGGCTGTGGGTAAGGAAAAGCTATCTCTACAGATACGCCGTGTATATCTCACAGGACGACGCGACTCATTGATTTACGGGCGTAGCTATCATTACACAGATTCTCTTGTCACTATTCCCTATAAACACAACTCCCTCCGCATAGAGTATAATGTGAACAGTAACGATGCATCCCAATCGGCTCTTTTTTCCTATCGCTTGAGCGAGGGGAGCGAAAGGGGAGAATGGAACGAGTACAGTGAGAATACTATTAAAGAATTTACGGGTCTGCATGAAGGTAAGTATGTGTTTAGCGTAAAATTGATGACCGATAAAGACCAGGAGTTGGTAATGACTTCGTTCTCATTTGAAATCTTGCCCCCTTGGTATCGCACCTGGTGGAGCTACTTGATATATGCAGTCGCTGTGGGTTTACTACTATATTATATAGCCTATCGCATAGCTGTCAGCCGGAAGCATCTGTTGATGCAAAAAGAGCTGGAGCTCTACAGGCAGAAACAAGAATTCAAGAAAGAGAGTGAATTGAAAGACCAGAAGATTGACTCACTGAAAGAGGAGAACTTGCAGGCAGAGTTAAGCCATAAATCAGAAGAACTAATCCGTACTACCTTGAATATTGTGCGCAAGAATGAGATGCTGATGGGTATCAAGAAAGAAGTATTAGGCATTTCCCATTCCATCAGTGAAGAAAACTTGGTTTCCCTCCGGCGTAAAACACTTCGGTTACTGGGACAGATTGAAACGAATATTGAGCACGATGACGACTTGCAGGCTTTCCAAAGCACCTTTGACTCTGTGTACCACGACTTCTTCAGAAAACTCGAAGAGGCATATCCCGAATTGAACAACAAGGATAAACTGCTCTGTGCATATATCAAGATGAACCTGCTCTCCAAAGAGATAGCTCCCTTGCTGAACATCTCTCTGCGCGGAGTGGAAATCAGCCGTTATCGCCTTCGGAAAAAGCTGGGCCTGGAAGAAGGGGAGAACCTGGCGGAGTTCTTGCAGAGGTTCAATAAGTGATGCGAAGCAGGGGTTGAATACTCCCCGAATCCCCTAAAGGGGAGGTGGATACTTCGTACCTCTGTGTTCAATCCCGCTACGAAATGAGCACAATGATATTTTGATTTGTTGTAATTTATCAAGGTTTTGACTGTGCTTTTTGTAACTTCTTGATTATCAATGTTATTCTGGTGTGCTGCATTCACTATACGACTGAATTAGGTTCAGTATGCTACTGTTTCTTGAATCTGTGTTGTTTGTAAATAATGCAGATTGCTATTCGGCTCTTTTCCCGGTTCATAACGGGGCAGAAATGAAGTAAATGATATACCGCAAGGCGCTTGTTGCCTTGTCAACTTGTCCCCTCGTGATACTAACATTTATCTCAAACCCGTTTAGAAATGAACTAATTCAACCCCTAATTCCCATAAGTAACCTACAACATCAACAAACTCTCCGGCCCCATATTGAACAGCAAATCTACAATGCTCAGGTTAGGCAGAAAGCCGTGCTTCTCCTGAAAGACCTGGTAATAGGGTTTGGGAGAGAACTCCGGGTCTTCCAGTCGGAAGTCTTTCTTCGGATGGATGCGTTCGCGGAAATCCGCTTCATTCGGAGTGAATTCAGTCCGGTATTCGGTGGTGCGTGCCATATCGGGCTGTATGTCTATCAGAGAACAGATAAGATGGCAAAGTTTTTCGTTGAAATCGACTAAAAACTCATACTTCTTTTCATAGAAAGGGCGGAAGTCGTCTTTATAATATTCAAAGAAAGGAGTGTGGTTGTAGGCAGATTCAAGCGCATTCCAGTGCAGATGCTGCCAGTTACCGTGGTCGGAGATACGGATATCGCGCATCGGGCATTTTAGGCTATCCGGCTTTACGGTAGGGATGGAAAGTGCCAACTCGCCGTCCGGTGCGGCAATGGTGCAGCGGTTGCGGTAAGTCTGCTTCATATAGTGGTCATGCTGTTCGATGAATACTTTATCGTATGCCAGCAATTTGGTATAATATTCTATGGGAGCCAAATAGGCGGAAGAAAGAAAAACTGTTTTCATCAGTATATTTACGATTAGATGATTTGCGATTTACGATTGAAGCTACTGTTCATTGTTTGTATTTTCATTTTTATTCTTTCATTTGTTTGTCATTCCACTCTTTTCCATATCCTGCCCCATCGGTAACCGCTGAAAGGTCCTGTTCCCTTTTCTTTGGAGGACCAGATGATAGATGCCTTGCCTATGATGTGGTCTTCGGGGACGAAACCGAAAAGGCGAGAGTCCGAAAGATTGATGGCATTGTTGGCACCTACCCAGTAGTAGTCTTTGGTAAAATGGCAGTGCTGCACGGGCTTGCCTTCCACATAAAGGGTGTCGTTCTTGATTTCGGCCTGTTTCTTTTCGTGAAGTACCAGGGTATTTCGCAACAAAGTCTTGTTCCACGGATATACGCGTATGGCTTTGCCTTTGCTGGGGATTATCAGAGGTTTCAGCATCTCCATGGAGTCTTCCTTGACAATCGGTTCTATCCAGCAATTCCCGTTCATGGCTTGTTCCAGCAAGTAGTGTTCATAACGGCTGAAACTGCGTATATTCTTTATTGAGTCCTGCCCCAATAGTTTGTTGGGAGCGATGGAAAGGATGGAAAGCAATGAATCCAACTGTCGTTCCCGTTGCCTGGGGTAAGAATAAAGGAACTTCTGGTCGGGTGCATTCTTTTCGGAAGGAATCACTGAAAAAAGCGAATCTATCAGCAAGGTATCTCCGGGAGTACCGATGCAACGGCTGATAAAGACTTCCCGTCGGTCAATCACGGGTTCTGAAAGATTGGCAGGATTGTTGAATACAAGAATATCCTCTTTTTGCACCGGACTGTCCGCCCAGCGATGATATCCCCATAACTTCATAAAAGGAAGCCGTAGACCGTAGCTCCACTTGTTTACAAGAATACATTCACCCCGGTACAGTGAGTTCTCCATACCGGAAGAAGGGATAAGATAGGAAGTTGTCACACAACCCCGGAGCAGCACTACGACGAGTACTACTCCAACCATTGCAATTGCCATCTTCCATCCTTTCATCCTGTCGTTCGAAATTAAAGAATTAAAGAGTAAAAGAAGGAAAGGCTTGAGGTCGTTTCCCCACCTCCCTCTTTAATTCTTTAACTCTTAATTCTTAATTCTTAATTCTTTAATTCTTAATTCTTTAACTCTTAATTCTTAATTCTTTAACTCTTTAATTCATTTAATGCCGTCCACCCACTTGAATATCCGGTTCCAGCGTATCTTGCCGTCAAACCAGTTGCGGTCTTTGTCCAGTGACAGCCATACTACAATCGGTTTTCCTACGACATGGTCTTCCGGCACAAAGCCCCAGTAACGGGAGTCGGCGGACTTGTCGCGGTTGTCGCCCATCATCCAGTAGTAGTCCATATTGAAGGTATAGGAGTCGGTCTTTTCACCGTTGATGTAGATGCCGTCTTCCTTGACTTCCAGTTTGTTGCCCTCATAGGCGACGATGCAGCGTTCGTAGATGGGCAGGTTGTCCTCGGTCAGCTTGATGGTGGCGCCTTTGGCAGGAATCCATATCGGACCGTAGTTGTTGCGGTCCCATTTGGTGTAAAGGTTCAGCGGATACATCTGTCCCGAGAACTCTCCCGGCTCGATGATAATCTTGCTGATGAGTTTCTTGTTGCCCGTAAGGGTCTCGTACATCTTTTTGGTGAGCGGAAGATGATAGACCGGTGCCAGCCTGCCCTGGGCATCCCGGCGGTCCAGTCCCATTTCAATCAGATTCTCTTCCCAGCCCAGACCGTCGGTCATCAGTGTCTGGTCCTCTTTGCTGATGCCCAGTTCACGGAACATATCATCGGTGATATAAGGTCCCGTTGTCTGTACAAAGTAGTTGAATTGCATTTCTGTAGGGTTCTCAATGGCTTTGCCGTCGATGTATACTTGTCCTTTCTTGATTTGCAACGTATCGCCGGGCAGGCCTACGCAACGTTTTACATAGTTTTCACGACGGTCAACGGGGCGTATGACAATGTCACCGTACATTCTAGGATTGGAACGGATGAGGTTACGTCCGGCATTGTAGTACAAATCATAGACGGTACGTTGCTGCTTGCGTGTCAGGCTGTCCATATTCACCTTGTTGGGATACGCGCGTTTTCCTTCTTCGTAAGCAAGGGTATAGAAGTCTGTCTGCTGGAAGTTGGTGGCTACCGTGTCGCCTGCCGGGAAGTTGAACACCACAATATCGTTCAGTTTCACTTTGCCGAAGCCCGGCACACGTTTGTATTCCCATTGAGGCCATTCGATGTACGACTTGGTGTTGAATACCGGTAGTGTATGTTGTGCCAGCGGCATGGAAAGCGGCGTATTCGGTACGCGCGGGCCATAGCTCATCTTGCTGACATAAAGGAAATCGCCTACCAACAAGGATTTCTCCAGTGAGGAAGACGGTATCTGGTAATTCTGGAACACATAGATATTTACGAAGTAGACGGCTACCAGCGCAAATACGATGGCATCCACCCAACTCATGATGCTGCGTACGGCAGGATTCTCCGATTTCTTTCAGAACCCCCCGTGCCGAATATACTGATGTAGATGTCAAAAATGAAGGGTAGTACAATCAGTCCCAGCCAGCTTTTTACCCAAACCAGAAAGGCAAGGTAGAGCAGGGTGACTATACTGAATTTAATCCATTGGGTGCGTGTTGCTTTTCTCATGATGTTTTAGTCTTTTAAAAATGGAAACAAGTCACTCATTCCCAAAGCACCTTCGTGCTTGGCGGTATATTCGGCAGCAAGGACAGCTCCCAAGGCAAATCCCCTGCGATTCTTGGCATCGTGGGTGATAGTGATGCTGTCGGCTTCGGAGTCGTAGCGGATGCTGTGGATGCCCGGTACTTCTCCTTCGCGGATAGAACTTATGGGTAGCTCATTGGCTGCACATTCCGTAGAGCCCGAAACGGTTCCGTCGGGAGCCTGGAAAGTTCCTTCTATCCATTTGTCCTTACGGTCGAGATTCTCCAGAATACCTTCGGCAAGCGTGATGGCCGTTCCGCTCGGAGCGTCCATCTTGTGGATGTGGTGCGTTTCGCTCATTGTCACATCATAGGCAGGGAATTGGTTCATTATCTTTGCGAGGTACTTGTTGACGGCAGAGAATATGCTTACTCCCAGACTGAAGTTGGACGACCAGAACAGTGTCTTGCCGCCTTCGGTACAAAGTCTCTTCACTTCGTCTCCATGTTCCGCCATCCAGCCCGTACTGCCGGATACCAGTTTGACCCCGGCGCGGAATGCCTTCATATAGTTATTGTATGCAACCATGGGGTTGGTGAACTCTATGGCAACGTCGGCGCTCTTGAAGGCTGCCGATTCAAAGTCTTCCTGATTGTCGACATCGATGATGCTTACAATTTCGTGTCCGCGGCCAAGGGCTATTTTCTCGATTTCCTTGCCCATTTTTCCGTAGCCGATTAATGCGATTTTCATTGTTTCTATCTGTTTTTATTTAGTTTATCAACAAACTATAGGTCGCAAAGATAATCTTTTTCTTACATTTGTGCTCAACATTAACGTCTTGTTAACATGGAACAACTACTGCATTATGTTTGGAAGCACAAAATATTTCCTTTGTCATTGCTCCAGACAACCTCCGGCCGGCCGGTAGAAGTGATAGATCCCGGTTTGCCGAACATGAATGCAGGCCCCGATTTTTTTAATGCCAAACTGAAAATAGACGGTACGCTCTGGGTGGGCAACGTCGAAGTGCATACGCAGGCATCAGACTGGCTGCTCCATAGGCACGACCGTGACAAGGCGTATGATACCGTCATCCTGCACGTGGTGGGCGAATCGAATTGTGATGTGTACCGCACGAACGGTGAGCTGGTTCCCCAGATGGTGCTCACTTGCCCCGACACTGTCCGCTTGCGCTATGAAGAGCTTCGGCAGACAGAGATTTATCCTCCCTGCTATTCCATCCTTGCCTCCCTCCCAAAGCTGACCGTCCATTCCTGGCTGTCCGCTTTGCAGGTAGAGCGTTTTGAGCAGAAAGCATGCGTCATATCCCAGCGGCTCGAACGCTGCAATCATCATTGGGAAGATGTTTTCTTCATTACTCTTGCTCGTAACTTCGGCTTCGGGCTGAATGGGGATGCTTTCGAGGCATGGGCAAACCGCCTTCCATTCCGCGCCGTAGACAAGCATCGGGACAGTCTGTTTCAAGTGGAGGCTTTCTTCCTGGGGCAGGCAGGCCTGCTGGAGGAGGTCTCGGCAGAGGCAGATGATTATTATTTGATACTTCAGAAAGAGTTCCGCTACCTGCAACACAAGTTCGAGCTGCCAGCTCCCATGTCTGTTGAGCAGTGGCGGTTTCTGCGTCTTCGTCCCGATAACTTTCCACATGTACGCCTCGCCCAGCTTGCCTGTCTGTATCACAAGGAGCAGTCGCTCTTCTCGCGT
>OBVA01000564.1_pt1 | contig 15512 bp, 20 predicted proteins | sample 1495021 | NCBI WGS metagenome assembly OBVA01 (sample SAMEA2579965, study PRJEB22360) | human gut metagenome | biome: human gut; feature: human-associated habitat; material: faeces | place: Denmark | collected 2008/2010
TAGGTTTTCTATACAGTCTGAAACACCCTCCACAACGGGAGGGTGTTTTTGATGTTATACATATTGTTGTAGTTTCAAGCGCTCTGTCGCACGACGCAAGGCAACTTTGGCACGACCAACGTCAATGCCACTGTCTTTGCCGTTCATCAAGCGTTCGCGAGCACGTTCTTCTGCACGACGAGCACGTTCAAAGTCAATTTCTTGAGCTTTTTCGGCTGCCGGTGTGAGAATGACCACATGATTATCGTTGACTTCGACAAAGCCACCTGCCACAAAAATGCGATCCTCGCGACCATCTGCGTCTTTATAACGCACAATTTGCGGTACCAGCGCGGAAATCAGGGCGATGTGGTTCGGCAAGAACCCCAGCTCCCCTTCCGGGCTGCGAACAACCACACTGGACGCTTCAACAGAAAGCGCTTGGTGGTCGGGTGCCACGATATCAAGCTGAAGCAGTTTGTCTGCCATCACGAGCACCTCCTTATACGATGCCGTTTTGCTTCATGGATTCAGCTTTCGCAACAGCGTCGTCAATGGTCCCTACCATGAGGAAGGCTTGTTCCGGAAGGTCGTCATGCTTGCCTTCGAGAATTTCACGGAACCCACGCAAGGTTTCCTTGAGCGGAATGTATTGCCCTGGGTTACCGGTGAACTGTTCTGCAACGAAGAAGCATTGGCTCAAGAAACGTTCGATTTTACGGGCACGAGCAACAATGAGTTTTTCTTCGTCGGAGAGTTCATCCATCCCAAGGATGGAGATGATATCTTGAAGGTCTTTGTAGCGTTGCAAGACTTCCTGTACGCCACGCGCGATTTGATAGTGTTCTTCACCGACAATGTTAGGGTCCAAGATGCGGGAGGTGGAGCCGAGTGGGTCTACCGCAGGGTAAATCCCTTTTGCGGAAATCCCACGGTCCAATACAGTGGTCGCATCCAAGTGAGCGAAGGTGGTTGCAGGTGCCGGGTCGGTCAAGTCGTCGGCCGGTACGTAGACTGCCTGTACAGAGGTGATAGAGCCTTTGTCAGTGGAAGTAATACGTTCCTGCATTTTCCCCATTTCAGTGGCCAAGGTAGGTTGATACCCTACCGCAGATGGCATACGACCCAAGAGTGCGGATACTTCGGCCCCTGCTTGGGTGAAACGGAAGATGTTGTCGATAAAGAGCAACACGTCTTGGTTTTGCACGTCACGGAAGTATTCTGCAATGGTAAGGCCCGTGAGTGCGATACGCATACGTGCGCCCGGTGGTTCGTTCATCTGACCGAACACGAGGCTGGTTTTGTTGATAACGCCACTTTCCTTCATTTCTACAAGAAGGTCTTTCCCTTCACGGGTACGTTCACCAACGCCGGCAAATACGGAGTAACCGCCGTGTTCGTAAGCGATGTTACGAATAAGTTCCTGAATCAATACGGTTTTACCTACACCGGCACCCCCAAAGAGGCCGATTTTACCACCCTTTACGTAAGGGCAGAGGAGGTCAATAACCTTGATCCCGGTTTCTAAGATTTCTTTTTCAGGGTTTTGTTCACTGAATTTTGGTGCTTCACGGTGAATGCTCCAGCGTTCTTCACTTTGAACAGGGCCTTCTTCGTCGATGGCTTGACCGGTAACGTTCAAAAGACGCCCCAAGGTCGCATCCCCTACAGGAACGGTGATTGGGTTGCCGGTGTTTACAACATTCAAGCCACGCACCAAACCGTCGGTGGAGCTCATGGCGATGGTACGCACGATATTGCCACCGAGGTGTTGTGCCACTTCTAAGGTGACATCAAGCTGAGTTGCAACTTCAATTTCTTGCCCTTCGTTGGATACGTGAAGGGCGTAGTTAATTTCAGGAAGTTGGTCCGGTGCAAACTCAACGTCAACAACCGGCCCAACGACTTTTATGATTTTACCTTGATTATTCAAGACGGATCTTCCTCCTTATGCGTGCATTAGCTAAGCGCATTCGCACCGGCAACGATTTCCGTAATTTCGTTGGTAATCGCCGCTTGACGCGCGCGGTTGTAGCTGATTTCCAGCTGGCTCAAGAGCTCAGTCGCATTATCCGTCGCAGCGGTCATGGCGGTCATACGCGCACCATGTTCGCCGGTTTTGGCATCGGCCATGCAGCCATGCACTTGGTTGGCAAGATACATTGGCAAAAGCTGGCCTAAGATGGCGGATGCGGACGGTTCAAAGATAAAGTCCGCGGTAAATTGACTGTCGCTGTCTTGGTCGGTCAACCCTTCTGCCACAATCGGAAGAAGTGGCACAACGGTTGGTACTTGACTCATGACAGAGCGGAACGCCGGATATACGATGCTGACTTTATCGTATTTTCCTTCTTCATAGGCGCTGCGAATGTCTTTGGCAATGATTTCACTATCGATTGGGTTTGGAATATCCGCGGTATTGAGATATGCCAAATCAACGGTGACACCATGCTTGGTAAAGTATTCATTCACTTTGCGGCCTACGGCAATGACGCTGACGTCATGTCCGGCTGCTTGTGCTTCCTTGATGGCGAGATGGGCTTCCTTTAAAACACGGATGTTGAACCCACCTGCCAAGCCTTTGTTGGAGGCGATGACAAGGAATGCTTCTCGGTTGATTGGGCGCACTTCAAGCAGTGGGTCAGCGATTTCACCGGAAGCGGACGCAGCCACTTGCGCCAATACTTGGCGCAATTTTTCCTGGTAAGGGCGACCTGCCCCAATTTGTTTTTGTGCACGACGTAATTTAGAGGCGGAGACCATCTTCATGGCGCTGGTAATCTGCTTTGTATTGGCAATACTCTGCATTCTGCCTTTAATTTCTTTTGCATTAGCCAAGACGGCTCACCATCCTCTCTTAGCCTTGAAAGCCTTTCTTAAATTCAGCGATTGCGTTCTTAAGGGTTTCTTCAACATCAGCTTCCATCTTACCGGTGGTTGCAATGACATCGAGAACACTTTCTTTGTAAGAGGAACGCATGAAATCGAGGAATTCTTTTTCAAAACGACCAATGTTTTCTACTTGTACGCTGTCTGCATGCCCCTTTACAACGGAATAAATGCTGACAACCTGTTCTTCGACAGGCATTGGTGCGTATTGCTTTTGCTTCAAGATTTCGGTTAAGCGTTCACCGCGAGCGAGGCTTGCTTTGGTACCTTCGTCAAGGTCACTGCCAAATTGAGAGAAGGCCTTGAGTTCGTTATATTGTGCCAAGTCAATACGCATGTTACCGGCAATTTTCTTCATGGCCTTGATTTGAGCGGAGCCCCCTACACGAGATACGGAAATCCCTGCGTTGATCGCTGGGCGAATCCCGGAGTAGAAGAGGTCACTTTCAAGGAAGATCTGACCGTCGGTAATAGAAATAACGTTGGTTGGAATGTATGCGGATACGTCAGACGCTTGGGTTTCAATGATAGGAAGTGCTGTCATGGAACCGCCGCCGTATTTATCTTCGAGTTTTGCCGCACGTTCCAAGAGACGGCTGTGCAAATAGAATACGTCCCCAGGATATGCTTCACGGCCCGGTGGGCGATGCAAAAGCAAGGAAAGTTCACGATACGCAACCGCTTGCTTGGAAAGGTCATCGTATACAATGAGAACGTCTTTGCCGTTAAACATGAACTCTTCACCCATTGCAGCGCCGGCATAAGGTGCGATATAAAGCATTGGGGATGGTTCGGATGCAGTTGCCGCAACAACAATGGAGTATTCCATTGCGCCGAATTCTTCGAGCTGACCCACAACGTTTGCAACGGTGGATGCTTTTTGCCCGATGGCAACGTAGATACAAATCACGTCTTTGCCTTTTTGGTTGATGATGGCGTCAACAGCGATGGCGGTTTTACCGGTTTGACGGTCACCGATAATAAGTTCACGTTGGCCGCGACCGATTGGCACGAGGGCGTCAATCGCCTTTAAGCCGGTTTGAAGTGGTTCGTGTACACCCTCACGGGTAATAACCCCAGGGGCAACGTTTTCTACCGGACGGGTTTTTGTGGTATCAATTGGGCCTTTGCCGTCGATTGGTTCACCGATGGCGTTAACAACACGGCCAATCAATGCTTCCCCTACCGGTACTTCTACGATACGACCGGTACGCTTAACCGGATCACCGTCTTTAATATGTTCAAATTCCCCAAGAAGAATGCAACCGATATTGTCTTCTTCAAGGTTCTGTGCCATCCCCTTCACGCCGCCAGGGAATTCGAGAAGTTCGTTAACCATGGCGTTTTGCAAACCGTGTACACGCGCAATCCCGTCACCGACTTCGATAACAGTACCGATTTCACTGGTTTCTACGGTTTGGTCAAAGTTCTGGATTTGTTCTTTCAAAATTGAGCTAATTTCATCTGGTTTAATGCTCATTGGGGACTTTCACCTCCTACAATGTCCTGTGTCATGAGGCGCTTTCGCATGCTCTCTAAACGAGCTTCTACGGAACCGTCGATAATTCTGTCGCCGTATTGCAGGCGCACCCCTGCCACGAGGCTAGAGTCTACCACCACTTTTAAACGGATGGTTTTGCCTACTTGTTTACCGAGGGCTTGGGCAATTTTGTCCGCATCCTCGTCTTTTAATGGAAAGGCAGTGGTTAAGGTGGCATCGGCAATGCCGTTCTTTTCATCCTGAAGGGCGTGGTACGCCGTTTGGATGTCCGCCAAATATCCGGCACGGTTTTTTTCAATCAAGAGGAGCAAAAAGTTTAAGACGCTGTGGTCAATTTGCCCCTTAAAGATTTCAGTGATGGCATTCTTTTTGCCGCTCATGCTGTACTGGATGCCGGAAAATGCCTGAGCAAGGTCTTCGTTGCCAAAAATGGTTTCGCAAGCACTGTCCAGGTCTTGGCCGATTTTATCGACTTGTTGGGACTCGCAAGCGAGCATGAACAGTGCCTGTGCATAGCGTTTTGCTACTCCTGCATCGTTCATTTCGCGTCCCCTACCTCTTTAATGAATTCGTTTACAAGATTTTCGTGGTCCGCTAAGGTTACGTTGCGGCCGATAATCTTGCCTGCAGCGTCAACTGCAAGGTCTGCCACTTCTGCGCGCAAGTCTTTAATGGCTTGGTTCTTTTCTCGCGCAATTTCTTCACGGGCTTTTTCGCTGGCACGAAGGGCTTCTTCGCGCGCTTTTGCGACAATTTCAGCACGGGTTTCTTCGCCAAGCTTGTTGGCGTTTTGAATGATTTCCTGAGCCTTGGTTTGTGCGTTTTTGAGGCTTTCTTCGTATTCAGCTTTCAAACGCGCCGCTTCGTCGCGGGCTTGTTCAGCTTCGCTCATGTTCTTGTCGATTTCGTTTGCACGGGCATCGAGCATGTTGAATACAGGCTTATACAAGAATTTCTTGAGCAAGAAGAAGAGCACCAAAAAGTTAATAATCGCACAAATGACAGCGGATGGCTCAATACTCATACGACCATCTCCTTATAATATGTTGCCTAAGTGCTTTGGGTAACACACTGCCCTATTAGCCGAGTTTCGCGTAGAGCATCAAGGAGATGAGCAAACCGTAGATGGTCAAGGTTTCCATAAATGCAAGACCAAGTACGAGGGTGGTACGAATCCCACCGGCCATTTCAGGTTGACGAGCCATTGCTTCGGTGGCTTTTGCGGTTGCAATCCCTTGCCCAATACCGGAACCGATTGCAGATAAGCCGATAGCAAGCGCCATTGCGAGCGCGATTAATCCAGTTGCTTCCATTTATTTTTCCTCCTTCACCGCGCAAGCGGTGTTCTGTTTTAAATAGATTTATAAAGACTGTTAGCCGAGTTTTGCGTAAAGCATCAAAGAAATGAGCAAACCGTAGATGGTCAAGGTTTCCATAAATGCAAGACCAAGTACGAGGGTGGTACGAATCCCACCGGCCATTTCAGGTTGACGAGCCATTGCTTCGGTGGCTTTTGCGGTTGCAATCCCTTGCCCAATACCGGAACCGATTGCAGATAAGCCGATAGCAAGCGCCATTGCGAGCGCGATTAATCCAGTTGCTTCCATAAAGAAAATCCTCCTTAAGTTTTACTTTCTGTGCTACGAACGATGAGTGACTGCATTCTTAGTGTCCGGAGACACCTTCTTCGATATAAATGGTTGCCAAAAGCATAAATACGTATGCTTGGATTGCACCAAACAATACGCTCAATGCGTACATCGGCAATGGCAAGAAGAGTGGCAACATCCCAAAAAGGAAACCGATTACCATTTCTTCACCGAAGATATTCCCATAAAGACGGACTGCCAATGATAATGGACGAGTAAATAAGTCCAAAAGGTTCAATGGTAACATTGGCGAGAAGAAGAATTTTGCGAATTTCTTTGGACCCGCCTTGATGCCATAGTAGAAAAAGGCAGCAATGGTAATAATTGCCAAACCTGCAGTAACGCTTAAGCTACTGGTCGGCGGTTTATACCCACCCGGTATGTGTCCCGCCAATGGCAAGAGCCCCACGTAGTTGGAGCAAATAATCAAGAAGAAGATGGTCAAAAGGAACGGTGCGTATTTGCGGCCGTTTGTTTTTCCCATAACACCTTCAATGGTGTCCATGAGGAAGTCGATGATGTAACCAAAGATGTTTTGTAAGCTCCAGGTTTTTGGCTTCATTTTCATGTCCTTGGTTGCAAAGTATGCCAAGACCACCAAAAGCAGCATCACGCCCCACATGGTTGTAATTTCCGTGGTGAGCACGAAGGGACCGCTTTCAAAGATGATGTTGGAGACTTCTTCACTTGCAAGCATTGCTTGTGCAAACAAAAATATCACCTCTTTCGTTTTAACTTATTGCCCTTGCTTCAAGGTTTGAACGGTGAGAATAACCATATAAACAGAAAGTCCCAACGCTGCACCGATGGCCGCCGTCAAGGAATACAGATACATTCCGATGATGACCGCACAATCAATGAGCAAGCGCGTCCAAAAAAGCAGCATGGCAAGTAACTTATTGCCTCTTAAGATAAAGCGCTGAAAAAGAAATTCTTTTGCGAGGCAGATGATTGCGCCTATCACAAATCCAATCACAAACTCTAGCATGATTGACTCATCCTCTACTGTCGTCTTTTGCGTGTTTTTCCTCCTGCTCTAAGCGTAGCACCTCTCTGTAGAGCGAACGAAAACCCGCAGCAATCGCCAACATCACGCATGCAAAGGTCCCGTAGGGTCCGATTTGAAAGCGTGTATCAATCCAAGTGCCGAGTTTGATCATAAGAAACAAAGATACACCCATGGTAATGCCAAAGCTCAAGGCAATGTTAAACAGGCGATACATGGGCCCCTGAGATTGTTCATACGCCTTGGGGTTTTTGAGTCGCTGTCTAAAGTCCATCGACAAAATATCGCCTCCTTGGTAGTGACATGGGCTGATTGAAACATGGTGATTAAATACAGTATATCAAATACGTGAATCACTGCACACGAAGTTATTCATTTATAAGCATAAGACTTGCTTATTTTTCGTCTAAATTATCAGAAATCTATGAATAACGGCAGTCATATTCTGACAATATTTATCGCCAATCCTGTGGACGATCGTCTGCCAGCCCCAAATAATGCTTAATAGCAGCCACAATACGTTCGCAGGCTTTACCGTCACCGTAAGGGTTCACGGCATGCTCCATGCGTGCATATTCTTCCTCATCGGTAAAGAGGGTTTCAACCGTATCGTAGATGAGCTGGGTATCTGCGCCAACGAGACGAACGGTGCCGGCTTCAACGGCTTCCGGACGCTCGGTGTTGTCGCGGAGAACAAGCACAGGCTTGCCGATGGCAGGCGCTTCCTCTTGTAAGCCGCCGGAATCGGTCAAAACCAAATCCATGCGGTTAATAAGGTTTGCAAATGGTGCATAATCAAGCGGTTCAAACATGTGCACACGCTCTTGGTCGCTCAAGGCTTCCTTGGCAAGGGCACGCACCTTTGGATTTAAGTGCACCGGGAAATAGAAGTGGACATCCGGGAAGCGTTCGTGGAGCTTGCGGATGGCCCGGAAGATTTGTACCATCGGTTGACCGAGATTTTCACGGACGTGCGGGGTTAAGAGCACCTTGCGCCCCGGTACATTGAGGGCTTTTTCAAGGTCGTCGTCAAAGGTATAGTCATCCTTAATGGTCATCATCAACGCGTCGATTACGGTGTTCCCGGTGGTGTAGATGATGTCCGGGTTGATGCCTTCTCGCAAGAGATTTTCGCGAGCCTGTGGGGTCGGTGCCAGATGAATACTGGTGAGGGCACCGGTCAGGCGACGGTTTGCCTCTTCCGGAAATGGGGAATACATATTGCCACTGCGAAGCCCTGCTTCCACGTGGCCAATTGGCACTTGCTGATAAAAGCTTGCCAACGCCCCCGCAAAGGTGGTGGTGGTGTCGCCGTGAACGAGCACCAAATCGGGCTTTTCCTTAATAACGATGCGTTCAATGCCGCGAAGGACACCGGCGGTAATATCGGTCAGGCTTTGGCCCGGCTTCATCAAATTGAGGTCATAGCTTGGATGAACATCAAAAAGCTGCAAAACCTGGTCAAGCATTTCGCGGTGCTGCGCGGTTACAACCACCAACGGCTCCAAATCCTCTGCCGCTTCCACAGCCTTTACGAGGGGCGCCATCTTGATGGCTTCGGGACGGGTCCCGAATACAAACATGATTTTCTTCATTCGAACACCTCACATTCGTCGAACTTTATCACGGTGTCGTAATGACACCTTGTGTTGTATTATAACACAAGCCACATAGAACGACTACACCACCAATTTTTTTATTTTATCGCATGAAATTTTGTGATAGTATAGAACCACAATCAACAAAAAGGAGGCGCCTCCATGCTTAACAGACCCGACTGGGACACTTATTTTATGGAAATCACCCACATCATTGCCAAGCGATCCAACTGCCTGCGTCGTCAGGTCGGCGCAATTTTAGTCAAGGACCATCGCATCATCACCACCGGCTACAACGGTGCGCCGGCAGGCATGAAGCACTGCGACGAATTGGGCGGCTGCACCCGCGAGCAAATGGGCTTTAAAAGCGGCGAGGGCCATGAATTTTGCCGCGCCCTTCACGCCGAGCAAAACGCTGTCATTCAAGCAGCCATCATGGGCGTGTCCATTTCCGGCGCCACCCTCTATTGCACCCATTCTCCATGCAGCCTTTGCGCGCGCATCTTAATTGGCGCCGGCATTGAACGCGTGGTCTATTGCGGCGACTATCCGGACGAGCTTTCCAAATCCCTCTTTGCCGAAGCCGGCATCTCCCTTGTCAAGATGGAAGCCCCAACCACTGTATAAACAAAAAACCACCTACCGACGTAGGTGGTTTATTTTTTTATTCGTCATCAGTGCGTGTCTTCTTTTCACGCCCCGCTTGGCGGACAGCGTCTGTCAGAAGATACTCAATCTGACCGTTAATAGAACGAAACTCATCATCTGCCCAATGGGTCAGGGCGTCGTAGAGCTCCGGCGAAAGCCGCAAAACAATTTGCTTGCGTGCTTTCTTGGTATTTTGCGTCATCGTCGTGCCCTCCTTTCGCCGGTCTTAGCCACGCCACAACCAATAGAAATAAATGCCGATGGACACAAAAAGGACAAGCATAAATGCCCAAATGCCAAAAGACGGCAAGCCCATCCACACGCCCTTGGCAACCAGCATGGTGCCTTCAATGAGGTACCAGAACAATGCCACCATGAGAATGGTCGTCAGATACAAATACACGCGGGTGCCATGGACAATGTCCTCTGCCGGACGCTTGAGCATGCTCACCGGTACATTGATGCCTCTCGGAAAATGGCCACACACCAACATTAACAAGGTGCACGCCACATCCACACCGGCCAAAATGAGCAAGGAACCCTTGCCATCACTGCCGTCCACCTTGCCTTCAAAATCAAAGTGGGTCGGAATCTCGGCCGGTAAGCTACCGTAATTCAGTCCCAGACGCACCATGGTCACTGCCAATAAAGCAATGGAGACAGCCATCAGCATTTTTTCTAAACCGGTATACTCAAGCCGATTTGGCCAATTTTCAATAATATCCGCTGCTTTTAGTTTTGCTGCCATGAGAGTACGCCTCCTTTAAAAATGAGCCATTCAAGTTTAATACAAGCTGCCGCTATTCACAATCGGCTGCGCATCGTGGTTGGCACAGAGCACCACCAAAAGGTTAGAGATCATGGCTGCCTTGCGTTCGTCGTCCAATTCAACCATGTCGCTGTTTTCAAGTTGTTTCAACGCCAATTCTACCATACCGACTGCCCCATCGACAATCATCGCACGAGCATCAATGATGGCTGCCGCTTGTTGACGTTGGAGCATCGCAGAGGCGATTTCAGGGGCATACGCCAAGTGGGTAATGCGTGCTTCGAGGATTTCCAAGCCCGCCATTTCCACCTTGGATTGAATTTCTTCCTGCAAGCGTTCCGCCACTTCGAGGCTGGAGCCTTGGAGAGACTTTTCTGCATCGTTGTTGAAGCCGTCGTAAGGGTATTGGCGCACGATGCTGCGAAGGGCACTGTCACACTGGGTAGAAAGATAAGCTTCGTAGTCATCGACGTCAAAAGCCGCCTTGGCGGTATTGGTGACGCGCCAGATGACCACAATCCCGATGATGATCGGATTACCGAGTTCATCGTTAATCTTTTGCTGGCCATTGTCTAAGGTCATCGCCTTGAGGCTCATCTTGCCGCGACGCCCGACATGGCGCACCGGCACGCAGAATGGGTTGTACCAATAAAAGCCTTCGCCCTTGATGGTCCCTACATACTTCCCAAAGAGGGTGAGGACAATCGCTTCATTCGGACGAATAATCGCAAAGCCCGGCAGCGCCACAATCAGCAAAATCCCCACAAGGATACTGAGGATGAAGCCCGCACCGCCCCAAAGCATCGGTGCCAAGACTGCCCCAAGCGCCAAGAGAATCCAAACACCCAAGGCCAAGAAACCGTTTAAGGTTTTCATTTCCTTTTCTTGCATGCCACTGTTTTGTACGTCAGTTTTCATACTTTTTCACTCCTTCTAATGTGATATCATTTTGATATCTTGATTATATCATGATATCAAAATGATATCAACGCAAATTTAATCCAAAACTGTGGAAAACCTTGGTGCTAATGGGGTAAACTAAAGAAAAATCCTGTCTATAAGATGAAAGGAAGTGTTCGTCATGAAAACCTTATTCCATCGTGTCAGCATCAGAAAGTACCAAGACCGTCCGGTAGAGCATGAAAAGCTCATCGAAATTTTACGCGCCGGTATGCAAGCCCCTTCCGCGACCAACCAACAGCCTTGGGAATTTTATGTGGTGGAGGACCGTGCCATGATTAAGGCCCTTTCCGAAGCGAGTCCTTATGCCGGCTGTGCAGCAGGTGCACCGGTGGTGATTGTCGCCGCCTACCGTAAGGAGTGCCGCGTACCGATTTACGCCCACATTGATATGGCCATCGCCATGGAAAACATCTGGTTGGCCACCGATGCCTTGGGCTTAGGCGGCGTCTGGATCGGCACGGCGCCACAGGAAGAACGCATGGAAGCCGTGGAAAAAATCATCGGCATGCCCGACACCCTTCGTGCTTTTGCCGTATTCCCATTGGGCTATCCGGCGGAAAGCCGCGAACAACAAGACCGTTTCGACGAAAGCCGCATCCACTGGATTGGTGAGATGTGATGTCTTACCTTTGTCCCGACTACAGCCGCTCTGCCCTTCTGATTGTTGATTTTCAAAACGATTGTATTCTCCCCAATGCCCCTTTTAAAATTGCCGAAAACATCGACATCCTGCCTACCCTTGCGCGCCTTTGCCAAGGGATGCGCGAGGCAGAGCGGCCCATCGTTCACATCGTGCGCGGCTATCTCGCAGACGGCTCTAACGCCGACCTCTGCCGTCGCCGTGCCCTCGAAAAAGGGCTCACGCTATTCCGGCCAGACACCGAGGGCGCTGATTTTCCGAGTGCTCTTAAACCGCAGGATGCACCAGCCCTTGATTGGCGAGCGCTCTTAAAAGGCAACGTACAGACCTTGGGACGCTGGGATTATGTCCTCTACAAGCCACGCTGGGGCGCGTTTTATAAAACGCCCCTCGAGGATTTTCTGCGCGCCCACGACATTCACACCCTGATTGTGGCAGGCTGCAATTACCCAAATTGCCCTCGTACCACCATCTATGAAGCCAGCGAACGCGACTTCCGCTTGGTATTGGCTCAGGATGCCATGAGCCGCCTCGACGCCCGAGGCCTTGAGGAGATGGCCAACATCGGCGTTCACCTTGCCACCACCGAAGAGATTCTAAAAGCCCTCTAGACCGCCCTACAAGCGGCTGTCAAAGGTCTTTGACAGACCAAAAGGGTGCATGACAAAGGCCTTGGGTGGCTCATTTTTGGCAGTTGACCTATCATCAAATGTGAAAGGAGATGCAAACACATGGAACTTGCAGAACACATCAAGCAGTATCGAAAGGAACTGGGACTCAGTCAGGAGGACCTCGCCGAGCGCATTTATGTGTCTCGCCAATCCGTCTCCAACTGGGAAACGGGCAAGACCTATCCGGACATCCATACCCTGCTTCTTTTGGCCGACGTGTTTGACACCTCCCTCGATACACTTGTGAAGGGAGACTTACCAAAAATGAAAGCTATGATTAACGAAGAAGATCGTGCCACCTACAAAAGAGACAGTAACATCTTTTCGGCGTTGTTTTTTGCCTGCTTGATTGCCCTTGTGCCCCTCTTTGCCGTCTTTGACATCCTAGGCTTTGTCCTCTACCTCTGTCTGTGGGGCATTACCATGGTTTACGCCATCCGCGTGGAGAAACACAAAAAGCACTTTGACACCCAAACCATTCGCGAAATCACCGCCTTTACTGAAGGCGTGACCCTAGACGAAATTGAAAAAACCAAGGAAATCGGCAAACGTCCTTATCAAAAAGTCCTCGTTGTCGCAGGCTTTACCGCCCTCGCTGCCATCGTAAACATCGCCTTGGCCTACTGGCTCCTCTAATGCAAACACCCCCGCCTCTCCCAATACGGAGAAGCGGGGGTGTTTGTGTATCGCAAGCAAGGAAGACGCACCGACCATTGACAATCCTCGCCCACTCTGCCTACAATAGCGGTAATTGCGCATACACCCCGATGGTTAAGAGGAAAGGAGACACACGATGGCAAACCTCACACAAAAAGCACTGATTCGCGAATTCGAAGCCATGCTGACCGACATGCCCTTTGGAAAAATCACGGTCTCTGCCTTGATTGCCCGCTGTGAGGTGAGCTCCAACACTTTTTACTATCATTTTCATGACATCTACGACCTCTTAGGCAGCTGGATTGCGGTTAAAAGAAGCGGCTTCTTGCAAGAACGCGACGCCGAGGAGCCTTGGGATGTACGACTCAAGGCATTTTTCCGTACCCTCAAGGCACACCAAGCGCCGATGCAGCATCTTTTTGACGACCTCAGTCGGGAGCGTCTTGAACGCCATGTATTTGAAGTCTCAAAGCCGTGGTTTTACAACTATCTCCGCACCACCACCGCCAATCAATCCATCGATGAACACACCCTGCAAGGCCTCGCCGATTGTTGCTGCTACGCCTTTTACGGGCTCCTATTGGAATTTATCCGTAGCAATGCCGAGGCGGCGGTGGCCCGTTTGCACACCATTTTTGGCGCGGTATTGGGTCAGACGGCCACCACGCCCCAATAAACAACACAAACAATCACCTTACAAACGCGCCCGTTTGCTTAAAATATGATGAAAAGAGGCGGTTTCTCCTATTTTAGGGGAAACCGCCTCTTTTCTGTGTAGGAAAAAACACACCGCAACGCTACAATGAAGCTACAATCAACACCAAGCCGCAGAAAACGGCGCAACATGCCACAGTTGCGCCACTTTCCGCGCACTTTTGAGGAGATGTGATAACAATGAAGGAAACATGGAAAAAATTTAAGTGGTGGGCCATCATCATCAGCTGTTGTGTACTTTTGCTGGGGGGACTCATGGTGGCGCGACCGGATATGTCCGCTTTGGTGCTGTGTTATCTGCTCGGGGCCCTCTGCTTGGTGATTGGTATTGGCGGGCTTTGCCGTTACTTTAGCCTCGGGGTAGCCGGACTTTTCTTTAAGATTGATTTGGCGATGGGGCTTGTAAACATTCTTTTGGGGATTCTCTTGCTTTTGCACCCTTTGGATGCGATGCTCTTTCTTCCAATCGCTGCCGGGATCTTTATTTTAATCGAAAGCACCTTTGATATTCAGCTTTCTATTGAAATGCGTCGCCTAGGGGTCAAGCAATGGTGGCTCTCCCTGGTGCTTGGGGTTTTGAGTACCATCTTTGCGTTCTTCCTCATCCTTGACCCTTTCGACGGCACGGCAGCATTGATGATTTTCGCAGGGATTTCTCTGATTGTCAGCAGCATCGAAAGCTTCTACCTCATCTTTTGTATCTCTAAGGCCGTCAAATCCAGCAAGGATGATGACGTCATCGACGTCACCTGGACCGAGCTGTAACGACACAATATTGCTCGCTCTTGGTGCCAAAACCAACCGCAACGTGTAGTACCATCCCCACTCCGGTTTTGGCACCCTCTCCATAGCACATGCCCATCTCAACCGAGATGGGCATTTTTTGTTGCACACAACACCATTCTTTGAAAAGTCACAAAAAGAACGCCAATTTTCTATTGAAAAGTCATAAAAACAGCCCATCATTTCTATTGAAAAGTCATTTTAAACAATCTCTCCACCTTCTAAACACAAAAACCGCCTGCCCCGAATGGGGACAGGCGGTTTGTTGTTTTAGTGATTCTAGCAGCGGCATTCAAATAAAAACATTTCTGCCCCGTCATCCGTGGCAGGGGTTTTGTCAAAATCGGTATAGGTATAAACGTCCGTAAAGCCCAAGATTTGCAGATGGTGTTCCATTTCACCATAAGCATAGAGATGGGTCTGAAAGTCCATCGTTTCTGTTTGCAGGAAAGTGTCCCCCGCGTACAATTCGTAAATACCCGGTGAAAATTGTGTCTGGGTAGCGACATCGTAACGGTTTTTGCTTTTTAAAACAAGGCGTTTGTCCTTTGCAAGGGGGACCTCGGCCGTCACTTGATACGATACGTCATCCACGCAACGATTGGCCACCGTATCCACTGCAAAAACGAGCACGCCGCTTGGCGCCAAGAGTTCTTTTAGGGTACGAAGCACCTTCAGGCACACCGCTCCATCGGTAAAGAGAGACATCGAGCCGGAGGACACGAAGATATAATCATATCGCGCCTCGCTGGTGTAGGTGGTAAGATTCGCTTCATAAACCACGGCTTGTGGCGCCTTCGCTTTGAGCTTGGCGAGCATCTCAGGCGACGCATCCAATCCTTCGATGGCATAACCACGCTCCAAAAAAGGCACCAAAAAGCGCCCACTGCCACAGAGGGCCTCTAAGATACGCGCTCCCTTTGTGGCGTAGGAAAGGTAAAAGGCCAGCTCGTCGCTAGGGGCTTGTGCATGCAAACACTCATACATCTCAGTACAGAGCATCTCGTAATCATTTACCTTCATGGTCTCCTTTGATACGCTTCCT
>OBVA01000567.1_pt1 | contig 15489 bp, 16 predicted proteins | sample 1495021 | NCBI WGS metagenome assembly OBVA01 (sample SAMEA2579965, study PRJEB22360) | human gut metagenome | biome: human gut; feature: human-associated habitat; material: faeces | place: Denmark | collected 2008/2010
CTACTGCGCCTGCTCATCTACATGGGAAAAGCAAACGGTATGTTAAGCGGCGCTTGCCACTCCACCGGCGACACCGTTCGTCCTGCCCTCCAAATCGTTAAGATGAAACCTGGTTGCTCCCGCGTAAGTGGTGCAATGGTTATGCTCAAGGGCGAAGAACGCTACCTCTTCAGCGACATCGCAATCAACATCACCGTTGACGCTCAAGCAATGGGCGAAATCGCTGTTGAAAGTGCTGCAACCGCTAAGACCTTCGACATCGATCCTAAGGTTGCATTGCTCAGCTTCTCCACCAAGGGCTCCGCAGTATCTCCAGAAAGCGAAAAAGTTGCTGAAGCAACCAAGATTGCTCAAGAACTCGCTCCTGAGCTTCCAATCGATGGGGAACTTCAATTTGACGCTGCATTCGTAGCAAGCGTTGGTGAACGCAAGGCACCAGGCTCCAAGGTAGCAGGTCATGCGAACACCTTTATCTTCCCTAGCCTCGAAGCTGGTAACATCGGCTACAAGATTGCTCAACGTTTCGGCGGTTTCGAAGCTATCGGGCCAATCCTTCAAGGTCTTGCTAAACCAATCAACGACCTTTCCCGTGGCTGCAACGAAGAAGACGCTTACAAGCTCGCTATCATCACCGCAGCACAAGCTGTTGTTGAATAATAGTCACTATCAACCTCTTGCTTCGGCAAGAGGTTTTTTTATGAAATAGATACTTGCAAATACAGCGAAGTTCTGATAGAATATGTATCTGTAATCCCTGCTCTGCAAATACTATGGCAGAGCCGTTAGTCCGGGGGGAGGAGGTGCAAGAATGCGCGATTATGAACTTCTTTATATCATTAAGACTGAAGTAGGCGAAGAACAAAACCAAGCAATCATCGACCGTTACAACGGTATCCTCGAAGCTGAAGGTGCTGAAGTAGTAAAGGTTGACAAGTGGGGCAAGAGAAAACTCGCTTACACCATCGACAAAAAGTACACCGATGGTTTCTACGTTTTAGTGACATTTAAGGGCGAAGCTAACGCTGTCAACGAAGTTGACCGTTTGATGAAGATTGACGAAAGTCTCATCCGCCACATGATCACCCGTGTAGGCGAATAATTCTTTTATCAGTAGAAAGAGGGCCTAGCAATGAATAAAGTCATTTTAATTGGTCGTTTGACACGTGATCCTGAATTACGTTACACACCGAGTGGCGCTGCCGTTTGCAATTTCACCATTGCGGTTGATCGTCCGTTCAACTCTCAAACCGGTGAAAAAGAAGCAGATTTCATCGACATCGTCGTATGGAATAAATCTGCCGAAAACGTTGCAAAGTATATGACTAAGGGCCGTCAAATCGCCGTTGAAGGTCGCTTGCAAATTCGTAGCTACGATGGCAATGATGGGCAACGCCACTGGCGTACCGAAGTTGTTGCGAACCAAGTTGAATTCTTGGGCAGTGGCAACGGCAATGCAGGTGGTGGTTATCAAGGTGGCAACCAAGGTTACCAAGGCGGTAATCAAGGGTACCAAGCGAATAACCAAGGCTATCAACGTCAAACTGATCAATTCGCACAGCCAGCTGCTCCAAGAGAAAATCCATCTCTTGGGGGCTTCGGTACTGAAGTGAGCTTCAGTGACGAAGATTTGCCGTTTTAATTAGGAAAGGAGTCTCAACATGGCAAGAAGAGAACGCAACAGACGTTCACGCAAGAAAGTTTGCCAGTTCTGTGTTGATAAAGTTGAACACATCGACTACAAAGACACGAACCGTCTGAAAAAGTACATGACCGAACGTGGTAAAATTCTTCCACGTCGTATCACCGGTAACTGCGCTAAGCATCAACGCGCACTCACCGTTGCAATCAAGCGTGCTAGAGCTATGGCTTTGCTTCCATACTCCAACGACTGATTGTAAGATATATTACAATATTAAAAGCGATGTTCCATTTGGAACATCGCTTTTTTGTGCACACAATAAGAGGGCATATTATTAATGAAGAAAATAAACAAGGAACGTTCCAATGAATTATTCAATGGAGCGTTCCTTGTTTTTTATTTGAGGGAATCGAGATAAACCGCCAAAAGCTCAAGGGCAGTAGCACGCTCCTTTGACGGAAGTAGCGCAAGACGTGTAAATAATTCTTCCTGTTCAATATCAAGGGGTGTGTCATCGTCAGTGAGAATTTCGTTAGGGGTGATATGTAGTGCAGCACAAATATGCAATATCGTTTGTAAGCGCATATTGCTTGTGCCACGCTCAATGTCTGCGTACGCACGGTCCGATAACTCGGCCGCTTCAGCTACCTGTGCCTGGGTGAGACCCATGCTTTTTTGAATAGTTAGAAGCTTGTTTCCTATAGCGCGATTGTCTGTAATAAGCATAATTCTTCCTCCATAATTGCCGTTATAGGAATTCTACTTCCTATTATGCTTGTAAAAGAGGAGGTATAACCGTATAATAATAGGAAGAATACTTCCTGTTATTAAGGAAGTGAACACGAAAGGGGGGATTGTGATGTTCTGCCAAAAATGTGGAAAAGAAATCTCAGATGATGCAACCTACTGCATACATTGTGGATGTGCGGTAGAAACCGGAAAGGTGAGAAAGAATCGAGGCAATGTGAATAGTACAGAAAAGACAGAAGATGTGAGCGTTTTGCTGGTCTTGCTGTCTTTATTTATTCCAATTGCAGGCATTATCGTGGGCGCTGTTCATTATAACGAACATCCGGACACATCAAAAATTTATATTTGGTGTGGCGTTGGTGCCTTTATTTTTAGTTCCATAGTGTTAGCGTTCTGTTAAATAGTGAAGGAGGAATAGAAGTATGGCTTCTGAAGATTTTATTGAGAAATTGAATTGTTTTTTCTTTGATAACATCACAAGAAAATACAAGAATATTGCAAAAGTCTTTTTCTTTTTTGGATTAGGGTCATTTTTACTTGGTTTGGTATTTTTGTTGTTTGGCCTATTATTTAGCTCCTATGGGGCGGGTGCGTTGTATATCTTTTTTGTGGGAATTGGTGTTTGCTTAGTGCCTTCTTGTTGGTTTTTATATGGTCTTGCGGATTTATTGGACAACGTTCATCATATCCGTTTGGAAATGACTCGTGGATTTTTGTCCAATGAGAGGTCAACATCCATTGACCAGTTACCACGCTTATAAGAGGTGATGATATGGCCGAGCGTTATGAAAAAGTATTCTCACAAGTGGACAATCTTTATTGTACCGGCGCTCCGCTCGTTTTGGAAAAGGGTGCTTTACTAAAGGACGGATTGACACAGAATATTGTTGCCCAGCTTCGATTTAAAAACATACAGGACAAAGTCATCAAAGCGGTTACAGTAAAAATTCTTTCTTATGATACATTAGGAAAACCGCTAAAAGAGGAAACGCAGTACCAATATTTGGATCTCTTCGTAAAAAGAGACGAATCCTTTGGTGAGCAGGTACCGATTATTGTTGTGAATTCGCAAACGCGAAGCTACCAAATCATCGTTTCACAAGTGATTTTTGTAAACAATACCATTTGGACAGGCAATGAGGTTTGGACACCACTTGCCCAAGTGCCGTCCTGTAGCGAGGTGCTTCAAGAGCCGGAGCTATGCAAGCAATATGCCATTGAATTTGGCAGCAAAAAAGGGCAAATGCATAGTATCCAAAGGGACTTGTTTATCTGTGCCTGTGGTGCTATCAACCGTTTGGATGAAGACAAGTGCCATCAATGCGGCTTGCCAAAAGAAAAAATCCTCGATTTTAACAAAGTGGAGCTTCAAAAAAATTGTCAAATTCGATTGGAAAAGGAAGAAGCTGAACGCTTGAGACGTGCAGCTGAACAAGAACGTAAAAAGCAGGAAATTCGTAATCTCGCAAAAAAGATCATGAAAATTGGCATTCCGTTAATTATTGTATTGCTGGCTTGTGGCTTTGCGATGGATAAATATCAAGAACTTGATAGTGAGTATCAGTACGCAATGTCCCAAATGGAGGAAGGCTACTATGAAGATGCTATCGAAGATTTTAAAGCATTGGGCAATTTCAAAGATAGTCCTGACCGTGTAAAGCAAGCACAGGATGCCTTTGATAAAGAGAAAGCGGATACCTACAAAGAAGCAAAAGCGCTCCTTGAAGCCGGGGATGCCTTAGGCGCAAAATATAACCTTACACAAATAGAAGGTTATAAGGATGCGGATGAATTATTTTCAGTAGCTGTTCAACAGGAGCTGGTAAATGAGGTATATGACAACGACGATTCAGTCTTTACTGGATTTGGGGACGATTGTTTAAACAATAATGAGCTTCAAGAGGTACTACAGGGTGCTTGGATGCTTGTTGGCGATGGTAGTCTGGAAAAACTGACATTTTCGACCGATGGGGAAGCAATAGTAGATGATGGTACCGTCTATAAATGGGAAATAATCGATAATGAATTTCTATTTTACGAATACGTGGAGAATTCTACCCTCGATTCCAAATATAGAACCCATTATTCTCTTGTGAAAGCTGATAACGGAGGATACTATCTCGGCGAGGCGAATGCGACGAATGGATTTGAATTTGATAAGATACTGCTTCCGGTTGACTCCGACTATGTAAAGCGCCTACAGGCATATGTGGCAAATGAAGAGGAATGAAAAGGAGGATATCATGGACAATCGCTACGAAAAAATCTGTGTGTTACCTACTGAGGAGAGCGGTAGCAACAATGATGTATCCATTGTCGCAGGCGTATTACTATACGACCAAGTGACACGAAGTAAGCTGATTCAGTTAAAGCTTCAAAACAATAGCACCCAAATGCTTACGGGCGTGCTTGTAAAGTGTGTGCTTTATGGAGAAAACCGTGAAAACATCCTAGGAGAAACCTTCTATCAATACGAAGGGCTTCATGTTGCAAGCGGTGAAGCCTTCGGCGAGCAAACACCGATTGTGATTCAAACGCAGGAGGTGCAAGCCTTTGATGTCGTGATTGTGAATGTGAACGTAGAAGATATTGGAGAGGCGGTCACCGAGCCTGAATCAGAACAGGCGAATCGTCAAATAGTGCAGGACGATTCTGAATCGGCTTTCGTTAGAATGGACGCAGAACTGTCAGGAACAACACAAATGATGGACAATGCACCTAAAAAGAAATTTTCGCTGAAATGGCTCATTGCAGGTGCCGTTTTAATTAGTGCGCTCTTGATTGCTGTTTTTGGTTCCGGCTTTGGTGACCCTATCGTAGGCCATTGGCATATTAGTGATGATATTTCTGGCGTTGAGCTTCATATAAAAGGGAAAGGGGAGTTCGTTCTTGGTGTAAAAGGGGAAGAACCTATCGGTGAAGGAACTTGGGAACGCTATGAAGGCTCGCTAGAAGAATTTGATGATAAATCATTGCTATATTATACGATTTATCTTAAGGATATTGGTAATAGTGTTCCTGTAGGTATGCTCGCTTACAATGAATCCCATAATAAACTGGCACTTGTTTTAAGAGATGATGATAAGGCATTTGTATTTACAAAATAGAAAGAGGGAAAGAAAATGAAAAAAATAGTTGCGCTAATGTTGAGCGTTGTAATGATGATTTCATTATGTGCATGTGGTGCGGATAAGAACGAGCCTTCGTTGGAAAATGATGATGTAACGATTGATGCTATTGCTGTCGATGATAGCTATGTTGATATAGAAAACGATAATTTAGCATTGGTTTATCTTTTCTTTACGGTGCATCCTGAGGATAAAAACATTCAGCATTTATCTAGTATGGGTCTATCGATGACTATAAACGGAGAAAATGAGTACGATTCAGAAGTATTTGGCGGTAGATATTATGTTGATCCATACATGTTAGGTAGCTATTATTACGATAGTGAGATTGAAGACATATATATGGGAGACAACAAAAAAATGATGTCAACCTTTAAGGTGCCAAAGTCAGATTTGGAAGAAGGTAGAGAGATTTCGTTGTTTTTCGGTACGGGTGAAATTGATGCCGATGGGTTGAGCTTGACAACTGATCTTATTAAGCACTATGACACAAAGGATGCCTTGGCACAAGCAGTAGATCCAGAAGGATATAAGGCAGAACAAGAAAAAAGTCAGCCGGCCGATGTGGAGACTGAAGCGGTGGTAAAGGCACAAATGAACAATAGTTATGTAAAATTTACTCAAAACAATCTCAATTATATACTGGTATTTGGTTCTGAAAATGATTTTACAATTGAAAGCGGTACTGGCGGTAACAGCATTTCAAACAGTGGCACCTATGAAGTGTTAAAAGGATATATTGGATTGTACTACAGTGGAGAGACAGAGCCTACTGTAAAGATTCCATATTTTTTTGATGAGAGTGGTGCTCTTCATATTGATGCATATGCGGGATTTAATGTGATGTAAGAAAAAGGGCGTATCAAAAACGATACGCCCTTTTGGTGAAAGAAGTGGTAACTATGGAAGAAAGATATTCTAGAGTGGGCATTCTAGATGCGGTTTCTGTTGAACCAAAGAATGGTGTCTCTGTTGTCGCAGGCGCATTGCTGTATGATACGATGACGCAAAGCAAGTTGATTCAGTTAAAACTTCAAAACAATAGCACCCACACGATTACAGGCGTACTTGTAAAGTGCGTGCTTTATGGAGAAAACAGTGAAAACATCCTAGGAGAAACCTTCTATCAATACGAAGGTCTTCATGTCGCAAGTGGAGAAGCCTTCGGTGAACAGACACCGATTGTGATTCAAACACAAGACGTGCAATCCTTTGATGTCGTGATTGTGAATGAGACCTTTGAAGATGTTGCGGAGGATGTCATCGAGCCTGAATCAGAACAGGCGAATCGTCAAATAATGCAGAACGATTCTGAAGCGGCTTTCATTAGAATGGACGTAGAACCGTCAGAAACAACACAAATGATAGACAATGCACCTAAAAAGAAATTCTCGCCAAAATGGCTCATTGCAGGGGCTGTTTTAATTGGTGCGCTCTTGATTGCTGTTTTTGGCTTTGGTGCTAGTGAGCCATTCATTGGTCTGTGGACTTCCAGCACTGTAAGCAATGACTTTGAAGCGCTTGCCGATGGTGACACGCTTCCGTTTGAGGGAATTGATTTCACTCTTAAACGCAATGGAGATTTTTTAATTGAAATTGATGGAGAAGATGAAACAATAGAAGGAAAGTGGAAAAAAACAACGGAAAAGATAGATGGAAGCAACATTGCGGTGTATGAGCTAAAATATGATGGAGTCACTCTTGGTAAGTTCTTTTATAGCCCAAGCTATATTGAAAATGGCAGTCGGGAGGAATCGGGTACAATTGTTCTTAATATGAACGGTATGTGGATTCTGTTCGAAAAGATTTAAAAATTAAAAAGCTTGTTCCGTCATTAGGAACAAGCTTTTTAATCTGTGTAAACAAAAAGTGCAGCAACGTAAGTTGCTGCACTTGGAATGTTATCTTTGTGGGTCGATGAGACCGTAGCTACCGTCTTTACGACGGTAAACCACGCCGATTTCATCGGTGTCCGCATTGAGGAAGATGTAGAAATCGTGATCCACCAATTCCATTTGAAGGATGGCTTCTTCAGCATCCATGGTCTTCAAGGTGAAGGATTTCTTTTTGCTGATAACATCGGATACGTTGTCATCCGGAATTTCAGCTTCAACAGCTGCGCTGAACATTGGTTCAGCCTTCGCTTGTTTGCCCTTGCGGTTCATGCGGGTTTTATATTTGCGAATTTGACGTTCGATTTTGTCAACAACAGCATCGATAGAAGCATACATATCAGCGGAAGATTCTTCGGCACGAAGAATGTAGCGGCCAAGTGGAATGGTAGCTTCTGCTCTGTGATCATCTTTTTCTACAACAAGGGTGACGGTGCCTTGCATTTCATTGTAGAAGTATTTTTCAAGTTTTACGAAGCGTTTTTCTACATATTCTTTTAATGCAGGGGTAACTTCGGTATTGCGTCCTTTAATAGTGATGTTCATATAGACCATCCTTTCAGCAGTTGCTTTATTTAGAAGATTCGAATTTTGGTCGAATCCTTACTACTAATTATAAGAATATTTCTAATTATTGCAAGTAAAACTTTGCTAAACATTGATTTCTCTCAGCATTTTAATCAATTCGACAAATCTTTGATCGGAAATGCTATAAATCGACATCTGGCCTGTTTTCTTGAAGGTGACGATTTTGTGTGCTCGTAACAATGCAAGATGTTGCGAGAGGGAGCTATGGGAAATGTTTGACGCTTGGGTCAAAATATCGTGAATTTCGTTAACGGACCGAGGTGCGACGGATAAAATATAAAGAATCATGAGGCGATTAGGATTGCTGAGTAATTTCAACATCGACGCGGTCTTCACGAAGCGCTCACTATCCTCTAATAAATCCTGCAGTACGTTTGCATCAGGTGTGGTCATTTTGGATACCTCCTTTTGAAACAAGCTGATGACAAAAAACATTTATGACTGCTATAACTTCTTTTATTTTAGGTATATTATAATAGACAAAGATGAAAAATACAATATTTATTCTTTAAGAATATTCAATATTTTTGTAATAACAAAATGGTTGGTTATTGAATGTTTTGAATGTAAGTATTAAAAATTGGTGACGACAGCTTTGTAACTGTATAATCATTTGAGTTTTTGGGGGTATGTGTTATAATAATTTGGTTAAATAGTATATTTAACAGCATGAAATTTGCTGCTGAAACAATAACCTGAATGATCTAAACAGAAAAGAGTGAATAGGTTGGGCATCGATACTTTCTTAAAAAAATTTTTAGATGACAATAAAAAAGATGTTAAAAAGCTTGAAAAGTTTGCTGCACAAGTAAACCAATACGACAAACCTTTCAGAGAGTTGTCTGACGAAGCGTTGCAAGCGAAGACCGATGAATTTAAGGCGCGCTTGGAAAAGGGTGAAACCTTAAATGACATCATGGCTGAGGCTTTTGCGGTGGTACGTGAAGCTTCCGACCGTGTGTTGGGCTTGCGTCATTTCGATGTGCAAATCATGGGGGGGCATGTGCTCCATGAAGGGCGTATTGCGGAAATGAAAACCGGGGAAGGGAAAACCCTCGTGGCAACTGCGCCGGTGTATTTGAACGCATTAGAAGGCAAGGGTGTGCACGTTGTTACTGTCAACGATTATCTCGCTCGTCGTGACGCTGAGCAACTTGCACCACTTTATAATTTCTTGGGGCTTTCCGTTGGTTTGATTGTCCATGGGTTAGATTACGTGCAACGTAAGGATGCGTATGCTTGCGACATTACCTATGGGACCAACAATGAATTTGGCTTTGACTATTTGCGCGATAACATGGTGATGCATGAGCATAACATGGTTCAACGTCCATTGAATTTTGCGATTGTCGACGAAGTGGACTCTATCCTCATCGATGAAGCACGTACACCGCTTATTATTTCCGGTCCTGCTGCAAAGGCGAAGGATCTTTATACACCGATGGTTGGCGTTGTTCGCCAATTAAAGAATGAAGAAGATTATACCTTTGACGAAAAGCTCAAGACCGTGGCATTGACTGAAGAAGGGACCAAGCATGTTGAACGTTTGCTTGGCATTGATAACTTGACCGATGAAGCCAATGTGGAATTGGCACACCACGTGAACCAAGCCTTGAAGGCACAGGTTCTCATGAAGCGTGACCGTGACTATGTGGTTCAAGATGGTGAAGTCATCATTGTTGACGAGTTTACCGGTCGTTTGATGTACGGTCGTCGTTACAGCGAAGGCTTGCACCAAGCTATTGAAGCGAAGGAAGGCGTAAACATTGAAAAGGAAAGCCAAACTTTGGCAACCATCACCTTCCAAAACTATTTCCGTATGTATAAAAAGCTCGCTGGGATGACTGGGACTGCAAAGACCGAAGAAGATGAATTCCGTGCGATTTATGGGATGGACGTTGTTATTGTGCCTACCAATAAACCGGTTGCTCGTGAAGATGCACCGGACATTGTATATCGTACTGAAAACGGTAAGTTTGAAGCAGTTGCTGACAAGGTAGCGGAACTCTACGAAAAAGGAGAACCAGTGCTTGTCGGGACCGTTTCTATTGAAAAAAGTGAAAAACTCAGCGATATTTTGAACAAGCGTGGTGTACCACATAAGGTATTGAACGCAAAATATCATGAGCAGGAAGCACTCATTGTTGCCCAAGCCGGTCAAGAAAAGAGCGTAACCATTGCAACCAATATGGCAGGTCGTGGGACCGATATTATCTTGGGTGGGAACCCTGGGCTTATTACCGACGACCTTCTTCGCAAGTCCCATAAGGCAGACGAAGAAGTGACTGACGAAATGAGACAGGAAGCTGCGGCGAAGGCCAAGGAAATCTGTGACGAAAACAAGAAAAAGGTTGTTGATGTGGGCGGGCTCTATATCATCGGGACCGAACGTCATGAATCTCGCCGTATTGACAACCAGCTTCGTGGTCGTTCCGGTCGTCAAGGGGACCCAGGTCATACCCAATTCTACATTTCTTTGGAAGATGATTTGATGCGTCGTTTTGGTGCTGAAACCTTGCCGGCGATTATGGATAAGGTTGGTATGAATGATGAAATGCCAATCGAAAACCGCATGGTAAGCCGCACCATTGAAAATGCCCAAAAGCGTGTAGAATCTCGTAACTTTGAAACCCGTAAAAACATCCTCGAATATGATGATGTGATGAACAAGCAACGTGAAATTATCTATACTCAACGTCGCCAAGTCCTTGAAGGCCGCAACATGGCTGAAAGTATTTCCGGGATGATTGATAAATTGGTTGATACCGTTTGCGATGAAGCGGCACACGGTGAAACCTTCCCTGAAGCATGGAACTTGGAGCAATTGGCATTGCGTTTGATGGAAATCTTCAATTTCCCAGATGGTGTAGATACTTCTAATTATCCAAACATGGATAGCAGCGAAGTGCGTGAAGAGTTGAAGGCGAAGGCTCATGCGCGCTATGCAGAAAAAGAAAAAGAAATCGGGCCGGAAATCTTCCACGATTTTGAACGCAATATTCTTTTACGCAATGTAGACACCAACTGGATGGATCACTTGGATGCGATGGATCAAATGCGTCAAGGGATTGGCTTGCGTGCTTATGGGCAACATAAGCCTATTGACGAATATCGCAATGAATCTTACGATATGTTCAACGAAATGACCTATAACATTCAGTACAACACCATTCGTATGCTCTTTGCGGTGACCATCAAGCGTCAAGAAGAAGTACAACAGGAAGAAGAACAGCAAAAGGAACGCGTAGATATTTTGAATGCGCGTCACGGTGATGAAGAACCTGTGAAGAAAAAGCCTGTTAGTGTGCAAAAGGTAGGGCGTAATGACCCATGCCCATGTGGTAGCGGTAAAAAATATAAGCATTGCTGCGGCAAAATGCGTAATGATTGAAAGCGGACAAAGCCGGAGTTTCTGGCTTTGTCTTTTTGATAAGAAAAAGGAGTGCATTTATGGACTACGAAGTACACAAAGCCTTTGAAGAGGCAAAGCAAACCTTAAGCGACTTGAGCGAATCCCTCGACCTTGAAGGGCGCAAAAAGCGCATTGCTGAAATTGATGAAATTATTTCCTCCCCAGATTTCTGGAATGACCCGGAAGCAGGGCAAGTGATCATGCAGGAAAAGAAGCGTTTGGAAAGCAAGGTCGAACGCCATGCAGCTCTCTCCGAAAAAATTGATGATTTGGACGTGATGTTTGAGCTTGCGAAGGAAGAAAACGATCCGGACATGGAGCAAGACATCATCGATACCTTGGCAGAAATCAATAAGGAACTTGATGCCTTCGAACTTGAAACCATTATGAATGGTCAATATGATAACAATAACGCGATTTTGTCCATCCACCCAGGTGCCGGCGGTACCGAAAGTCAGGACTGGACTGAAATGCTTTACCGTATGTATGTGCGCTGGGCAGAACGTCGCGGTTATAAGGTCGATGTGCTCGACTATCTTGATGGTGATGAAGCTGGGATTAAGAGTGTGACCATGCTTATTAGCGGTGAAAACGCTTACGGGTATCTCAAGAGTGAAAAAGGGGTACACCGTATGGTGCGTATTTCCCCATTCGATGCGTCCGGTCGCCGTCACACCTCCTTCTCTGCTGTTGAAATCATGCCTGAAGTTGACAACGACACCAACATCGAAATCGAAGATAAAGACCTCAAGGTTGATACCTATCGTGCCAGCGGTGCCGGTGGTCAGCACGTTAATAAGACCGAATCTGCGGTTCGTATTACCCACTTGCCAACTGGGATTGTGGTACAATGTCAAAACGAACGCTCTCAGATTCAAAACCGTGCAACTGCGATGAAGATGTTGACTTCTCGTTTGGTTGAAGAAAAAATCAAGGAACAAGAAGCGGAAATCGCTCGTTTGCAAGGGGAACAACAAGAAATCGGTTGGGGCTCCCAAATTCGTTCCTATGTATTTCACCCATACACCATGGTTAAAGACCATCGTACCAACTTTGAAAAAGGGAACGTTGGCGCTGTCATGGATGGTGAAATTGATGAATTCATCAATGCATGGCTCAAGCAACAAGCGGCAAAGCAGCTCGCGTTTAACCAAAAGAATAAATAATTGAAAACTCCCTCTGCCAGTCTTGGCAGAGGGAGTTTTTGCAATGAAATACTATAAATGATAAAGTATAGAATAAAGAAAATATTTTTGTTTATGAGGGGAGTGGATAATATGGAGATGACATACAAATGTCCTTATTGTGGGTCTGATGAGGTCGTATATGGCGTGCAGTCAGATAGAGGCAAGGTGAGGCCGGCGAAAAGGATGACTGTTGATGAGGGGCAAGGACTCATTCATGTGATTTGCAGACACTGCGGGACTGTCATTCGTTCCTATGTGCAGTTTCCAGAAAAGTTATCTGAATAGAGATGTGTATATGGTAAAATAGCATGATAAAAAAGCCACTTTCCGTTTGGAGAGTGGCTTTTGTGTGTATGAAATTATACGTTAAAGAGGAATTCGATGATGTCGCCGTCTTTAACGACATAGTCTTTCCCTTCGAGGCGAACTTTGCCTGCTTCGCGAGCTGCTGCGTAGCTGCCTGCTTCAACGAAGTCATCATAAGCAACGACTTCTGCACGGATGAAGCCGCGTTCGAAGTCGGAGTGAATCTTCCCTGCGGCTTGTGGTGCCTTGGTGCCTTTGGTGATGGTCCAAGCGCGAGTTTCCTTTTCACCGGTGGTGAGATAACTAATCAAACCGAGGAGCTTGTAGGAAGCAGCGATTAAGCGATCCAAGCCGCTTTCAGTAAGACCGAGGGATTCGAGGAATTCAGCGGCTTCTTCCGGTTCGAGCTGTGCGATTTCATTTTCGATTTGTGCGCAGATGATGAATACTTCGCTGCCTTCGTTAGCGGCAAATTCGCGCACGCGTTCAACGTATTCATTGCCTTCAGCGGCATCGTCTTCACTGACGTTTGCAGCGTAGAGGATTGGCTTTGCGGTGAGAAGATTCATTTGGTTGAAGTAGAATTCTTCTTCTTCGTCTTTGCATTCAAAGGTGCGTGCCGGTTGGCTGGCTTCGAGGTGTGCATAGAGACGCTTGAGCATCGCATCCTCGTGGAGCAATTTCTTGTCGTTGATTTTAGAACCTTTTGCGGTTTTTTGCATACGGCGTTCAACGATTTCCATGTCGGAGAAAATCAATTCGAGGGTGATGGTTTCGATATCACGGATTGGATCCACGCTGCCGTCAACGTGAACAACATTGGAATCTTCGAAGCAACGTACTACGTGCACAATGGCGTCACATTCGCGAATGTTGGAAAGAAATTGGTTCCCCAAGCCTTCCCCTTTAGAAGCACCCTTTACCAAGCCTGCAATATCAACAAATTCGATGGCTGCCGGCATAATTTTCTTTGCTTTGGAAATTTCTGCCAAAACGTTCAAACGCTTGTCAGGTACAGATACGACGCCCACGTTAGGGTCGATGGTGCAGAATGGATAGTTTGCAGATTCTGCGCCTGCCTTGGTGATGCTGTTAAAAAGTGTACTCTTACCAACGTTTGGTAAACCAACGATGCCTAATTTCATGTTTAATTCACAACTCCCTTGGATATTTGTCAAAAGTGTATCAGATGCTGCCGCTTGTGTGGCAGCTGATTGGCTTCAATCATGTTGCCTATCAATAGACAACGTGAAAATTATAGCATTAAAAGTGCTTTTTCTCAATAGAAAGGGGCACGGTTTGGCTTTATAAAGGCAAATTCGTGGGTGATTGTGTGTCTTCAAAATAAATATCTAAAAATATAGTAAGAATTGTATGAAAAAAGATGAATCATACATGGAAGTATGATATAGTAAAGTTATCATATTTCGGAACAATGCGATGGAGAGGGAGGCGTAACTATGAAAAGAAAGGTGATGAGTGCCATTATGGCACTGTGCTTGCTTGTCAGCACCATGGGCTGGAGTGCCATGCCGGCTTTGGCAGAAGGAGAGGGGACAGGGTATAAGCATGGGAACGTTTTGAATCTGATGGAGTCTAATATAATTACCATCGGTAACTATTACCTTGATAAGGATTGGATGTTAAATGAAAATAGTATTAAAGTTTTTCAAGTCTATGGGAAGGTGAATATTTGCCTAAATGGACAAAAGATTGATGCCAATGGAAATAAATTGGAGTTTAGTGTTGGTGCCAATGCGTCGCTTACAATCTGTGATTGTTCTAATGCAGAGCGTGAAGGATTCATTGATGAAACAGGTCTTTGGAAAGAAGGGGAAACACCGGAAAATTGTCAAAAAATGCCGCTAAAAGGCGGTGTAATTACGGGGATTAAGTCTGGAGCACCTCTAGTTCAATCTTCTGGGAACATGCGATTGATATCTGGGAATCTTGCAGGTAATGTTTTTACCTCCGATAACAATGGGGCATTACGAAGTGCTAGTGGAGGTTCGGTTTTCATTAAAGGTGGAAATATTATTGGTAATCACGGTACGGCTTTGGTTGCTCAACCGTCTTCTTCAGCACAAATTTCCGGGGGACAAATCACAAAAAATATTTCGGAATATGCTATTGTTAAAAATAGAGGAACCCTTACTGTCATCGGAGGTGAACTCACTGATAACCAATCAACCGAACAAGCCGGTGGTATTTTGTGTGCGAAGAATGCGACATTAAAACTTAGCGGTAATCCTTTAATTAAGAATAATATCGGGAAAGACGGCCGCAACAATGTTTATCTTGAAGAAAATCCGATTGAAATAACCGGTGCACTGCAATCGAGCGCGCCGATAGGTATTGGCATGGCAACCCTTGGACCCATTACAAATGGATGGCAAACCCATATGAGTGGCCAAGCGCCATCGGAATATTTTACTGCCGATCAAACAGGCCTTTGGGTGAGCGAGGAGAACGGTGAGGCTATTTTGACCAATCAGAAGCCGGAACTGAAAGCGCCTGCAATTACCAAGCAACCTCAATCTCTGATATTAACCCAAGGGGAAAGTGGCGCACTGTCTGTTGAAGCCAC
>OBVA01000579.1_pt1 | contig 15299 bp, 12 predicted proteins | sample 1495021 | NCBI WGS metagenome assembly OBVA01 (sample SAMEA2579965, study PRJEB22360) | human gut metagenome | biome: human gut; feature: human-associated habitat; material: faeces | place: Denmark | collected 2008/2010
CATCTACACCGCCGGCAGCGCGGCGGCGTGCGGCCGCGAGCGAGAGCTGGGGCAGATCGCGCCGGGCATGCTGGCAGATTTCATCGTCCTTGATCGCGACATCACCGCATGCGACCCGCAAGAGATCCAGTCCGCGCAGGTGCTCGCTGCCTACGTGGGCGGACACCAGGTGTTCGAGCGGTAGCTTGCGCGGTGACGCGCGGTCGAGAACGGATGGTTGGAGAGCGCATGGGCGAGAGCGTATTCATGCCCGGACCTCCATCTGCCGCCCATGCAATGCCTCCCGCACGATATACTGTAATGCTACAGGCAATATACGATATTATCGTGCGGGGTGAGCAAGTTGATGGATTTGACGGAGCGCTCCAAGAACAAGGCTGCTCAAATAGGCGCCCAGGATGTGAACCATAAGGTCGAGGGCACGCAGTCCAAGCATGATGGCCGTGTCGCTCAGAGGCTTGCTGTGGTTAAGCGGGGTGCCGCCCTGTATGGGGAGGCGCTCGAGCAGCTGGGCGTTGGGAAGACTTCTCTTCGTCGCACGGAGTTTGTCAACCAGCCCTACGCTGACTTGCGCGAGCCGGCGCTTTTGGAGAAGTACCAGCCGGGCAAGGGTGCCTACTCCAGCTAGCAACTGAACCTCGGCTGGAGGTTTACAGTTTGACGTGCTGTCTTTGGACTGCCCAACATCAGCATGGCCTTTTATTTCCACTCGGTGACGCACCGTATGGGCGTATCACCGAGTGGAATGGTGTTGCCTTATCAACGGGAACTTGCGAGGCCTCTGAACTATCTGAAATTACAGGGATAAAAAGCCCTGTTCAAACGCATTGGGGAACGGGAACGTACGGGCTTTGGGGTTGCCGCGTTTGTCAACTCCAAGAGTCACCTCGATAGAGCCGTGTTCGCGATCGATGCTAATGACTTCGCCGTAGCCAAACGCCTTATGAAAGACCGTATCTCCGGGTTTCAGCGAGTTGAGGTTTGCCTCAGTTATAGCGGTCGGAACGTGTAAGTCGAGTCTTCGCTCCGCGGGGTATCCAGTGAGCCACCATCCCGCGCGACCCATTGTTGCTCTGTTGCCACGGAAGGTAAATTCAAACTTCGCTCCACGCTTGGAGAGCTTTTCCATTGTGCTATCGAGCTCTCCGCCGCCGATGACCCAAAGCTCACCGCCGTTCGCGCCGCGCAGGTCTGTATATTTGAGCTCTTGCTCTTCCAGGAACTCTACAACCCAGTCGCGTTTTGAAGACACGACGGCGGTAGGGCTGAAAGACGCATCGTCGCTCGAGGCTTTAGTCCTTTTAGCTTCGGTAGCCGTTCTGGGCTGCGAGGAGAATTCGACCGTACCAGGGTCTGTTGGGGGAGTGGCGGATTCAGAGGTGTTGACGGCGCCGGTTGTCCGTATCATTCGGCCGGTTTCATCAAGCAGGGTGTCCTGACGGGCCATCTCAGCGAAGTCCTCTTTGGTCAGAGAGGTGTCGAACAGTCCTACGCGCGCGTCGTAGCTGTGCTTCTCGATGCCTGTATAGGAGAGGCTTGCGTCCTCGTAGCGGCGGAACTTATACACTGCGTCGTTCATTACGGAGTCGCGGAACACGCCGAGCGATACCAGCAGTTCGAAGTCGTGCACGGACAAGCCCGTGACCTTTTTGAACAGGCCAGGCTCCAGCTGCGTGATGACTTCTTTAAGGCTTTGCTCGCGATAGTCGGTAAGGTACATGAACACGGGGATGCGTGTGGCGAACTTGATCAGCTTCTCCTGGATCTGCTTGCGTTTGCTCTTGAATTCCTTTTCTTCTTGCGTGAGCTCCTTCTTCTCTTTAGCGCTGAGCTCTCCGCCCTCTTTTTTGACTTTCTTAACGTGCTCGGACTTGTTGATAATCGTTTCGATGTCATCGTTGAGGCTGCGGAAACCCTCGATGTTGGCAAGCGCCTCCATAGCTTCGGCGTTTTCAAGCAAGCGGCGCAGCGTGTCATTGTCGACGTTGACCAAAAGGGCGCTTTCCCAGCGGCGCGCCAGCAGCGTTGCCGAGGTGCCCGCCATGGCGATGTCCAAGATGTCGGCCGCGTCCACCTCGCGCATGGCGCTGCCATCGTAGGCGAGTACGGGTAGGAACTTGATGAAGTCCGCGACCTTTTTCTCAGGGTTCGGTTCATCCACGGAGAGCTGGCAGCTGTAGTCGGACACCATGGCGAGAGCGCGGTCGAGGGCGAAGTCGAACACGTAGCACTCCTGCTTGATGACCTGCATGTTTCCGTTCTCGTCCTTGGCGGTCCAAGGGCTTTGCACGCGGAAGGCGGTTTGGAAATATGTCTCGGGACTTTTGAGGTTGCGCAGCATGAACACGCCGGTCCATGGGCGGATGGTGACGCCGGTGGTGAGTTTGCCGCATGAGAGCGTGATGGTTTTCGATTCCAGCGGGTTTCCCATGGCACGACGCACGGGCTCCACGGCATCAAGGCCTATGCCAGCCTTTGTTCCAGCGGCGACAAGCACCTGATAGTTGTGATAAAAGGTGTTCTGCCTTTCGGCGAGCAGGTTCGCCATGGCGTCGCATGAGGCAACGTTGGGCAAAAACCACAGCGTGTGGTTGAGGTTGGCGAGTAGGGCCGCGTGGCTAAAGGGCAGTACGGGTTTTTGGGCGCCCATTTTGAGTTCGTCAGTGGTGGTTTCTGCAAATGCGCCGCGGATGAGGTCGAGCCATTTCTGCACGTAGTCCTTGTATTTGAATTGGGCGTCCTTTCCCTCGCCGGTAGCAGAAAAGAATACGTTAAGGTCGAATTCGTCAAATTCGCCGGCGCGGGCCACACGGGTGATTGAGTCGGGCACCTTGTAGGTCATAAGCACCATGCGGGGGAGTGCTTCGTATGGATTCTGCGTAAAGGGATGGGCGCCTACCCAGTCGCGCTTGGCTTGTTGCTCGTCGGAGTAGGTCCAGTTGAAGATCTGATCCTCGATGAATTCGCCGGAGGTGAGCGCGCGGAAGGGCGTTCCAGAGAGGTAGAGGTATCGATCCGATTGGATGGGCAACCATGTCTCGTCGATGTTGTTGCCCTTTGATGCCGCGTCGACTTCCTTCTCTGTGGACTCGACTACGCCGTCCTCATCTGCAGATGCGGCGAAGAGCTTCTGCGCGCTATCGCGCCATGCTCCAAAGTGATATTCGTCAAAGGCGACAAGGTCCCAGTGTTCCAGATGGACCCATTCATTGCGCGCTTTGATGGATCCGGAATCGCGGTCCACACCCAAGAAGTCCTGGAACGAACCAAAGCAGACGATGGGGCGCGCGGGATCGCACTCCTCATAAGTTAGGGTGTCGCGCGAGACGAACTGCCAGCCCTCGAAGTCGATATGGCTCTCGAGGTCCTCGCGCCATGCGTCTTCGACGGCGGGCTTGAAGGTGAGCACGAGTACGCGCTTCATGTTCATGCGGCGTGCGAGCTGGTAGGTGGCAAAGGTTTTGCCAAAGCGCATCTTGGCGTTCCAGAGGAACTTGGGAGCATTGCGGTTGCCGGGCTGCTCGCAGGCGCGGAAGTACGCTTCGGTCTTGTTGACGGCCTCGAGCTGCTCGGGGCGCATGGAGAAGTCTTCGGTGCGCTCGCGCTCGTAGCTGGTGCGGTCGCGTACCTGCAGCCAGGCGTTGCGCACGTCGTCGGGTGTGCAACGGAACCATTCGCCACCGACGTTCTCAAAGCCGTTCGCCATAAGGCGCTTGTGGACGGTGTGGTCCATGAAGGAGGAGCCGTCCGTGCGCATGGCGCTCTCGGCGAACACGATCTCGTATGGTTTGCCTTCGCCTGGCTGGATGACGGGGAACTGTTGCGCCACGCGCTTCTCCACGTCTATCTCTGTATAGCCGACTTTGAGGAAGTTCGCGTGGCTCGGGTTCTTGTCGCGGTATGCGTAGATAGATGGCCGGACCGCGGGGCGCGCGGGGAAGTAGGAACCACTCATTACAAATCCAGTTTCAGAGGCTTAATCATTGTTTCAATCAGTTTTATTTCTTCGGATGAAAGAAGGTATTTTTCATATAGCTTCTCATCCGACCATGATTTGGAGAATTCTTGGATAGGGAGGTAAGCGAAAGTCTGCCTACTTATGTGTATCGAAGAAATGGCCTGAAGGATTAGGAACCGAGCGAATTTAGTTTGCAGATAAGTGATGAATCCATGACACTCCGTTTCAGACTCAAATGGTCCGCCTATTAAATAGGAATGTGTGCAGGCTGAATTGGGGGGAAGGATTCGAATTGATGAGGTAAGTACTCGGAACATGCCCATTTTGTCAGGTTCGCATGCATGCTCGGCTCCGGTTTGGCTGATGGCAACCTTAAACTTACGAAATGAATCGGGCTTGCGAGTGACTTCAGATTCGCCTATATAGCTTATCCCTTTACTGGTCAGCAGGGGAATAGGGTGTTTTGGAGACGGTTTTTCTTCACCCCTGACGTGCGTGGGTATGCTAAATGGGCTGATGGGGCTTATCATTTTGCTAATTGAGGCTTCGTTATGACTTTGAACTTTTCTTATTATGCTGACAGCCTCGTTGTATCGAACGAGCGTGCTGAATTCGTTAAGCCATCGCTGCTGGGATTTGCGCTCTTGACCTCGCACGTTGGTAAACGTGCAGATATCCTCCCGGTCTCTTTCCCATAGAAAATAGCAGACACCTCCACTAATGCTGTTTTGCGGAAAGCAATCTTTGGCATTTGCGAAATCAACCAATCGAGTGATATGACGGTCTGTCATCATTTCATTGCGGAAAGTCTCCATTCCCATCCCTCCTGCAAACCAGCGAGAGGGGATGATCATGGATAGAAAGCGTGGCCTTAGCTTTTTTGCCTGATGTACGAATAGATTGTAAATAGGCTTTGCCTGTCGGCCGCTTCCGCCAGTTTCAAGTTGATAGGGCGGATTTCCGACGATCACGTCGAACTTCATATTCAAAATCCTCTCAGGATCGTCAGTGTGGATGAATTCGTACGCATGGGTTTCGAGCTCGGCGTCGCGGTCGTATTCTGCGTTCGACGCCCCGCAGTATCTGCAACGGTTGTTCACCCATGTGTGCTGAATGATTCGCCGCCTCACGTTGCCCTCGGAGCTGTCGAACTCCGCAATGCTGAAACGCCCGTTGGGAAATTTGCTGCAGTACAGGCTGCGTCTCGACAACAGGCTGGTGAGTTCGGTGATTGCGATGCCAAAGAGCTGTTCATGCATGATGTGGTCGACGCGCTCTTGCAGGTTGGGATATTCGTGTTCCAGTCCCTTGATGAACCGCTTGGCTGCCTCGCGCAAAAACACGCCCGATTTGCAGCATGGATCCAGGATCTTGATGGTAGGATCGTTCCAGATTTCGGGCGGCAGCATATCCAGAACATCGTTTGCCAACTCGGGTGGTGTGAAGACCTCATCATTGCTCAGGTTTGCCAGGCAGGTCAAAACGTCAGGGTTGTACGCCCTTTCAAGCAGGCTACTCATAGCGCTGCACCTCCCAGTAATTGGTGAGGGGGTATTCCTTTATTGCGGAGGGGATGTAGGCGTCGATTTCGGAGTCATACTCCCAGTCCGTATGAGTTCGGATGCCGCCTTCATTCATCTCGTCAAAAGAAAAAAGCGAGAGCGTCTCGCCCATATTGGTGTTGCCGTCCAGCAGCTCGCTTAGCAAGAAGTCGCGGCGCTTCACCTTGTCGCCCGTTACGAGCGACCATTCGGCAAAGGTGATGGGGTCTCCGTTGGAGTCATTGAGCGTGAGGGCGTCTCCGCACAATATGTTCTTGTTCAGCAGATAGCGGACTGCATCGAGGAACGCTTTGTCTGGGTTTCTGATTGCTCGCCTAGCTTCTGATTCGGCAATCTCGAACAGGCGGTCGCGGCATTCCTGTGCGTTGTCATCAAGAATGTCGACGCCATATAGGCTGCTTACCGCCACGAAGGCGTAGCGCATGTAGTCATCGGGATTCTTTTTGTATTGCTGGCTAACTACGGCGAGCTTGCGTCGCAGTACCTCGGCAAGGAAATTGCCGTTTCCGCATGCTGGCTCCAAGAAGCGTGACTCGATGCGGCTGGTCTCTTGCTTGACCATATCGAGCATCGCGTTGACTTCACGTTCGTTTGTGAAGACCTCCCCGTGTTCCTGCACGCGCTGCCGAGATTTGACTTGCCGAGCCATAAAAACAAACTCCGAGACAGTTGTGGAATATAATCCACATCAGTCTAACCCCGGAATCCAATCTGTGGAATATAAACCTCAAAACGGAATCTGTTCGTCAATACGATTGCTGTCATGAAGACAGGCAATGCGTACATATCCATCTACAAGGTCATTGGCATCAATGCCGCTAAGATTCGCGAACAGAAGGGCAAGTCCCAGGTGTTTGTGGCGGATCGAGCGGGCGTTGACAGGTCTGCCTTGAATAAATTCGAAAGCGGAAAATACAATCCCTCAGTTGAGTGGCTCTGCAAGCTTGCCGACGGCCTGGACGTTCCGGTGATTGAATTCTTTTCGGGTTTGGAGGAGGCTGCTCCCAGCGATATCGTCAAGTCCATTTCTGCAGCCAAAGAAGAATAGCCCACCGTTTCCCTCTGTCCTCATATCGAATATCAACTCAACATGCATCTGGCTGGAAACATAAGGTCTACCTGGTATTTGAGAAGATTTCGATAGAGATGTCAGGTTGATTTGACTTTTTATTAATGGTCAAGACATTGGGTGGCAACACCCCTACGTTGAATGCGGAGCCTCGCATCTGTCATGAGCGGGAGCCGTGCCATCTTTTTTCTACCGGCTGCCGCTTGCTGGCGATTGAGAATCTCGAGGCCCCGTGCGTCCTCGCGCTTTTGCCTGCTGGGTACGGCGTTGAAGCGTTGGATTGCTTCGCGCGGCGCGGACGCATGCTCGTACTTTTCTTGGCTTTATGCGCGCCGCCTTCCCGGGCGGGCTATTGGGGAGGGAGTGACGCGCATAACGCGGGGTCTAATCGGAAAAGTGTACCTTGGCACGCGACCCAAAATTAGGCGCGCTCTAGGCAGCCCTCGTTGACAAACCACTCGAGGTGGCCGCAGTTCTCGCAGACAAGGGCGACGGCGCTCTCGTTGAAGCAGTCGAGGTCCATGGCGCTCATGAGGGCGGTGTTAAGCTGGGCCTCACGCTTTTTGAAGCTATCACCCCCGCAGTGCGAGCAGGTGACGAGCTTTCCCGCGGCGATGTAGCTTTCGGCAGAATCTGACTTTCCAAATCCAAAGAAGCCCATGGAGCGCCCTTTCATCTTGGTGCTAGGCGGGTAGTTTCTACCCAGAAGGTACATGTTGCTGCCGTTGGAGCCCATGGTATTGCGGGCGCTCAAGAAATCTAAGTGCCAATTAATAAGATTTTTTGCTATGGCGTTGTATAACTTCGAATTGCTGGGTACTATTCAGGGCGTACGAAAAATCGTAAGGGTTCGCATGGCGTTTAGAAACCGTGCGACGAGTTAGGAGGAACACCTCATGCTTAAGCCTCTTGGTGACCGCGTTCTTGTTAAGCCCGACGCAGCAGAGCAGAAGACCGCTTCCGGTCTGTACATCGCTAGCAACGCCCAGGAGAAGCCGCAGCGCGGCGAGATCATCGCTGTGGGCGCCGGCAAGGTTGGCGAGAACGGTGAGCGCCTGCCCATGGACGTGCACGTTGGCGACGTGGTGATTTACGGCAAGTTCGGTGGCAACGAGGTCAAGGTCGACGGTGAGACCTACCTGCTCATGCGCGCCGACGACATCTACGCCGTGGTCGAGTAGCTTCTCAACTACTTCTCGTCCAAAAACGCGGACCTAAGGTCTGCGCACCCCGTATGCATTCCCGCATTCATTTTTGATGAACGTTTTCCTTATTGGAGGAATCTAAGATGGCAAAGAACATTACGTTCGACACCGACGCTCGCGCCAAGCTCGCTAAGGGCGTCAACACCCTGGCCGACGCCGTTACCGTTACCATGGGGCCCAAGGGCCGCTACGTTGCCCTGCAGCGCTCCTTTGGCGCTCCCACCATTACCAACGACGGCGTTTCCGTCGCTAAGGAGATCGAGCTCGAGGACAACATCGAGAACATGGGCGCCCAACTGGTGAAGGAGGTCGCCACCAAGACCAACGACACCGTGGGTGACGGCACCACCACCGCGACCCTGCTCGCCCAGGCCATCGTCAACGACGGCCTCAAGAACGTCGCCGCCGGTGCCAACCCGCTGGCCATCCGCCGCGGTATCGACAAGGCCGTCAACGCCGCCGTCGCCGAGATGAAGAGCCTGGCCAAGCCGGTCGAGACCAAGGAGCAGATCGCTTCCGTTGGTACCATCTCCGCTGGCGACCCCGAGGTTGGCGCCAAGATCGCCGACGCTATGGACGTTGTGGGCAAGGACGGCGTCATCACCGTCGAGGATTCCCAGACCTTCGATATCACTATCGACACCGTCGAGGGCATGCAGTTCGACAAGGGCTATGTCTCCGCGTACTTCGTTACCGACAACGACCGCATGGAGGCCGTGATGAAGGATCCCTACATCCTCATCACCGACCAGAAGATCTCCAACGTTCAGGACATCATGCCTGTTCTCGAGGCTGTCTCCCGCGCTGGCAAGGGCCTGCTCATCATCGCTGAGGACATCGACGGCGAGGCTCTGCCCACCCTGGTCCTCAACAAGATCCGCGGCGCTCTGAACGTCTGCGCCGTCAAGGCCCCCGGCTACGGCGATCGCCGCAAGCGCATGCTCGAGGACATCGCTATCCTCACCGGCGGCCAGGCCGCTCTGGACGAGCTGGGCATCAAGGTTGCCGACATCACCGCTGAGATGCTGGGTACCGCCAAGTCCGTCACCATCACCAAGGACAACACCACCATCGTCGACGGTGCTGGCTCCAAGGAGGACATCGCTGCTCGCGTCGCCGCTATCAAGGGCGAGATGGAGCACACTGATTCCGAGTTCGACCGCGAGAAGCTCCAGGAGCGTCTGGCCAAGCTCTCCGGCGGCGTCGCTGTTATCAAGGTTGGTGCCGCTACCGAGACCGAGCTCAAGGAGATCAAGCATCGCGTCGAGGACGCCCTGCAGGCCACCCGCGCTGCAGTTGAGGAGGGCATCGTCGCCGGCGGCGGCGTCGCCTTCATGGACGCTCTGCCCGCGCTGAACAACATCGAGGTCTCCGACCCCGAGGAGCAGATCGGTATCGACATCATCAAGAAGGCCCTGACCGCTCCTGTCGCCACCATCGCCAAGAACGCTGGTTACGAGGGCGCCGTCATTGTCGACAAGGTCTCCGAGCTGCCCGCTGGCGAGGGTCTCAACTCCGCTAACGGCGAGTGGGGCAACATGATCGAGATGGGCGTCCTGGACCCCGTCAAGGTCACCCGCACCACCCTGCAGAACGCCGCTTCTGTGGCTTCCCTGATCCTCATCACCGAGGCCACCGTTACCGACGTTCCCAAGAACACCCAGCTTGAGGACGCTATCGCGGCTGCTACCGCTGGCGCCCAGGGCGGCGGCATGTACTAATCTGCCGGCGTACGCTGACTTTTAAGGCCCCGGAGGGTTCCCTAAAGCGCTTGCTTTGGGAGTGCCCTCCGGGGCCTTTTTGCGTTTGGACTAGGTGTCGCTGAGCGGGTGCATGGATGTTGCGCGGGCGATCCTCGTCCAAAGGCGCAAGGCCAAGTTGGTAGATGCAAGCGCGTTGAAGCAAGCGGGCTAAAGTCGGAAAATCATGAATAGGAATGTAGGAAAATCTATAACGAAACTATCGGAAAAACTATAATGAAACTATCGGAAAATATATAATGGCAAGTAACGCACCAGCTAGAGGAGGGCAAATGGCAGCTACGGGCATTGTTCCGGAAGGTTATCTACCTCGCATTGTTGACCGACAGGTTGAGCGGTATCTTGGCACTTTTGGTGCTGTTGAAATCGCGGGGACAAAATGGTGTGGGAAAACGTGGACCGCTTTGCGTCACGGCGCGAGCGTGAGCTATGTTGACGATAACGTGCCGCTTGCAAAGGCTGACCCTACGCTGATGACGCTGGGAGAGCGTCCGCATGTTATTGATGAGTGGCAGCTTGCTCCTCATATTTGGGACGCCGTACGCAGGAGCGTTGACCGCGAGCGCGGGCTGAGGGGCGGATGGATACTTACGGGTTCTTCGACGCCGATAAGTCGTGAAGCAAAGAAGGATGAAGCGCCTAGTCACAGTGGGGCCGGTCGAATCGGTCGCATACGCATGCATCCCATGACGCTCGCAGAGAGCGGGGATTCTTCATGCGCCGTATCGCTGTCAGGACTGTTTGACGGCAATTTTGAACCAGGCGTCGCGCCCAACGATACGGCTGAGCTCATTGCGATCTGCTGCAGGGGAGGGTGGCCCGAGGCGGTTGATATGAAAGCGGCGGATGCTCAGACGCTGGCTCGCGAATACTTAAGGCTTTTCTATACCGAGAGTGCTCCCAGGGCAGGGAAGGATGGCGAGGTGACGTCTCGGTTGGTTGGCTCCCTAGCGAGGAACCTTGGCCAAGCGGTTACTTATAGAACCATTGTTGGGGACATGTATGGAGAGGAGCAGGACCCTGCTTCTCTTATGTCCGACCAAACGCTGGCATCTTACCTTGCGTTTCTTAAAGCCTCTTACTTGATGGACGAAGTTCCCGGATGGGTGCCGCCCGCGAGGTCTCGCAAGCGGTTGGCAACAAAGCCCAAGCGGTACCTGGCGGATCCGTCGCTTTCTGCCGCGCAGCTTGGTATGGGACCCAGTGCCTTGCTTAAAGACTGGCAGATGTTTGGCCTGCTGTTCGAGTCGCTTTGCATGCGCGATTTGATGGTGTATGCGCGCTCGCTTGCGGATGTGGGATTTGAACCGGTGCGCTATTACCGCGATGACACCGGTCTTGAGGCCGATGCCATTGTTGAGCTCGCTGACGGCCGCTGGGCGGCGTTTGAGTTCAAGGTAAGCGAGGACAAGGTGCAGGATGCCGTCGAGAATTTGCTGCGCTTGAAAAAGAAGCTATGCGAAAACAAAGGTGCTCAAACGCGCGAGCCAGAGTTTCTCGCCGTAATCACCGGCATCTCAACATATGCGCGGCAGACCCCAGAGGGCGTTTACGTTATTCCAATTCGAGCGATGACGGCGTAGCTATGGGCGCTGCGTTCTGGTTACCGTTGAGTAGTTTGAGAAGAACTCAGGGCGCTCATGTGTTTCGGTGTACTCGAGCATGAGGCCTTCGGTATCGAAGGTATGGCTTCGCATGACGCCTACGGCGTTGAAGCCGTCTAGGTCGATATTGTCCCGATCTGCCTGGGTGGCCGCTTCCACGGTGATGATGCGCCTGCTTGTGGCGATGCCCAGCCCAAGCTCTCCCTCTAGGTACTTGTAGATGCCGCTTTCGACAAGTTCTGGCGTGAGGCCGGATGCAATTGATTCTGGAATATAGCTTTCATCGGTCGATACCACTCGATCGTCCGCGCGACGCGCGCGCAGCGCCCTCACGAGCTTGGTGCCGACTGGAAAACCCGTAAGCCTTGCCAGGTCCTCGTCTGCGGTTACGCGGTCCAGCGCAAGGCAGCAGGTGCTGGCGGTAAAGCCCAGGCGTGCCGCCATCTCCGCAAATGTCTCAAGACCATCGTAGCCGCGTGACACATCGAGAGAGGGGTCGCGGATTACGCGCACGCCCTTGCCCTGCTGCGATTGCACGTAGCCGTCTGCGGCAAGCTGTGCCAGCGCGCGGCGCACCGAGCTGCGCGAGCAGGAATACGAGGCGGTGAGTTCGTTTTCAGAGGGGAGAAACGCACCGTAGGCGATATCTCCGGCTTCGATGCGCTTCTTTAGGTCTAGGTAGATTTCCTGGTAGACGGACTTGGCCATGGTTCCTCGATCGAATGGTTTTGAAGCAGTTTGATTAATACAACGTATATACCAACTTGTACGAATATGCTAGCTCCTCGAGTCGTACGGATCAGATTGCCATGAGCGGTGGCGTAAAAAACGCTTACGGTTCAATTTCTACCGTTCACGGGAACTCGTCCTATGCACGTTGACTTGTACGTACAAGTAACTGATTATGTAGTCACTCACTTGTACGAACAAGTATGACCGCAAAGGCGCCGGCGGAGTTCGCGAGGGTGAGCAGCGGTAATTCCGCATTAGAGGGGAATTAAGAGGGGAAAGGAATTTCCTGCCATGATGCAGAAGATTCAGAAGTTTGGAGGTGCGATGTTTACCCCGGTCATGCTGTTCGCGTTTGCGGGCGTTGTGATCGGATTCGGCACGCTCTTCACTACCGAGGTCATCTTTGGGCCTCTGGCCGCGCCGGGCACCATGTGGTACGGCGTATGGAACGTCATCCTTCAGGGTGGTTGGACCGTCTTTAATCAGCTGCCGCTGCTATTCGCCGTCTCGCTGCCCATTGGCCTGGCGAACAAGCAGAACGCGCGTTGCTGCATGGAGGCGCTCGTTGGCTACCTTACCTTCCAGTACTTTGTGAATACCATGCTTTCGCAGTGGGGCGGCTTCTTTGGCGTCGACTTCGCCGCGGAGGTTGGTGGCGCGTCCGGCTTGGCCATGATCGCCTCCATCAAGACGCTCGACATGGGTATGATCGGTGCCCTGGCGGTTTCCGGCATCATCATCGCCATCCACAACAAGTTCTACGAAGTCGAGCTTCCGGAGTGGCTGGGCGTGTTCGCGGGCTCCACGTTTGTCTACATCATCACCTTCTTCGTGATGATTCCCGTGGCGTTTGCCGCCTGCCTTTTGTGGCCGCATGTTCAGGATGGCATCCGCGCCTTCCAGGGCTTTGTTGCCACTACCGGTACGTTGGGCGTAGGCGTGTTCGCCTTCCTCGAGCGCGCGCTCATTCCGTTTGGCTTGCACCACCTTATGTATAGCCCGTTCTACTACGACAACGCCGTTGTCGACGGCGGTATCTACACCGCTTTCGCTACCGCGCTGCCCCAGATCGCCGCTTCCACCGACTCCCTCAAGGAGCTCGCTCCCTACGCGGCCTTCACCTGCTCCAGCTGGTCCAAGATCTTTGGCTGCCCGGGCATCGCGCTTGCGTTCTACGCCACCGCCAAGCCCGAGAAGAAAAAGGAACTGTTGTCGCTGCTCATTCCCATCACCCTGACCGCCATCTTCTGCGGCGTGACAGAGCCCATCGAGTTCACCTTCCTGTTCATCGCGCCTCCGCTGTTCATCGTCCACTGCGTGCTTGCCGCCCTGCTCGCCATGGCTATCAACATGGTTGGCTGCGTGGGCGTGTTCGCCGGCGGCCTTATCGAGATCAGCTCGCTGAACTTCATTCCGCTTATGGCCAACCACTGGCAGCAGTACGCTATGACCCTGGTCGTCGGCCTTGTGTTCACCGCTATCTGGTTTGTTGTCTTCCGTTTCCTCATCGTCAAGTTCGACTTCAAGACTCCTGGTCGCGAGGACGATGCAGAGCAGGTTAAGTTCCACAGCAAGGCAGAGTACCGCGCTGCCAAGAACGGCGAGCTCGCTTCCGGCGCGACAGCCGACGTGGACGAGGCGGCGGACCCCTACGCCGTCATGGCGGCGGGGGTTCTGGAGCTGCTGGGCGGCGCCGACAACATCGTCGACGTGACCAACTGCGTGACCCGTCTGCGCGTCAACGTGAAGGACGAGACCCTGGTTGCAGACGACCCCGATTTCAAGAGCATCGGCACCAGCGGTATCGCCAAGAACGGTAAGGGCATGCAGGTCATCATCGGCCTCAAGGTGCCCAAGGTCCGCGATCGCTTCGAGGCCCTGCTCTAAGGCTTCGTCCAAGTCAGCACCAACACATCACTTGCATTGCTTTTGGTATCAATCGGGCGTCGCATGTGGCCGCGGCGGCGCCCTTTCAAAAATCTTGCGGCCGGATCCAGGAGGGATCAACCATGGCTAAGTCCAGCTACGCAGTAACCATCGCCGGCGGCGGTTCCACCTTCACCCCTGGCATCGCCCTCATGCTGCTCAAAGAGCATGACCGTTTCCCGGTGGACAAGGTCATCTTCTACGATAACGACGCCGAGCGCCAGGAGATCGTTGCCAAGGCTTGCGAAATCTACTTCAAGGAGAACGCTCCCGAGCTCGACTTCTCCTACACCACCGACCCCGAGGAGGCCTTCACCGGCATCGACTTCGTCCTCGCGCACATCCGCGTGGGTAAGTACGCCATGCGCGAGCTGGACGAGAAGATTCCGCTGAAGTACGGCTGCGTTGGCCAGGAGACCTGCGGCGCGGGCGGCATCGCCTACGGCATGCGCTCCATCGGCGGCGTCATCGAGATCCTGGACTACATGGAGAAGTACAGCCCCAACGCCTGGATGCTCAACTACTCCAACCCCGCGGCCATCGTCGCCGAGGCCTGCCGCGTGCTGCGTCCCAACTCCAAGATCATCAACATCTGCGACATGCCGATCGACCTTATGGACAAGATGGCCGTCATGTGCGGACTCAATGACCACCGCGACCTGCAGTACAGCTACTACGGCCTGAACCACTACGGCTGGTTTACCAAGATCTTCGATAAGCAGGGCAACGACCTCATGCCCCAGATCAAGGAGCACGTGGCCAAGAACGGCTACCTGGACGGCATCAGCCACGAGGAGGGCCAGGAGCAGCACATCGACGAGTCCTGGATCCACACCTTTGGCAAGGCGAAGGACGTCTACGCGATCGATCCGGAGACCATCCCCAACACCTACCTCAAGTATTACACCTTCCCGGACTACGTGGTCGAGACCTCTAACCCCGACTACACCCGTGCCAACGAGGTTATGGACGGCCGCGAAAAGAAGGTCTTCGGCGCTTGCCGCAAGGTGATCGAGACAGGTACCGCCGAGGGTGCCGGCTTCGAGGCCGATGCTCACGCCACCTATATCGTCGATCTGGCATGCGCGCTTGCCGAGAACACCGGAGAGCGCTTCCTGCTCATCGTCCCCAACGACGGTGCCGTTTCCAACTTCGACGAGACCGCTATGGTCGAGGTGCCCTGCATCGTGGGCTCCAACGGCTACGAGAAGATCTGCCAGGGCAAGGTTCCCCAGTGGCAGAAGGGCATGCTCGAGCAGCAGGTCTCCGTTGAGAAGCTTGTTGTCCAGGCTTGGGTCGAGGGCAGCTACCAGAAGCTGTGGCAGGCACTGACGCTTTCTGCCACCATTCCTTCCGCCAAGGTCGCCAAGCAGATCCTGGACGATCTTATCGAGGCCAACAAGGACTACTGGCCGGTTCTCAAGTAATCAAAAATCTTACGGCCGCGGCAGACGTATGAGCCGCTGCGGCACCCACCAGCGGG
>OBVA01000588.1_pt1 | contig 15178 bp, 18 predicted proteins | sample 1495021 | NCBI WGS metagenome assembly OBVA01 (sample SAMEA2579965, study PRJEB22360) | human gut metagenome | biome: human gut; feature: human-associated habitat; material: faeces | place: Denmark | collected 2008/2010
CGCGGAGGCAGGGACGCGCTGCCACGCCCCGCCGCTACCCTGTCCTGCGCCGCCATGATGGCCCGGGCTTCGTCCGGCCCCAGCACGTCTTCGCAGTTGCTGAATTCGGGATAACTCCCGTCCGCCCTGGGCTTGTCTCCCTGTCTGACGCTGAGCCGGACGTAGCAGGGTTTGCCGAGGTATTCCGCCGGGTTGATGATGACCTGCTGGCCGGGTTGGTAGACGTTCCCGGTGACGTTTTTGACGAACAGGTCAATTTTCCAGGCCAGGTCTTTCGAGTTGGTCAGGTAGTAACGGACCGTCGCCGCCCCTTCAGGGCCGAAGGCTCTGATGTGGACGGCCAGCTGCGGGCATCCCCGCGTTTTGGCGCCCTGGGAGACTCCTTCTTCCATTTTGACGATTTTTCCTTCGTAGACGCCCGCGGGGAGGAATCCGTATTCGCTGGGCTCGCCTTCTGATATGTAACTGAACATAATGGTTATTTGGTGGTTGCGGTTTTGGAGACGGAGATTTTTTTAACGTAGGAGGAGCCGGCCCCCGTCCTGACCAGTTCTTCCGGGAATTGTTGTTCCGGCAATGCTTCCGCGAACAAGGCGCGGAAGATGTCCGCCTTGAGCGGGCCATAGGATTTCAGGAGTTTCGGGACGCCAATCCAGGTGGCGTATTTGGCGACGTCTTCCGGAGCGACGGTGTCCGTGCCTTTCCGGGAGACGCGCCTGAATCCGGGGACTTCCGTTCCGTTGTTGAGGTAGTCGAGGATTTTTTCTTTTCCTTTTTTGACGTAACTTTCCAGCACAGCCGCCTTGGTGACGAATTCCGCCAGCCTGGATGGGTTTTCCGCGATTTCGGCGAAGCTTTCTTCCAGAGTTCCGGCTTCCGCCAGGGTCAGCATTTCCTGCGCCGCCCGGTTCCGCAGCGGGCAGGTGTCCTGCGAGGCGCACCAGCCGCAGTAGTCGCAGAGGCGCGGCCCGCCGCCGCGGTCAACGGCGTCCACCACGCCGTTGACGATGGAGATGGCTTCCCGGTAGGTGAATTTCCGGGTGACGATTTGCTGCTGGTCGCAGTAGAGGAGGTGGCAGGTGATTTCATCCAGGAATTCCCGTTCCATGAAGGATTTCGCGTAAGAGGCCTGCTGTTCCCAGTAGTTGCGGATTTGGCCGCTTTTGAGGTCGAAGAGTTTGCCGAGCGCGGGGCAGAGGCAGTCCGCTTCCCCGCCTGTCACGCGGGGGTGCCATTGCGGGAAGGCGCAGCGGTTTTTGTCGGCAATGACTTCTTCCCCGGAGCAAAGCGTCCGGACCGTTTTCACCGCCCAGAGGATGGATTCTTTTTCATCGGCTTTCAGGTGTTCACACGCCCTGAATTCGTCCACGCCCATGAGCAGGGACCGGAAGGCGTCGTCCATGCGGGTTCCCCTCTGGGCCGCTTCCCCCGCGTCGGGGGCGGAGACGTAGCAGGGGCATTGCGCCAGCTTGGGGAGCAGGGACGGCCTCAATAGTTCCGTGGCCGGGGCCGGACGGGGCCCGGCAATGTCAGCGAGGATTTTTTGCAGGTCGTCCAGGCTGACGGCGTATTCCGCTCCGTCCAGGGAGAGGACGGCATGCCCGGTTTCGCGGGCGACGTTGATGCAGGTGACGGGTTTCATCGGCACGCCCCTCCTTCCATGAATTCTTTTACGGAGTTATTGAACCGGGCGGGAGTTTTCAAAATACGGGCGGCATATTCCGCCGGGACTTCTTCCAGCCCTTGTCCGGCAGTAATGATTCCGCGGCTGATCATGAAGGCGAGGGCGTCTTTTGCGTGGTCAATCACCGCGGCCAGGGCATCCGCCTGACGGTCTCCCGCGGATGCGTCCGGAGGCGGCTCCTGTCCATTGTTTGCCGCAGGGGCATCATTCGCCGAAGCATTGGCAGGTCCGCAGCCCGCTCCAAACAGCAGGCGGGAGATTTCCCCGGCGTCCATCGCCATCACCGCGGGCATCCCGTGCCGGTTTTTGGCTTCCCAGGTGGCCCGGTGCTCCGTGTAGACGGCACGCAGTTCCCCGCCTTTGGCCTTGCCTCCGTCCGTGAAGGTGGTCACGTAGTTGCAGAACAGGATAGCGTCCCCCCATTCCTTGAGTTTTTCCTTGGCGGTGATGGCCTGTTTGGCCGGAGCGTTGATTTTGATGGTGTACATGGTGTAGGCTTCCCCTTCCGGGGGGGTCACCGTTTCCACTCGGCAGTGGCAGATGACGGCGATGTGCAGCCCCGCACTCCGACAGTTGTCAAAGACGGAAAGCAGGTTGACGAACATTTCGCTGGCCTGGGCGTACCCTTTTCCATAGCCGATGCTTTCAATGGAGGAGATTTTTCCGTCTTTGGGGGAGGCGTTGTAGTCCCTGATGACCTGGCGGGCGCACATGTCCCACAGGCGGTCTCCCGTGTCGATAACGAGCGTTTTGTAAGGGAGGTTTCCGTTCCGGGCTTCCTTGTAGATGTCCTGCAGGGCTTCCAGCATGGCGCCGTAGTGGTCTACCTGGATGCGGTCCACATTCATGTGCTGGGTTCCTTCTTCCGTGTCCAGGAAGAGGGGGGCGGGCAACCCGGCCGCCAGCGTGGATTTTCCCACGCCTTCCGGCCCGTAGATGATGACACGCTGCGGACGCTGCTGCACTCCGCGCTTGATGTTTTGTAATAGGCTCATATTATTTCCTTGTTTGATTGTATTCAGGTCGGGCGTCAGTTCCTGCTGGCCCCGGCCTTTTTGGTTATGGGTAGTTGGAAAGGGTACTGACGGAGTTACGTTTCCGCTTAGCGGGAGGTTTGTTCATGTCCGTCCTGGTTTTGGATGTCTTTTGGGTCAAATACCTGTACACGCTTATCGCGGAAATTCTATATTCGCGTTGATTGGTGCCAATGTCTTCTATTTCATGGTTCTGCAACAGGTTACGAACCTTTTTCCTACCCCATAAACAAGCAGGGTGTTTCCGCAGATCCTCAAGGGTAAGCCATATCTTGCCGTCGAACATGCGAGTGGCATTCTCTTCCTCGGACTCATTCAAAATCAGCAAGCCACGTTCATGAAGGGATTCTATGGTTTGCTCCACAATAGAGGTTACAAATTGATCTAATCCGTTCATAATTCACTAAGATTTAACGATGAAATAAATGATTGCAAAAATACCAACCAGCAGAGCGGAAAAGACAAGGTTCTGTACGATACCGGGCCGGGGGTTGAGTTCGTCTTCCGGAAAGCCTATTGGGCAGTCGTAAAGGGATTCCATTTTCTCGGCACGGTCGCGGCGCATCCAGTATTGTTCGTTCGTCATTTTTTTCATTGTTGATTTCTTGTTTATCTCGTTTTAATTTGTTCAGGTTATGCGTTCGAAAATAGAATTCTATTCTTATCGCTGGGTTGAGCCTAAAGAAGTTTTCGGAATTCACGGATATTGGCGGCCGGATGAAATTATCTGTGCTTTCCTCGACCAGATACGAATAGAACCGCCAAGAGGGCAGGAAACAACCGTAGCAACCATTTCAACAGGAAACCCCGATGAACAAGAGCAATACATTGTTCCTGCTTATGAGTATGAGAGGATAAAGCATGCCCAATACGGACACGGGCACGCCCTCCCCTTCTATTCAATACAGTGGGATCCCTCTGCACCAGTTTGAGCGTCCAAGCCGGTGCATCTGTGCAATAAGTCCCCTGAGGAATCAACAGGACTCTATCAAGCCTGGCTTGATAAACCTCATACAATCTAGAATCATCTTCGTAGGTGAACTGTACAATATCGCCCGGAAGAAAAGGGTTTTCGGGGGATGGCTTGTTTTCAAAACCATCGTAGACTGTTTCTAATAATTTCTTTTGCATGGTATTTATCGTCTGTTAAACCGGATTACAGCTCGTGCCAGCCGAGCAGCTTCAATTCGTCAATCAGGGCTTCTTCCATTAGGCTGCCGGCTTCTTGGGGTTCTTCGGGCTGGGAAGGTTACTAGCCGTGGTTAGACGGCTACTATTAAAAAGCAGGTGTCCGCTGGAATTGATTGCAGAAGACATGGCCTCCTGTGGCGAACATTTCAGTTTGGCGGAGATTCCCAGCAACAGAAGCTTTCCTGCTTCCGTCAGGTCTTCCATGTTGATTTCAATAGTTGATGGTTTCATGTGTCCGTCCGGTTGATGAGATTGTTTTATGCAATCCTATTAGATTTTGCAACAAAATTCTACTGATTTTGATAGAAATCATGCGTACAACAAGCTTGACAATCTCACAAAATTACATAATATCAATGCATGACGCCGACCAAGAACGACATAAAAAAATGGCTCAAGACCATCAGAAAAGATCGTGAATGGCTCGCAAAGCAGTGTGGTCTGAATTCAAAACAGAGCGTAGATAACTGGTTCGCGACCACAGGGAAAATTCCTAAAGCCAAGCTCCTGCTTATTCAGAGGCTCATGGCAGAAACTCAAGCCCCCCCTTACGAAATAGAGGGCAAAGATAATATGGGAAAGCTCTTCATCACTTTGAATGAAGAATCCCAAGAAGCTGTATTGGCGGAGTGCCGCCGCCTGAATATCACTCTTTCCGCCTACTGTTCCCTAATGATGGAATGGTGCGCTACCACACAGGAGGGGCATGCCGTCATTCAATCTCTCATAACAGGGGCTCCACTGCCTTCTGTTAACATGAATCTTGCCCCCTTGGTACAGTCATCTACTACAAATGCCGCCAAAGAAAAAGAGGCAGCCCGCAAGAAGTTTACCCCGGTAGAAACATTCACAGCCCCTCCCTTGGAAGCCCAGGGGCGAATCATCGGCAACATTGCCGCCGGCAACCTGGCGGATGGAGACACCATCCCGCAGGACATCCAGCTATACCGTGAACTGGAAAAAGGGGAATACCTGCTGCGCGTGAACGGTCACTCTATGGAACCTTTCATTCCGGACGGCTCCGTAGTCATCATGAAAAAATACACCATCCCCCCCATCCCCAAACCCGGAACCATTGTTCAATACCATGATGAACGCGGCGTGACGCTCAAAAAACTGGTTCGCAGGAAAAACCCGGAAACCGGCAAAATGGAATACACCCTCCATCCCATCAACCCCAACTTCGGAGACATCGAACCCATGGACGGCGGCAAAATCTCCGGCATCTATGTGGAAACGCTGGACAGGTGGGAAAAAGCTTGAATTACTCCTCTAATAACAACATCAAGTATTTTCAACCTCATTCCATTCTTCAAAATGAGACAAGGGAGAATCTAAAACAAGTTGACGATTCTTCCATGCCTCTCTTGCAACAGGGTTATGGGCTATGGTCTTTTCTATAGCCAGAGTTTCCCTGTATTCTTTCGCTTTGGCTGTCTCTGTCCAATGACATTCCAACCCGAAACCGTCAACTACCTCTTTTATGCTATGAAGGTCTGTTCTAAAAAATTCCTTCCGATAGTTCACCTTATTCACTTGATCCATTAAAAAATGTTTATGTAATGTTGTTTCCAGCTTCGGCGCATCTTCCGAATAAATCATTGCATGGACATCAAAAGAAAAAGGAACGGACGCATCCCCTAATTCTCTTACTCGATCAAGAGGCTCTAACCGCCGTGTCATCCCAATTTTGAACACACCAGGCCCAAAACTCCCCTCATTTGAGATGACATAGACATATCCGCGTTTTGTTTGTTGAGCCATGGAAAGAGCCCTTTGTCCGGAATCTCTTGCTAGCTGAAGCTGCTGCTCTAATTCTTCTATCTTTATTTCAAGCACTCTTCTCTTTTCTTCATTTTCACCTGCTTCCAGTTCCTTGGCCTTTGCGATGTCAATTTGTTTCTGCAAGGCTTTTTCCTTAGCTTCTGCTTCTCGTAAAGCTTTCTCTATTTCCCTCTGAACTTTTTGTTCCTCCCTAATTTTTTCTTTAATGATTCTCTGCTGCTCTCTATCCAATTCCTTGGCATATTCCATTGCAGACATCAAAGATATTTCCTTGATCCGTGCATCTATATATTCCTGTGTAAACTTGACTCTATTTTTGAAAGCCCCTTCTATTAAGACAGCGGCATCGCGAACCTTCTGTTGAAGAGTTCCCACATTTGAAACCTTAACCTCACTCAAGTACAAAGAGCAAAGGCTATCCATTGATAACAGTAATATTTTAGTGAGATCTTCCTCACTCGCAGATATGCTGTCTGCTAAAAATGAAACAACTTTGCCTTTTTTGCGCATACCTTTTAGCAATGACTTTATATCTTTCAAATTTTTAGCAGCTTGCGTATATCCGTACTTACTTATAAGTTCATCATAAATAACAGATATGGGTTCAATATATTCATTTCCATATCCCTGAATACTCCTTTTTAGAACAGAGTTAAGATTTTCAAGATTTTTTCGCTCTGTTTCTAATTTTTTAATATCACTTTCAATTAAACGAGATTTTTTCTTGAGTTCAACTATATCTTTTTCAGACTGTTTTTTTAATTTTTTTAGTTCCTTTTTTTCTTTTAATATCTCTTTTTCAAACTGTCTTTTTTCCTCATTCAAAAGTCTATTTTTCTCTTCCAATTCCTTTTTTATCGCATCTGTCCTCCACCAGGGAATGAGGAAAGACGCAATCAAGCAGCATAAAATCAGAATGAACAACAATAATGGCATAATTCAAAATAATTAGCACTTTCTTCCAAATACGGCAAGTGGGATAATACAGAACTCCTCGTTTTCCTATTGAAGCCTTCCATCAATAGGGAAAAGTTTGATGCTACGTTACATCTTCATACGGCCATGCCTTACAGAAGACAGTAAAAATCTCCCGTTTCCAGAAGGAAACGGGAGAATGAGGTCATACAACGTCATCAATATTGCCCTTTGCAATGTACTCCTTCATGTCCAAACGCAGATATGACCCCTTGCCGACGAACGGAGTAAAAACCTCTGGGTTTGTATTCCATAGCTTGTAAAACTTATCCGTAAGCCATATCTGACCCTTGGGCAAAAGGCGTGGCGTGATCTTTGTTTGCTCAACTCCGTCGGAATGAGTAATAGTTCTGGTGGTGACCCGGAAGTACCCCTTCTCAATGTAGTATTGACAGGGTTCGTTGTAACGGCTTCCGGTTTTGCCGAGAATACCCAGCGCTCGGAGAAGAGCGAAAAGACGTCTTTCTCCAATGATCATTCCTCCTTGGGTAAGCATCTTGGCGTAGGTTCCAATCAACTTGCTACCATTCGCCACTTCCACGGACTTGCCGTAAATTACATAGGCAGCGTTCCTTTCCCGTTCGGCTTCCAACTGATGAATGTGCTCATCCTTCCTCTTGATGGCGTTCTGGGTCAGCAGCACGGCGCGGACCATAATCTGCTCTGGTGTTTCTTCCGGGCGGGTTGTCATGTACCCGCCAGTTTTCCGGATAGAAGGGAGGATCTCAGCGGTCACCCACTTCTTGACCTTCTTCGCCTCCGGCTTGCGGGAGCGGAGAATTAAAGAGTAGAGTCCGGATTCATTGATGATTGATACTTGCTGGGTTCCTCCACGGGTGTCAGTAGTAGTTACACCCCTTTCATCATCGTCCAGATAGCTGATGGCTTGGCGGGAGTTTCCAATTTCCAGCGCATCGCAAACATCCTTTGCGACAAACCAAGGTTCACCATCCTTCACCATGGCGCGGATCGTGCAATTCAGGGTTTCGTTCTGGAACGGTACAACACCGTTTCTCGTCATGTTGGCGCAATCTGCTTGCGCTACTATATAATTTATAGTAGTCATGTTTTGTCTTATTAGTTGGGCTCACGCCCGTTATTGGTGGTCACCTGTTCCCGCAGGTGGCCGCTTTTGTTTCTGACATGAACCGTATGTTCATGGATTGAGAGCGAACATCAACTCAACAAAACTAGAATTACAACGTCAACTTGTAATCGTCAACAAATAAATACAATATTTTTTTGTAATTTGTTCTATCCTGCTAATTGACAATGCTAAAAAAAATTGTATAGTAATACTGTGAGTTCAAAAGATGAAAAAGAGAATGTCAAAGCTTGGCTCAAGAAAATAAAAAAGGATAGGTTTTGGCTTGCGGAACAATGTGGAGTTCACAAACGGACAGTGGATTCATGGTTCTTTAAAAAATCTGAAATTCCTGCAAAAGCCTTACTTACAATCTATGATCTCATGTTTAAACAAGGATATCTTTCCACAGAAGAAGAACTCGTTGTGGATGAATCTGGGATGGTAACTTTGGAATTGGAATTTGATAGTGAGCAATATCAAATTATAAAAACCGAAGCTGAACGCCGTGGACTCGATGCGGGAACGTACTGTTCAGAACTTATTCAAAACGCGTTTTCGACAGATGAGGAATGGACACGTCTCATAAAATTTATTAGAAAAATAAAAAAAAATGCTAAAAACTAGCCAATGGCATTAGATAATGTTTTTGGCAAACTCCAAGCTCATAATCACCTATATCTGATACAAGCTTCACCCCTCTCGGTGCGTCAACACTATGGGAGGTGTCTTTTTCTCTTCTAACCTACCACATTCACTACTGTCTTCGCTGGAGTCATCAAATTGCTCTAGCATCATATACTACACAATAGCTTCATTTAAAAAAGAAACTATTATTCGTCCTCGGAATTATTTATTTTAGTCTTGTTTCGTTGATCTTCTCGATTTTTCATCGGAACAATTTGCTGAATATCAATAGCCAAAATATTTTAAAAATCTTACGGCAAGACTATTCTACATAATTCCGTTCGTCCTCCTACGCTAGAATGCTTCGCCCCTTGGCCTCCGGGCCAGGGGCTTTTTTGTTACTGCTACCTAGAGTCGAGAAGGAAATATCTCCTAAAATGTTGGAAATAATCATTTCATAATGCTTTTGAAAGAGTTAAGCAAATTATTTACAACTCTCTTTATTTCATGGTATTATGAATTTGCATGAAACTATTCTCTCTCATTTTAGCTGTTATTTCCCTCACTTCATTCTCGGAGGCGCACCCTGGCGGCTTGGACGCCAACGGTGGTCACTACAACCGTAAAACGGGGGAATATCATTACCACCGGAAACCAGCGGCCAAAACAGCAGCGGAAGAAAAAACGTACTGGATCAGCTCAACGGGCAAGACCCATAACAAAAACTGCCGGTACTACCGGGCTTGCAAAGGGCGAGCCAGCGATACACCCAGCGGTGTGAACTGCAAGATTTGTGGCGGATCGAAGAAACAATAAATATTTATTTGAATAAGGGAAAATACAATAATATTATGAAGATATACGTTTATACTGTTACAGAAGAAAACCATCTTCAACCACTTGAAAACATCCTTCACTTGGTAAAAGAAGAATCCTTAAGGGATAGGAATCGTCCTTTTTTAGGAGATTTTATGAGGCTTGATCATATAGCATGGAATGAAGAAAAAAATCTATTTTTTATGGATTTTATTAGAGTGAGAATGAGTCACGGTCCCGCTATAGGGGGACTCCAACGAGAAATAGAGGGATTTAATTTCAATGAAGATGAGGGTTTCTGTGAAGAGACAGCAGCTATTTATTCTCCTGAACATCACGTATGGGTTGATCAATATAATTTTGCTGGCATCAGAAGTAGTAAAATGGCAACCTATCTTTCAGATTTTTATCCTAATCGTCATGCTACTTTCCGTTTTGAACCTATTTTAAATCATGACATTGAGCAAAAATTATTGAATAAAACGCTTTTTACGAAAATCGATTTTAAAATGAGACCTCATGTCATCACTGAAGCAGATCGAGAAGAAAATATTTCTGTCCGAAGAGCAGTTGAAATGGCAGAAGAGAATGGTTCAGCTTATGTTAAAATCACCATAGGTGCAGAGAGATACCATAGTTTAGCGGATCGTGCTGCGACTTCTCTAGCTCATTGGTTACTAAGAAAAAGCCAACAATCTGAATATGGTATTGATAAAGCACGTATTACTGGAAAAGATTCAGAACAAGATCCTTCAGAAACCTTAGATTTACTAAGAGCAAGAGAATATAAAGAATACGAAATTACAGCTGCCTCTGATAGACGCTTCCCGCGTAATGACAGATGGAATGCGTTAGAACGATCATTCCATGAATGGAGACGAAACGGATTATTCTAATGAATACACTTTTTGCAGAACGATTTTGGCCTTTAGTAGCTGGCATTTTAGGCACAGTGCTTGGTATTGTTCTGTATAATCTCAATTATGTTTTATATATATCATCAAGTATTCTATCTTCGGGAATTACAGTAGGTGCAGTTTTTGCAGGATTTGATGTTACACATAAAACATTATTAATTAGTCTTAACTCGAATAAAATTAGACAACTAGAAAACGTAAAAAGCTATTATAATCATCTTATTGGTTACATGAATGCCAATTTAAAAGGAGCTCTTATTTTTGTTATTTATTCCTTCATATTGCTCCACATGATAGACAGTAACCAGATATTTAATTTGGCAGAGCATTGGTGGAAGCCTTTTGCCTTTGCCCTATGGTTAGGGTGCGGTACGTATATGTGTACAGCATTTTGGAGAATTAGTTCCATTTTTACAGTTCTTCTAAAGAAAAAATCTGTTTAACCTCATTTGAAACACCAGACAGAAACTCTTAAAAATAAACGTCCTTATCTTTGATAAGCCCTAATATGTTAGCGTACCGATTTCATAATAATTCTCCTAAAAATCTCTTTTTACAGAGCAAGGCGTTTCATAGCTTTAGCTATGGCTTCGGAATCATAACCCTGCAATCACCCGGCAGAAACTAGGAAGTCTCCGTCTTCAGGGAAAATTTGCCAGTAGGCGGGTACATCTTCCAGGTTACAAGCCGCAAATAACTAAAAAGTGAGTTTCCTAGCCGCTTCCTTACTGTGTTCGTCTCGGAGGTGTCCATATACCTTCATAGCCAATGCTCCGCCGTCACGATGCCCTAGCCATTTAGCCACCGTAGGAATATCAATGCCTGCCTCAATGCAGGACGTGGCGAAGAAATGCCGTAAATCGTGAATCCGGACGTGAGGCAGTCCAAGCCTGATACACGCGTTTGTAAGGGCCTTTCGGGGGCTTTCTATGGCAAATACCGGGTCATCTAGGCTATTCCCCCGCCTTTCTCTTCGGAGGCTTTCTATCACCTCCGCCAGAGATGCGTTAATGTACAGGGTCCGGCGTGAGGTGGCATGTTTGATATCAGGCACGGAAATGGACTCTTTCCCGATATCTCCCCACACCAAGCGCCGAACTTCCTCAATACGTAACCCTGAATAAGCCAGGAAAGCGATCATATCCGCCGCTTCGGAATATAGCCCCTTCTTTTGCCACTTCCTTAATATAGGGGCTTTTTTCACTTCCTCAACGATTCTTCGGAAATCTTCTTTTTCCGGAACGTTAAGATTTGAACTCCTCAAAGTCATCCGTTCAAGCTTGGCTGCTGGATTGCTCTTGATACTTCCTGCTTCCTGAAGCATGGAAAAAACATTTTTCACAACAGCGAGTGTTCCGTTTGCTGTTCGTGCAGACACAGACAACGCATCTTTTTTCCACCAAGCCCGGCACATTTGTTCCGTGATGGCCTCTGCTGCAATATCACGAGCAACAAGCTTTTTAGCGCGGCCGGAAAAGAACTTGATGGATTCTACAGCGGCCGGCTTCAAATGGGGGCGCATTTCCTGCCGCTGGACGTACATATCAACCGCCAAATACCAAGACACGGATTCCACGGGTAATTCATCCCTCCCTTGCTCCGCCAGGAACCCGGCCAGCCTGGAAAGGGCTTCCGTCAACACGCGCGTTTTAAGAGATTTTTTCACCGTTTTTCTTCCGGTATCAATTCGGGCATAGAAAATTTCCGACTCTTTTGACCGATACAAGTTCGGATAATCCGTCGCAACAAGGGTGTTTTTCATACTTCCAAGCATGCCTTGCGGCCCTTAAACCGCAAGAATAATCTCTTTTTACGGACAACCATACGGACAACCAACACAAAGACAAAAGAAAAGAAAACCCCGCAAACCTTTCAGTTTACGGGGTTTATAATGGCACGTCCAACTGGATTCGAACCAGTGACCCACTGCTTAGAAGGCAGTTGCTCTATCCAACTGAGCTATGGACGCATGATGCGGCAAAAGAGTAACAGAGTTCATCTCAACTTGGCAAGCCCGGATCTTTGAAAAGCGCGCTTTAAGCGCCGGAGCAGCGGTCATGCGTAAAAGGTATGTCCACCAGGGTCGCTCCAAACTTCCGCACCAGAGGCTCCTGACAGGAAAACATGCGTTCCCGTTCCTCCGGTTCCGTATCTATATATCCGTGCAGATGCAGAAGACCATGCACCATGTACCGGAAAAGTTCTCTGAAAACAGGTTCTCCGAATTCCGAAGCCTGCCGGATAGCGGTATCAAAGCTGACGATGATCTCTCCTATTCCGTCTCCATGCGGAAAAGTAATGACATCCGTCGCCGTCGGATCATTCAAAAAACGGGCATGCACATCCCGGATGACGTCATCGGAAACCACGCTGATTTCTACTTCATCCAATTCGGAAAGTACGGGGACAGGACCTTCAGGCAACGCCAACACGGACGGAAGACAACTCTCCAAGGCTCCAATCAGGGCATCCGTAACGGATGAACTGAGCCTCCCCTCCCCCAAATGATTGTAGAGTTCAAGATTCGGTTTCATTTTCCTCCGCATCCGCTCCGTTCTTCATCTCCGTTTCCGTGGATTTTCCCTCTTGAAGGGTTCCGGCATCGGGCAACTCCATGATTTCAGGAACGGCTTTGCCTTCACCTTCCTTTTTCACCGCTTTCTCTTCTTTTTCCCTGACGGACACATCAGAGAAAGCATTTTTCTCAATTTTTGCCTCCGGATTGTGAGAAGGATAGGCAATGCGGTTGTGGTGGATGCTTTTCAGCGTCTTAATGAAACTGTTGCGAATCTTTTTGAGATCTCCGAAGGTAAGGCCGCAATCGTCCAAATGGCCGTCCACCACCCGTTGCTTCAAAAGTTCATCCACCCTTTTCTGCATTTCCTCACAGGAAATTTTACCCATGGAGCGCGTGGCGCTTTCCACGATGTCCGCCAGGCTGACGATTCCCGTTTCCTTGCTCTGCGGGTTGGGCCCCTTGTAACGGAAGTTGGATTCCACCACCTCCGGAACGTCATCCGGAGACGCCAGGCCGCTTTCCACGCGGCTCAGAATCTCATCACGGTATTGAAGGGCTTTCCGGTAAAAGAAGTAAGCCAGTGACGTGCCGTGATGCTGCTCTATAACGTCCACCAAAGGACGCGGAAGGTTGTTCTCCCTGGCCAATGCCACCCCGTCCTGAACGTGGTCGATGATGATACGGGCGCTCATGCTGGGCGTCAGCTCATCATGGGGATTGGGGCCATCCATGATATTTTCAATGAAATAAAGGGGGTTTTGCATCTTGCCAATGTCATGGTAGTAGGCCTCCACCCGGCATTCAATGGGATTGGCCCCAATGGCTTCCGCCGCAGCTTCCGCCAGCTGGGCAACCATCAGGCAATGGTGAAAGGTTCCCGGAGCTTCCATTTGCAGCCTTTTCATGAGAGGGCGGTTCATATCCGCCATTTCCAGCCAGGAAATGGGCGTAATGATTTTAAAAGCTCCTTCTATGATAGGCAGGACACCGCTGATCAGCACGCTGGTCAGCATGCTTACGCCAAAAGCCACGGCCAGGCAAACCAGAACTCCAGTAAGATTGTAGTCCCATGCCTGGAGATTGATGACACCCATGATGCAACACAGCACCATGACAAGCAGCCCCACAAAGAAGCCCGCTCGCAGCAACTGAGCACGATTCCGCAGGTTATGGGTAAGCAACACGGTAAGCATGCCGGAGAGAGAGCTCAGAATCCAGAATTGAACCTGCTTTTCCGGAGCATATTGCTCCGGCAGAATGAAAAATCCGCCAAGCATGCAGATGGAAATAGTGGCAAACATGCCCAGAAGAGGTCCCAGCAGCACCGTGACAACCAACGGAGCCATCATATAGGGAAGGTACAAAAGTTCATTGCCTATGTCGGAAGTAATGTCAGCCGTTACATGCCGGATGAGACCAAAAAACAGGAGCTGGACCAGAACCGCCCCCCACGTGACGACAAAGGTTTTGTTTTTCCTGCGCAGGGAACCGGCGCATAACCAGTACATAGGCATCAGCGCCAGCGTCACGGAAAAAAGCAGAAAAGCTTCCGACACATGATGCCATATGGATTTTCCCCAGTGGGGACTGTAACTGCCCATCCATTGAAGCACGATGAAAACCAGCACGCACAACCCGACGGATACCGCCAGGCTGGAATCCAAACGGTCACCGGCTGAACGGGACACGGAGGCAGCCCCTTCCGGGGAGGCACTTTCTTTTGCCGCTGCGGCGGCATGCTTTTTCAGAAAATGAAACATGATAATTATTTGGGGTACACTTCGGCAACCTCCGGAATAGTGCCCAGCCGGGCCATCTCCTCTTCTATGAGGGGGTTGACGCCCTGCTGCACCATTTCCATGGAAACTCTCAGGGCATTGCGAATGGCTACAGGGGTAGAACTGCCATGCGCAATGATGGTCACGCCCCTGACGCCCAGAAGAGGGCTTCCCCCTACGGAGTCCGCAGAAAGGCGCGCTTTCATGGCACGGAATGCTCCGGAGGCGCAGGCAGCTCCAACCATACGGAACGGGTTTGCCTTAAGTTCCTCTTTCAGCCATTTGCTGAAAGCCTTGGCGGTAGCCTCGCATGTTTTCAACAGGACGTTTCCGGTAAAACCGTCTGTCAGAGCCACATCTATTTCATGTTCAAAAAGATCGTGGCCTTCCACATTTCCTACGAATTTAAAAGGGAGCGCACCGCGCTCCTCCAAATGCTTCAACAGACAAAAAGTTCCCTTGGTAAAATCTGTTCCCTTTTCATCTTCAGAGCCATTGCTCATAACTCCCACCTTAGGCATCTGTTTGCCGTAAACAGAACGCGCCAGAATGCTGGCCATAACGGCATACCCTACCAAATGCCGGGGCTTGGCATCCGGGTTGGCTCCGGTATCAGTCACATTGCAGACTCCGAATTCATTCGGAAGCTGGGTCACAATGCCCGCACGTTCCACACCATCCAGCAACCTCAGTTTGACGGTGGCAGCCGCTACAGCCGCCCCCGTATTGCCCGCGCTGACCACGGCATCCGCATCTCCGGACTTGACCA
>OBVA01000590.1_pt1 | contig 15128 bp, 5 predicted proteins | sample 1495021 | NCBI WGS metagenome assembly OBVA01 (sample SAMEA2579965, study PRJEB22360) | human gut metagenome | biome: human gut; feature: human-associated habitat; material: faeces | place: Denmark | collected 2008/2010
GGTCTCTTTGTAAGCTAAAGGAGGCTTTTTTCATGGAAAAGATTAACATCGAAGGGCTCACCAAACGCTATCACGGCAAGGCGGCGCCGGCGCTTGATCAAGTATCGCTAGAAATTGAGACGGGGATGTACGGGCTGTTAGGCAAAAATGGTGCTGGTAAATCAACCTTGATGAAAATTTTGACCACGCTGGAGCAGCCGACAGCAGGTACGGTTGAAGTCTGCGGGGTGCCGATCAAAGCGGCAAAAGCGATTCGTCAACAAATTGGCTATTTGCCGCAAAGATTCGGCTTTTACCCCAACATGCGAGTCGTCGATGCCATGACTTATCTTGCGGTATTAGCCAATGTCCCAGCACGGGAGCAATCTCAGCGAATTCAACATCTGCTCGAAGAGGCTCATTTAGCAGACAAGGCCCGCACTAAAATAAAAGCTTTGTCTGGCGGCATGTTGCAACGTTTGGGGATTGCACAGGCGCTCGTCAATCGTCCAAAAGTTTTAATCGTCGATGAGCCAACTGCTGGTTTAGATCCAGAAGAACGCATTCGCTTCCGAAATTTGCTGACAGATTTTGCAAATGAGCGCATCGTTCTTCTATCGACGCATATCGTGTCAGACATTGAGGCAACGACCAATACGATCGGAATTCTTGATCAAGGCCGGCTTTTGTTCAATGGCACAACCGATCAACTCCTATTGGCGGCAAATGGCCACGTGTTTGAAAAAGAAGTGCCAGTGGCAAAGTTAAACGAGTTTAAACGGCATCGTCGGATTACTGAGCAAGTAACGGATGGGACAATGGTTAAGTTGAGATTTTTAGCTGCCAGTCAGATCAATACCAGTGCGCAAGTTCTGCCAACGTTGGAGGAGGCTTATCTATATTTGCAGATGAAGCATGAGGAGGCCTTCTTATGAAACTATTTTGGGTGGAGGTCAAACGGCAAACAACGAGCCTGACTTTTACGATTTATACCTTATTAGTGATGGCATTTGTGTTGTTAAATATGTGGCCAATGCTCGGACGAAACGTGGCGGCGTTGCCGACATCAACTAATAGCTACGACGATATCACAGCAACCGACTTCCAGACGCGCAAAACAAACGGCGTTGGCCAGTTACGATCCGACTATCAGCACAATACTTACGTCACGTATCCCTTGGGGTTTGCAAAAACAGTGACACTACCAAAGTCAGATCAGGCCCGTGTTCGTAGTTTACTGACACAAGCCAACCAAGCAGAGACACAAGCCACATTGGTGAAAGCACAGGGACAGGTGGACAGGTTGATTGGCGGACAATCGGCTTACGGTTCACAGAACATTCAGGGGTTTGCGTCGCGACCGATGACAAAAGCCGAGGCACGGCAAGATCACAATCTGATTCTCAAAAAAGACCGTATCAGTGGTACCTTTGCACGACTATTTGCCGATTACGCCGGTATTGTCATGGGAATTCTACCCACCGTTGTCGTCATCGCTTATTGTTATGCTGATCGTCGAAGTCGTGCAACGACAAGTCTGCAATCGAAAATGACCAGTACTTGGCGACTAGTAGGCAGTCGATACTTAGCAAGTCTCGTGACACTTTTGATGCCGATTTTTTTGATGGGAATCGTCTTAACCATTCAAATCGCTTTGCATTATCAAGGGTATCAAATCGATTATCTCGCGTTCTTCAAAATGACCGGACTGTGGTTATTGCCAACAGTGATGGCTAGCAGCGCAGTGGGCTTTTTAAGTGATGCGCTTTTTGGCAATTTTCTCGGATTCGTGGTGCAGATTGGTTGGTGGTTGAGCACGATGATGATTGGTGCGCGGCAAGTTGCTGGCAATTATGGCTGGTTGCTGATACCGCGACATAATTCACTGCATAACGTTGCCTACTATGAGGCTCATCTACCAGAATTACTGTTTAATCGGTTAACCAATGCCGCGCTCGCCATTGGTTTTATTTGCTTAGCTGTGGTGTTGTTAAATCTTCAACGAGGAGGAAAATTTCATGCCATCAACTTTGAAACGCTTGGTCGGGTTAGAACTCAAAGCCAACGAGTGCAACACTAGTTTGATCGTGCTTGGGTGTGGCCTGCTCATGCCGGTTGTTTTTACGATGACGCCAGGTAACTTAGCGCAAGCCGCCATGCCGGGTGAGTTGTTTCTGCCACTGCTGACCATTTTTGCTTTTGGCAGTCTGTTTTTACCAGAACAAACGGTCGAGATTGGCGCAGTCATTAATAGCAAGCAAACGCAACTATGGTGGCTTTATCTGTTGCGATTCATTTGGTATGCGGTGGTACTGGCGATGCTGGCCACAGTATTGATCGGCGTTTATGCTTTTTTCAATGTTGGGGTCAATCTGCTGATACTTTGGTTCGACTTTGTCGTCAAAATTTTGTTAGTTGGGAGCATCACGGTTTTGAGTTACAGCTTATCGCGATCGCTGGCAGTCGCGTATCTCTTGCCAACAGCGTATTTTGCATTGTGTATCGGTTATCGCTATTTAGGCGCGGTGAATATCATGACGTTCATGCGTCATCGGGCAGTGTCTGACAACTGGATTCAGTTGCTGCTAGCTGGACTATTTTTGGCGATCAGTTTTCTGAGTTTGAAAAGTCGACCGGTTCGGGGATGACAGGGAAAAAGTTTGACAGCTAGTTGGTGCTTTAGTGCTCGAGATTGGTGGTGGTAAGGCGGCGATTGGAAATTGTGCGATAGACAGGCAAAAAGCTTCATGCCGGTTGCTGCTGGCATGAAGCTCTTTGTTAGTGTTTGTTGATTCGGTGATTTGTCCTGATGCTGCTAACTGACTGATTAGTTGCAATTAGTTTTTTTCATGTTTCTTTTTGCTCGTCAGGCCGATGCTTAGCGCAAAGACCATACCAAGGAGGGCGATGCCTAGAGCTTGTAACCAATGACTGTTTTGCATCCCCATTGATGGTAGGGCTTTCGCAGCTGCTTTAGTTGAATGGACTGATTTTGCCAGTGTTTTTTCTTTTGACTCTTTTTGTTTGAGAGCCGACGTTTTTTGATCCAAAGGCGAGGCGGGTTCCGCATCCTTGACCGTTTTTGCTTTGAGACCTTTTTGAACAACAAGGATTGTGTCATCCTCTTTTTCAACTATATTAGATTTCGGATCTTTTTGACGCGTCTTGCTGATGGTTTCCTCGTCATCAGTCACTTTGGATTTCGGATTTTTCTCGATAGCAGTCGGATTATCCTGGTTATCTTTGTCCGACTTTTGGTCGCTTACTTTTTGATCAACGTTCGGTTGGACGGGATTGTCTTCGGTTGAAGGCGTTGGTTTAGTTGCTTCAATCGAAATAGTAGGTTCGTCGGGTTGCAATGTTGCGTCTGTTGACGAATCCGTGGTGTTAGGGTGATTGGTTGCATGGTTTGAGCTCTCGACTTCAGTTTTAGTCAGCGTGTTTTGGCCAGATGTTGTCGTTGCAGTGCCGAACTCCGCTGTATCGTCGCTTGTTTTAGCCGGTGCGATGGTCTCAGACGAAACCTTCTTGTCGTCAGTTGCTGGTGTCACGGTTGTTTTCGAGGTGTCGATTTGGCTGTTTTGCTCACTTCCCGTTGTGAGTGTTTCGACCGTTGATCCAGTGGTTGTGTTGTCACTTGATGGGGTTGCCTTTGGATCAATTTTGGACTCAGCAGCAGAATCTTTGCCAGCCTGTGAGTCACTGACGGCTGTTTCCCCGATATCGGGGTGATGGCTCTCGGTGTTTTCGACATTGACGCTTTCCGTTGTGGCTTTCGGCGCTTTGTCAGCAGTTGGTGAGGCTGTCGCTGGCGTGATGTCGGAATTAACGGCACGATCTTTGTCAATTGCTGGGTCAGTGACAGGTGACTCGGTATCAGTGGACTTATGGCTTTCGACTTTTTCGACTCCGGTAGTTTCCGTGACCGTTTCAATGGCCTTGTTATCAATTGGTGCGATTGTCGTTGCGTCCATTTTCGACTTAACGGAATTATCTTCGCTTGCCTTCGGGTCTGCGGCAACTGTTGCAATGGTACCAGCTGCAGCCTCTCGATTGTCTTCGGCTTTAGCCTCTTCCACGGTTGTTTCATCGATGTTGTCTTCGTTTGGTGTGATTGCTGATGCGTCTGATTCTGACTTAATGGCACGATCTTCGTCTGTTTTCGGGTCTGAAATGGTTGGTTCGACATCATCGGATTTGTTACTTTTATCATGTTCACCTTTGGCGTCTTCCGCGACTGTTTCACCGAACTCGGTTTTACTTGGCACGGTTGCCTCTGATTCAATTTCTGACTTAGTGGCACGATCTTTAATCGGTTTCGGATGAGTGTCCGTTGTTTCAACCACATTGACTTGATTGTCTTTTTCATCTTCGGTTGGTGTGTTTTCCTTTGTTATTTCAGTGGCTGTGGCCGTGTTGCTGCTTGGCGTGGTTGCCACTGATTCAATTTCTGATTTAACGGTACCTTCATTGTCATCTTCTGTGTCAGTAACAGCTGATTCAACAGTATCGGTTTTATTACCCTTATCATCTTTCACATCGGCATTTTCCGTTGCAGTCCCAGAAGATGTCGCCGTGTTATCACGTGGCGCGATGGCTGTTAAATCTATTTCGGACTTTACACCACTGTTTTTGGCCATGGTCGGGGCGATATTCGTTTCAGCAGAATCAGATTTACTGCCTTTATCATTTTCGACTTTGCTATCTTCCATGGCTGCTTCAACAGCTTTGTCGTTACTTTGCGAACTTGCAGCTGAATCGATTTCTGGCTTAACGGCACTATTTTTGTCAGTCGTTACATCAGTGATAGCCGGTTGGGTGTTGGCGGATTGATGGCCTTCTTTTTCAGCAATTTTATCGTTTTCTATGGCCGCTTCAACAGCTTTGTCGTTACTTTGCAAACTTGCGGCTGGATCGGATTTAGGTTGAATAGCACTATCTTTGCTTGTCGTGAGGTTTGTGACAGTTGGTTCGTCGTCATCAGTTTTATTGCCTTTGTCCTCATTGACTGTGGTTTCTGTTGCGGTCTCAACTACTTGACTGTCAGGTAGTGAGGTCGCTGTTGGATCAACTTCCGACTTAGTGGGGCTCTCTTTGTTCGTCGCCGGATCAGTGTCAGTAGGGGCAGCGGTTCCTGGTGTGTTGTCTTTGGTGTTTGTTGCTTCAGTGGCTTCGGCGTCAGAATCAACGCCCTTAGCGTGATTCGGCATCGTTGTGGCTGCATTAGGACTGTTATCAACTGAATTTTCATCAACACCTGTTGTTACTGATGCTGGTGTGTTTGTTGCCGTGTCACCGTTTCCGTCACTTTGAGCTTCCTTTGATGTATCTATTTCGACAACGGGGTTACTTGTTTCAACCTTGCTGTCTTCCGGATTGACCATCGTTGGTTCGGTGCTTGGCGTCACCTCAGTTTTTTCATCGCTGGATGATGTTGTGACCGGTGCTTCACCTGCATCATTCTTGGGTGTTTGATCTTGTTGTTCAGGAGTAATTTCTAGTTCATCCAAGGATTCTTCCTTGAGAAGTTTTGGTGTCTTAGTGACGTTGAACGTTTTCGTTACCATGTTGCCAACCTGATCAACTGCCTGCAGGGTAATGATATTGAGGCCATCGGTTAATTGATAGGTTTCGTCAAACGATGCTGCACCATATGGGTTGTACCCGTTTGTAAGTTGATTCGGCGCGAAGATTGATGTGCATTGAAACCCACCAGATTTTGCTGCGTGAAGATGTTGTTACCATTGCTATACAAACGATAGCCGCCGATATTGTCAGTCACACTCCCCTTAATTGAAAAGGTGTCAGCGTCCGTGGTGACAAGGTAGGTTCCATCATCGTCAATTTTCATTGAATCAGCATCTGAAAGCTCCAGTGTCGGCAAGGTTGTATCCATATAAAGCAACAGGAAGCCGCCATTGGTCTTCTCTTTACCGTCTTTATCGAGAGTTGTGAGGACATAGCCAATATTCCGCTCCTCAGTCGGGTTGCATGGCATGGTCATACTGAAAGAACCATCTGCTGCAAAGGTCACTTCATTTTGAGGATCATTTTGTCTCGGGGTGACAAAAATGCGTAACTTACTGTTTTTCGGATCAGATACCTTGCCACGAAGCGTGAGGGTCTTAAGCTTGGCGTCGTAGAAAGTGCTGGCGCTGTCAATGCCTACCAATGTTCGTTTGTTGTTGTTCAGGTCAAGGAATGCAATGCCGTTGATCATTTTTCCTTTTGTGCTAGTTAGAGGTGAACGTCCTGTCAGGTGGGCAGCACCAGAAAAGAACTTAGCGCCTTTTATGGCGGTGGCTTCGTCAGCAAACGGTTTCGTCTGAGTTTTTGCGTTTGAGTATGCAGCGGCGTTCTTCTTGATGAAAATGATGAAGTCCTCTGTTTTAGGGGATTTGATGAACTCCCCAAAGGCATCTCTAGCAATGGCTGAGATAGTCAGGTTAGCATACGGTTGACCGGTAGCATCAATATTGAAGGTAACAATACCTGTGGCTTTATCGAGCGTGCCAATGTATTGACGGTCACTCACGTAGTCTGTGGCAGTGACAATATAGTCTTGCCCTTTTGGTACCATTGCCTGGGCTGTAAAGGTACTGTCTTTAGTCAAAGCTTGATAACGTCCATCAGATCGCGTCAAATTTCCTTTGGTGTCAGGCATTGACCAACGAACTTGCGGCCAAATAAAATTGGACTCAATGGTTTTGTTTTCTCCGACAACGGCCTTAATGCTGCCTTGATCACTGTTGCCCGCGGCATCAGTGATTGTCAAAGTTACCTTACCTTCACCCGTCTTCAGATTGGCAAGTTGATCATCATTCAGTTGATAATTGATTGTTCCTGAAGTTCCTTTGTTGTCGTGATTTAAAGGAATGCCATAGGTTGCGGAACCAATGGTGAGTTTGGCTTGACTATACGCGGTGAAACCCACGCCTTGGTCGCTATAGTCAGCCGTTAGCTTGCCGTCTGAGTAAGCCAAATTGGATAGCGTCGGTTTAATCGTATCGACGGCCACTGGTAAGCTCATGGTTTGCATGTTATTTTCGCCTGGTGTATAGGTCATACCGATCAGACGATAGGTGTAAATACCATCCTTTGCAGGCACCATTTTACCGGTGGTTTGATCATAGACTTGACCGTCCCATTTGAGCTTATCAAGATTCAGAAACATTGAGATTGATTTGGCAAGATCTGCATTGGTAGTGCTGCCGACCTCAAGGAAAGACTTGGTGGTGTCAGTTTCTTGATCAATGACCCGCATTACTTTGTCATCTTGATCTGAAATCTGTGCAATCACTTGTTTAAGATTTTGCTTGGTGAAGACATAGGGGGTGATGGTGTCAGAAATGTCATCGCCATTTGGTGAAAAAGCGACTTTGTTGTTCTCAATTTTGGCCCCAATCGTTTGCCAAGTGAAACCATTCGTCGGGTTATTGACTAGCTCGCTCAGCGATGTTGGATCGGTAATGCCTAATGGATTGTGGTTGTTATCGACAAGATAGCCACCTTTAAAGATACTGCCTTCTTCGTTTGCGGGCTTGTCGAACACGGCCTCATCATTGGTGGAACCGTAATATCCCATGTAAGGAACCGAAATGGATTGACGGTCATCGGCGGCTTTGAATTTGATAAAGCCTTCTACCACTTGATTTAATTTAACCGTGTCATCAAGCGAAAGGGTAAAGGTGATCTTTTTGGATGCTCCGGCATCAAGCGTGAAAGTTGGCGTAGCAGTTGTGAGGGTGGCACCAGGCAATGTGCGATCATGAACGGTTTTGTTGTTGGCGGTGTCAATCACTTCGGTAGCAGGTTGGCCAAGATCAAGCGTGTACGTTTGCTGATCAGTACCGCGATTTTCCAACGTAATGACGAATGATTTGCTACCGGTGAATTGTTGTAATGAAACAGAACCGGCATCATCGGTGCCTTCTGCACTGACCGTCAAATTTGCAGCTTTTGCAACATCGATTTGACCTGCGCCTTGACGCCGAGGAGAGATGATTTGTCCAGGGTAATTGATATCGAGTATTGGGTTAGCGGCATTCATCAAGGCTAGTTTCACTGCCTTCACGAGTTGCGCACCAGTTAAGTTTGTACTGCGTTTCAGATTTTGCATCACCAGTAAGCTGGCACCGGTAACATAGGCATTTGCCTGTGAAGTGCCGCTCACTTTTCCAAGTCCATCATTCAGTAAGGTAGAGGCAACTTTTTCACCAGGTGCTGTGATATCGGGTTTTAATTTGTAGGATGCTGTTGGTCCCCATGAAGAAGCGGATATCAAAGCGGCCTTAGCATCCAGAACATCGTTTCCGGCAGCAACCGCCATAGCAGATGGCGTTGCGCTAGGTGTCGTCAAAGTTGAAGCATTGGCAGGCTGATAACTGGTTGTGATTCCATTTGAAGCGGACTTGTCGTAAATACCACCGGCGTGACCATTATTGCCGGTAGCTACTGTCACAAAAACACCATGATCGGTTGCAAATTTAATGGCTGCCTGTCCTTCAGCGGTAGGATCATCAACATCGACGCCCATGCCAAAGGAGATATTGATGGCATTCGCACCTAAGTCCACTGCATCATAGATGGCCCGCGCGGCATTATTGAGTGAGTCAGAACTGGACTTGCCTAGTATTTTCATGCTGAGAAGTTGGGCTTCTGGGGCAATCCCAGTCACATATTTCTTTGAATCACTAGGTTGACCATTGGCAGCGATGATACCAGCGAGATGTTGACCGTGATTACTCGTGTCAAATTTTAGATTTTCGTTGACGTTATTGGTGTAATCGTAAAAGAATGGGATCTTTTCATTGACATAATCGCCATAGCCATGACTTGCAGTGAATGCTTTGATTTGATCCTCTGAAAGTGCAGCCGTTTTGGCATCGCTGAGTCGAAAGTCTTGATGTGGCTCAACACCTTGATCAATAACGGCTGCCACCATACCTTGACCCTTGATATTTTGATCCCAGAGAGGTTGAACATTGCCTTTAGTTAGACTGGCTTTGTTTTCTGGGTTGGATGTTGGAGCTGGTTTTGCTGGGGCTGCTGGCGCCTTTTGTGCTGGCTGGCTAACTGTTTTTTGAGCAGTTTTGGTATTGGTTGTTGCCGGGGTGGAGGGGGTGACCAATGTCGGTTGAGTAGGTTGTTTTGCTTTAGCCGATGCTTCTGGTTTAGCCTGTGACGCTACTGGTGCTGGTGTAGCAGGCTTCGCAGTGGCTGTAGGCGCGGAACTTGCATCTGTTGTTGTTGGGGTGTCGGCTGAGGACGTTACTTGTCCAGTGGTCGTGGATGCTGGCTTGCTGACGGGTGAGTCAGCCGATGTCGCGTCTGGCGCTGCTTGATTAGATTTTGTTTGGGTTGTCGTTGGTGGGGTAGTGGCATCAGCAGAAACACCTTGAGCAGGTTGCATCATCAGAAAACTCGCTGCACCAAAAGTCACGATGGCACTGTAGACCCAATGTCGCCCTGACTTATACATTTTGTAGCGGCGCTTTTCCTGTGAAAATGGCTTGACTCTGTTCATTTTTATTTCCTCCAATGGTATTTAAAGCAGTCGGTAGTAACCGGCGCCATCAGCGATATGTGTGTCAATAAGTGATCCAGTGAATCCTTGTTTGTAATTTAACCCGTTATAAAACTAATGTCAATCATAAGGCATAGAAAATTAACCCGGTTTAACGTTTTATTTAGTTATTACTGTAGGATATGAATAATTAAACAATTATAAAAATATTCATATGAGTGTTTAGCGAAATGGCTAGATTTATTTAACGATGGATAATCATAAAATAAACGAATCAACTAAATTATTTGTGTGATATAGATGGATACCATATGCGTGCATCGATGAACAACGCTTGTTTTATGACAGGCGTTGAGCGAACTTTTAAATGCTTTCAATCATACAGAATAAAAATCAATGCCTTCAATCAAAAATTGGGTTCAATATCAGGTTCACCGTTACGAAAAAATGCTAAGTGCTGTTTCCAGCAATTAGCATTTTCTCTTGGCTGAGGTTGAAGGAATACTGAACGCAATAGTTTTTGTGGACGGCTTTCCCTTGTTTAAGAATTGACCTTGTTTTTCTCGCGTTTCTTCTTATCAGTGACAACTATCCCCAACGTTGTCATCAGGCTGATGATGATGACCCCTAGAATTTGCAAGGCATTACGATGCGAATTCGCCATTTGTGGCAACTTGGAGCTGACACCGGATTGAGCGTCGTTTCTGGTACTCATGGCAGGTGTTGGGGCTGGGTTGATTTTGGTGGCTAGGTCATTGTCAGTGGTAGCATTTGATACAGTGATCTTTGGAGCATCCTTGTCGCCACCATTAGCGGTTGATTCAAAGGAATCCTTTCGCTCGGTTTTGATGGCAGCGTGCGCACTGACTTCCTTTTCATTATTTTTGTCGTCTTTAAATGCTCTCTTAGCTTTTGGTTCAGTGGTCAGTTCTGTAATTGCCGATTTAATGCCTTCTTTACTAGGCATTTTTTTCTTTCCATTTTCTGTTAAAACAAAAGCGAAGGCAGCGCCAATGTCGATCTTCTCGTTTGCGGTTGCCGTTAGAGCGGTATGACTGGCGTTAACTGTGTCGCTTGAGTCTGTGTCCGCTGCTGAATCATGAGCTTCATGAATGACCGCTTGCGAAGAAGTCTCAGGTTTAGCAGCTTTTTCTTCGTTGATATCGCTGCTATCTTGAGGTGCTTTGTCATTGAGAACCGCTGTTTTCACGTGGGTATCTTTGACTTCAGTGTCAGTCACTACTGAAGATGAATCATTTTTAGGGGTGGTATCGTCATCAAAAGAGACATTACCTTGAGCGTCTTCGATACTGTCAACAGCTGATTTCGCATCATTGGTGTCTTCAATTGCCTTATCATCATTTGGGGTTACTTCACCTTTAGATGCTTCGGTTTCGCTAAGGGCTTCCTGCAAAGAAATATCACTTGTAGCATCGTTGCCCTCGTTTGAAGTCACGTTGTCTTTAGACATTTTGGCATCACTAAGGACCGTTTCAAAGGAATTATCTTCATCACCATCTGAAGTTGCCTCATCCTCAGGTTCCTTGGCTTCGCTGAGGATTTCCTCTGCCGAGATATCATTTTCAACATCTTTATCGCCGTCTGGGGAAATATTTTCGTCAGATTCTTTGGCTTCGCTACGGACCGCTTCCGAGGAAGAGGTCTCTTCGCTGTCGTTGCCGCCATCTGGGACTAAGTCATCTTTAGCTTTTTCAACTGAATCTTCGTCAACGACATGTTCTACAAAGGCATCTTCTGCAGAATCTTTGACTTCACGATCTTCACTTTGAGGATCCCGCGTATCATCAGAAGCCATTTCAGCACTAGCATCAGTCGCGCCGTCGCCGTCATTAGCCGATTCCGTGCTTGAACTTTCAGGACTATCCGTCACCGTTTGATCTTCGATGTCAGATTCAGCTTCTTCTTTAACATCAACTTTCTTGATTTTGAACATTTTGACAGTGCGGTTGCCGACTTGATCGACGGCTTCCAACCTGACAATGCTCGTACCAACGGGCAAAATATATCCGCGCTTAAATGGCACCGGGTCATATGGGTTCGTTCTGTTTGCGCCTGCCTCAGCTGTTGCCGCCGGTTGATGGATGTTGAAACCAGCACGAGCATGCTGGGTGAGGACATTGCTGCCGTTACTGTAGAGCCGATAGCCATCAACGTTATCGTCAATGGTGCCTTCAAGGGTAACAATATCGGCATTGGTTTCGGCGGTGTAGACCCCGTTTGCGTCAACGGTCATGCCATCTGTGTCACTCACGGTCAATGTTGGTGGTGTTGTATCTAAAATGATTTGAAGGAAGCCGTCAGTGGTCACTTTCTGACCAGTTGCGTTAATGGTCGTTAAGGCATAACCGACGTTCTTTTCTTCAGTTGATTTGAAAGGAACCGTGACGTCAAACGAACCATCTGCTGCGAGGATTGCCCGATTTTGCGGGTCACTCGGATTCGGCGTGGCAAAAATCTGCAAGTCGGTATGCGAAGGATCTTTAATTTTTCCTCTGATGTGAAGCAGTTGATGCTCGGCATCATAGCAATGACTGGCTTTATCGACACCTACTAAAGTCAAGCTGTTGTCGTTCAGATCGGTAAACATCAAACCGCTTGTTGGTATGGCGCTTAGCAAGTTGTCCGAGAATTTCCGACCCGGCAATGGTTCGGCACTGCTTAATCGCGTTGCAGCGTTTTTGGCCGTTGCTTCGTCATCAAAGCTTTCAGTTTTGGTGTTGTCATTGCTATAAGCGCCAGCGTCAGGATCGTGGAAAACCAACAGCGAAGGAATAGCCGGTGATTTGATGAAGGTTCCGAATTGTGGCTCATAAAGCGCATAAACGTCTAGGTTGGCATAGAAGTTGGGGTTTTCAACATCGAAAGTAGCGATGCCGGTGGTTTGGTCGCTTCTTTCAACATAGACATTGCCGGTGACACTATCTTTTAAAACGACAAGATAATCACCATCTTTAGGCACCATCACTTGAACCGTGTACTTGTCATCTTTGGTTCTGATTTCATAATTGCCATCCATTCTGAGTCCGTTACCATGAACAATCGGAATTGACCAGCGAACTTGTGGCGTCGGCGTGGTGTCCACTTCTGGCAGATACTCGCCGGCAACTGCTTGAATCGTCTGACGGCTGCTGTTGCCGGCCAAATCGGTGATTGTCAGCGTCAGTTTGCCATCGCCTGCTTCCAGCGCGTCAAGTTGATCGTCGCTTAGCTGATAGGTCACGGTACCGGTGTTTTTAGTTCCATCATTGCCAAGAGGGACTTCATAGGTTCGCAATCCGATGGCCAATACTGCGGCGCTATATTGGGTGAAGCCGACACCTTGATCTTCGTAATTGAAGGTGATGTCGCCATTGTCATAAGTGAAGTCCGTGATCGTCGGTTTGACGGTATCAATCGCAACTGGGAGATTAATACCTTGCCGATTTCTTATCCCAGCAGTATAGGTGGTGCCAACAAACTGGTAAACATAGCGGCCATCTTCGGCAGTCACCAACTTGCCTGTTGCTCGATCATAAACTTTACCGTCCCATTTGAAACCATCAGGATGGCGCCGCATGCTATCAGACAAGGTCAAATCCGTATTATAGTTAGTATCTTGCACGTAATGTGACTTAGCGGTGTCATTTTCAAGATCAATGACCCGGACAAGATGACCGTCTGTGTCTAGAATTTGGGCGGCGACCTGTTGAAGATTTTGTTTAACAAAAATGCGCGGGATGACGGCATCTGAAACCCCATCGTTATTGGGAGAAAATGCCACTTTATTGTCTTTTGCAGAGGCGGCAACGGTTTCCCAATTAACGTTATAACTACCGCTGTTAACAATGTCGCTTAAGGTGAGCGGATCGGCAATGCCCAGTGGGTAATTATTTTCATCAAGCAAATAGCTGCCTGTAAAAGTACTTCGACCTTCATTAGCAGCATTATCAAAGACGACTTCTGCATTGGTTGAGCCATAAAAACCCATGTAAGGCATGGAAATGGATTGACTGTCGTCCGCAGCTTTGAAGGAGATGAAGCCTTCAATGACTTGATGCAGCCGGACAGTTTGATCTAGGGTCAACGTGAAGGCCACGGTTTGTGACGTGCCTGCTTTCAAAGTGAAAGTTGGCGTTGCAGTTGTTAGCGTCGCACCTGGCAAGGCAACAGCATAAATGCCATTAGTGTGGGCGGTGTCAAAGGTTTGCGTGAGGGGATGGCCGGGCACAACCGTATAAGTTTGATCGGTTGTGCCGTGGTTGGTCAACGTGATAGTAAACGTTGGTGCTGCCTCGAATTGTTGCAAGGAAACGGAACCGGTTTGATCAGTACCTTCTGCCGTCACCGTTAAACCGCTGGCTTTGGCGACATCAATTTGACCAGCCCCTTGACGTTGTGGTGAGACAAAGTTGCCCGGATAATCATGATCCATCATAGGGGTAGCAGCGTTCATGAGCGCTAATTTGACAGCTTTGACGAGTTCAACACCAGTTAGCTTAGTTGTTTGCTTGAGATGCTGCATAACGAGTAAGCCAGCACCTGCTGCATAAGCACTGGCAGCCGCGGTGCCGCTCTTGGTCGCTAACGCGTTGTTTTTGCCAATCGAGACGGATTTTTCACCAGGTGTCGTGAGATCTGGTTTCAGTTTATAGTCAGTAGTGGGTCCCCAAGACGAGTTATACGCCATGGCGGATTTAGTACCCAGCGCTGAATTTTCCGAAGCAACAGTGAGGGCACTAAGGCCGCCACCTGTCAGCGAAAGCGTGCTATCATTTGTCGTGATATAACCAGCCGTAGTGCCGCCGGGGACGGAGGTGCCGTGAATCGCCATGGCATTACCGTTGTTACTTGTAGTTTTGATGACAAGGACGCCATGATCGGTAGCAAATTGAATCGCCGCTTGATCTTCAGCAGTGGGGTCTTCAACATCGACAGTCTTGACCAGTGATAGATAAATCACATCTGCACCTAGCGCGACCGCGTCATACACCGCACGGGCAACGTTATTTGTGGTCAGTGATTTTGCTTGGCCCAAAACCTTCATGCTTAGGATCTGTGCTTCCGGCGCGACCCCGAGGATATAGCGGCCATCTGGTCTTTCTTGTCCATTCCCGGCGATAATGCCGGCTACTTGTTCACCTTGAATATGATTATCTAAATGCAGATTAGTATTGCTATTGGTGGTGTAGTCATAGAAAAAAGGCAGCTTGTCATTGAGATAGGTACCATAGCCGTGACTAGCAGCAAAGTCGGCAATGGTTTCTTTTGAAATCTTGGCCGTCGTGTTGTCGCTTAGTCGCAACATATCATGCGGTTCAACGGCGCTATCAATGACGGCGGCAACCATGCCTTGTCCTTTAATATTTTCATCCCAAAGCGGTTGCACATTCCCTTTGGTTAAAACGGCCTGATTAATCGGTGGTTTGGCTGGCGCAGGTGTTGGCTTTGTTTGGACCGCAGATCGCGGAGAAGCGGTTGGCGCCATGACTGGTGACGCTGGTGTTTCAACAGGCACAGTGACTTTAACTTTATCGGTTGCAACAGGTGCAGTTTTTGGCGTAGCGGTTGGTGTTGCTGATACGATCGATGCGGCATGGCTGGCCGACGCCGGCCGATGTTTCAG
>OBVA01000592.1_pt1 | contig 15092 bp, 9 predicted proteins | sample 1495021 | NCBI WGS metagenome assembly OBVA01 (sample SAMEA2579965, study PRJEB22360) | human gut metagenome | biome: human gut; feature: human-associated habitat; material: faeces | place: Denmark | collected 2008/2010
CGTTGTTGTACATATCCTCGAATTTACCATGAAGAACGAAGAAACCGTGTCCCTTAATATTCCAGTGGAAACCACGAAGGTTCGTATAGAATACTTGGTAATCCGCCAATAATTGTTTCAAGCTTGCTACTACGTTACTTACCGCTGACGCATCTAAATGAAGATAATCTAATGTTTTCATACTGCTATTTTTTAATTGTTATACTTTTCGTTTTTCTTATATTGCAAAGATATGGCAAATATAAACAACTGTCAAACAGATAATTCCTATACATATATAGATAAAATCTATATTTAAACGATCAGCAAGAAGACTTGCGATAGAACTTGGGTTTCTATTTACCCAATTTAAACTTATATCCTGCGGTAAGAGCCAAAGTATGGTAATTCGCCTCGATCGATCCTCCCTTATGCTCTTTACCTAACGATACATCATAGCCAAAATTGATAAAGCATTGTTTTATTTCCACACCTACAGTGGCACTTATCCCCCAATCAAAAGCACGAAGCCCTTCACAGGGATCATGGGTATAAAACTTAGCGGATTCTTCCGAAGCGACAGACCATCCCCCGAACATTCCTTTATCCAATACGCTTACGGCTATATAAGGGCCTACTCCAACATTCAAACGAATATCCTCAGCTAATTTGAATGAGAAATTAGCCATAATCGGTAATTGCAAGAAATTTCGTGTCACCTTATTTGAGTAATCATACGCATATCCATACGGATCATAAGTAGGTCCCGGCACTGCCCACCAATAACACCCATATCCATATCCGGGAAATTTGTCATTACTATATCCCCTTTGCGTATAATACAAACCTGACTTCAGAGAGAGAAATTCCGGCTTCAACTGATATTCCACTCCTACCCCAATCTTCCAACTCGGTTTCCAATCAACCATTGGACCCGCCTTCATCACTGTCATACCCGCTTCCGGAACTACCGACCACTGGGCTTGTACCGATATTACACCCAACATTAACACCATCGCAAATAATACAACTCTTTTCATATACTTTTTATTTTGATAAAATAATCGAACGACATATATGAATAAGACATGAAACAATAAAAAACCCCTATTGGCACCAACAGAAAAAGGCCGGAATCACTTCCGACCTTCTCCAAACGCAATGAATCACCTTTTTTACTTCTTGCAATCGCAAGTTGAATATGCTACTAACATCCAAACCAACTTCTCTTGTTCTTTCAGATAATCGCTCATCAAAGCGACCGTAGCCTCATCTCCCGCCCCGGATGCCAAGGAAAGAAGTTTACGTTCCTCATCGATCAAATGACCATACGTATCAAGAATATTCTTTAACGCCTCGTCACCACAGGACACGCCTGATACCTCTTTTACACGGGCTACTTTCAGGTACTCGCTGAACTTGTTCTCCGGCTCGCCTCCCAACATCAGGATACGTTCCGCCAACTCGTCAACCTTCTCGGCAGCGTTGTTGTACATATCCTCGAATTTACCATGAAGAACGAAGAAACCGTGTCCCTTGATATTCCAGTGGAAACCACGAAGGTTCGTATAGAATACTTGGTAGTCCGCCAATAATTGTTTCAAGCTTGCTACTACGTTACTTACCGCTGATGCGTCTAAGTGGATATAATCTAATGTTCTCATAATTGCTACTTTTTAATTTGTTATACTTTTTGCTTTTCTTGTACCACAAAGATACGGCAAGTATAAGTAGCTGTCAAACAGATAATTTTTATATCAAGATAGAGGAAATTTATTAAACTATTCCATACAATAAGTATGCAAATGACATGAATACATAAATAATTGGATACTAACATTTTAAAAAGACGATTATCATTTTCGAAAAACACGTACGTGTTTTTTTGAAAAGTCGTACATGTTTTTCGGGAAACACGTACGACTTTTTACAGAATCATACGGCAAGGAACTAGAACATACATAAAAATATACGATAAGTCTCCCTTTTTCAGGGGGCCCAAAAGCATTTCCCCCAAAATCCCCTACTCGAATTATCGCTGTGGTTTTAGAGAGCCGTAAAAGTTACTTGATAAAGAAAGAAACCGGACGAACACCTATAAAAACTTAAGCAAAAAGGTTACCTTCGCGGAAACAAGATTTCGCTTTGGAAGTACAAGAATTATTGAAACTATATGCCGCTCACCCGCAAGTGACGGCGCTGGACACCTTACTGAAAAACGATACGTCCCGCAATATATTCCTAAAGGGACTGAATGGCTCGGGTCCGGCAATGACGATCGCCTCTCTTTTTACGAAAGGAAGGGGGAGTTATGTGTGCGTGTTGAACGACCAAGAGGAAGCCGGCTATTTCTATCACGACTTGATGCAACTTACCGCCAGCAATGAGGTATACTTCTTCCCATCCGCTTACCGGAGGGCCATCAAGTACGGGCATGTCGATCCGGCGAACGAGATCCTGCGCACCGAGGTACTCAGCCGGTTGCAAGACCCGGACGCCTCTTTCGTGATCGTCACGTATCCGGACGCCTTGGCGGAACGAGTCGTGGCCCGGGAGGTATTGAAGGAGAATACCTTAAAGATCAGCGTGGGCGAGAAGCTGGATAATATGTTTGTCTCCGACGTGCTGGACGAGTATGGCTTCGAGCAGGTCGACTATGTATATGAGCCGGGGCAGTACGCCCTCCGTGGCAGTATCCTCGACGTTTTCTCTTTCTCCAACGAGTTTCCTTACCGTATAGACTTTTTCGGCGACGAGGTGGAGACCATCCGTACGTTCGACGTGGAGACGCAACTCAGCAAGGAGAAACTGGACAGCATCTATATCGTACCGGAGATGAGCAAGAACGCCATGGATAGTAATTCCTTGCTAGGCTCCCTTCCCCGGAACACCTGCATAGCGGCGAGAGATCTCGCATGGTGCAAGGAGCGCATCGGAAGCGTATGGAACGACGATCCGGTGGTAGCCGACGAGGAATCCTTCGCCGATATCGACCAGATGCGGAAGAAATTAGTCCGGGGCGAGGACTTCCTACGGGAGGTCTTGGATTTCCGTCGCATCCATTTCGGGGCACGGCCGATGGGAACGGCGGCTACCATCCATTTCTCTACGCAAACGCAGCCGATCTATCATAAGAATTTCGACCGGGTGAGCGAGTCGTTCCATAAATACCTCGACGAGGGCTATACATTATATATATTGAGCGATCAAGAGAAACAAGCCAACCGTATCCGGATGATTTTCGAGGATAGGGGCGACAATATCCCTTTCACCGCCGTAAACCGCACGATACACGAGGGATTCGCCGACGATACGCTACGCATCTGCTTTTTCACCGACCATCAATTGTTCGACCGCTTCCACAAGTTCAACTTGAAGAGCGATAAGGCACGAAGCGGAAAGATCACCCTTTCGCTCAAGGAGCTGAACCAGTTCTCGCAGGGGGATTATATCGTACATATCGACCATGGCGTAGGACAGTTCGGAGGCTTGGTACGCACCGAGGTGAACGGTAAGATGCAAGAGGCCATCAAATTGATTTATCAGAATAACGATATTATATTCGTCAGCATCCATTCCCTGCATAAATTATCGAAATACAAGGGGAAAGAGAGCGGCGAGCCGCCTAAGTTGAGCAAGCTCGGCACAGGCGCTTGGGAAAAGATGAAGGAACGTACCAAGGCGAAGGTGAAGGATATCGCCCGGGACCTGATCCTCCTCTATTCCAAACGCAAGCAAGAGACGGGTTTCGCCTACACGCCGGACAGCTTCATGCAGCATGAGCTGGAAGCCAGCTTCATCTATGAGGACACGCCGGACCAGATGAAGGCTACCGCCGAGGTCAAGGCGGATATGGAAAGTACCCGTCCGATGGACCGGTTGATTTGTGGAGACGTTGGTTTCGGAAAGACCGAGGTGGCTATCCGCGCGGCATTCAAGGCGGTATCGGACAATAAGCAGGTGGCCGTGTTGGTACCCACCACCGTACTGGCTTTCCAGCATTACCAGACGTTTTGTGAGCGCTTGAAGGATTTCCCTTGCAAGATCGATTATATCAGCCGGGCCCGTACGGCCGCACAAATCAAGGCTACCTTGAAAGAGCTGAAAGAGGGCGAGGTGAATATCTTGATCGGTACCCACCGGATCGTCGGCAAGGATGTACGTTTCAAGGATCTGGGCTTGCTTATCATCGACGAGGAGCAGAAGTTCGGGGTATCCGTCAAGGAGAAGCTTCGGCAGCTGAAGGTGAACGTGGACACCTTGACAATGACGGCCACCCCAATCCCCCGTACCCTACAGTTCTCCTTGATGGGGGCCCGGGATCTTTCCAGCATCACCACGCCACCGCCCAACCGTTATCCCGTGCAGACGGAGGTGGAGCGTTTCAATCCCGATATCATCCGGGAAGCGATCAATTTCGAGATGAGCCGGAACGGGCAGGTATTCTTCATCAACAACCGTATCCAGAACATTTACGAGATGGAAGCCTTGGTACGGCGGGGACGCACGGGTAGCCGTGGGGCACGGGCAGATGGAGCCGGAGAAGCTGGAGAAGATCATCCTCGACTTCGTGAACTATGAATACGACGTATTGATCGCTACCAGTATCGTGGAGAGCGGCATCGACGTGCCCAACGCCAATACGATCATCATCAACAACGCCCAGCAATTCGGGCTTAGCGACCTCCATCAGCTACGCGGACGTGTAGGACGAAGCAACCGGAAAGCCTTCTGCTACCTCCTTTCCCCGCCCCTCACCTCGCTGACGCAGGAGGCACGGCGCAGGTTGCAAGCGATCGAGAACTTCTCCGAGCTGGGTAGCGGTATCCATATCGCCATGCAAGACCTCGATATCCGGGGGGCCGGCAATATGTTGGGGGCCGAGCAAAGCGGTTTCATAGCGGATCTGGGTTACGAGACGTACCAGAAGATCTTGGAGGAGGCGGTAGACGAGTTGAAAAGCGAGGAATTCGCCGATCTTTACGCCGATAACACCGAAGGGCACCGGGATACGGGCAGCGAGTACGTCCGGGAGACCTATATCGAAAGCGACCTGGAATTGATGTTCCCTCCCACCTACATCCCCAACGACTCGGAGCGTATCTCCCTATACCGGGAGTTGGATAATATGGAGGAGGAACGTGATATCCTCGCCTTTACGGAGCGCTTGAAAGACCGCTTCGGCAAGATACCGAAGGAGGGCAAGGAGTTGATCCGGATCGTGCGCCTCCGTCGTATGGCCAAGAAACTGGGTATGGAGAAGGTGATCCTGAAGAAAGGGCAGATGAGCCTCTTCTTGGTGAATAACCCGGACAGCCCGTATTACCAAAGCGAGGCGTTCGGCAAGCTGCTGGGCTTCATCCAAAAGCATCCCCGTGAATGCAACCTCCGGGAGCAGAATGGCAAGCGAAGTATCGTGATCAAGAACGTCCCTACGGTGGAAGCGGCATGCGGCTACCTGCAAGAGATGGAAAAAATAAACTCAACCAACTTTTGACACATCCTCTTACAAACACGAAAAGATATGGAAAAGAAAACGATTATAGACCTTTTTGAGAGTTCAGCCAAGCGATTCCCGAGTAATCCTTTTTTATGGGAGAAGACGGGCAAGCGATTCGAGCCAACCACTTACGCCGAGGTTCGCGACCTCGTCTATGAGGAAGGCGCCGGCCTCATATCGCTGGGTGTGCGAAAGGGGGATAATATGGCTTTACTGAGCGAAGGGCGCAACGCGTGGATCATCGGCGAGCTGGCCATGTTCTACGCCGGGGCGACGAACGTGCCCCTATCGATCAAGCTGGAGGAGGCGAACGACCTCCTGTTCCGTCTCGTCCACGCCGACGTGAAATATATCATGGTATCGGGCCAGCAACTCAAGAAAATCCGGGCGATCAAGGATCAGCTCCCCGCCGTACGGAAGATCATCGTACTCGATGAGCAAGCGGAATACCAAGACCGTGAGATGTCGCTGTCCGAGATACGCCGGATGGGGAAGGTCTATCTGGGTATTCATCCGATAGAGGAGTTCTTGGCGATCGGGCAATCGCTGGGCAACGATGATTACGCCACCATCACCTATACCTCCGGCACGACCGCCGATCCGAAAGGCGTGATCCTCACCCACCGTAACTATACGGCGAACGTGGAGCAAGCGCTCACTTGCGTGGATATAGACGATACGTGGCGTACGTTGGTGATACTCCCGCTGGACCATTGCTTCGCCCACGTGGTAGGATTCTACATCTTCATGTCGAAGGGAGCCTCGGTAGCTACCGTGCAGGTAGGGCGTACCGGTATGGAGACCTTGAAGAATATCCCTATCAATATAAAGGAGTTCAAGCCGTACCTGATACTGAGCGTCCCCGCCTTGGCGAAGAACTTCAAGAAGAATATCGAGCAAGGTATCCGAGCGCGAGGCAAGAACGCCGTCCGCCTTTTCAACCTAGCCTTACGGATCGGTTATATCTATAACGGGGATAGCGACGAGGAGGAAGGAAAAGGTTTCCGCGTCCTCTTGAAGCCACTGGTCCGTTTGTTCGACAAGCTATTGTTCGCGAAAGTCCGTGAGAACTTCGGGGGCGAGCTGAAGTTCTTTATCGGAGGGGGCGCCTTGCTGGATAAGGACTTGCAGAAGTTCTATTACGCCTTGGGAATCCCGATGTACCAAGGATACGGGCTGAGCGAGGCGACACCGATCATCTCGACCAACGGCCCCCGCCGCCATACCTTCGGTAGGAGCGGCGTATTGGTGCGGCCCCTCGACCTAAAGATCTGCGACATGGACGGCAACGTACTTCCTCCGGGAGAGAAAGGCGAGATCGTCATCCGGGGAGAGAACGTGATGGCCGGCTACTGGAAGAACCCGGCATCGACGGCCGATACCGTAAAGGAGGGTTGGCTGTACACCGGGGATATGGGATATATGCGTGACGGGCTTCTTTATGTGTTGGGGCGTTTCAAGAGCCTGCTGATCGGAAGCGACGGGGAGAAATACAGTCCGGAGGGTATAGAGGAGGCCTTGGTAGAGCATTCCTCTTGCATCGACCAGCTGATCCTATACAATAACCAGAGTCCGTACACGACCGCCCTGTTGGTCCCTAACAAAGAACGGTTGAGGAAGCATCTGGCCCACCAGAATCTGGACCTTACGAGCGATCAAGGCCGAGAAGAGGCCATCCGTATCATCCAGCGCCAGATCGACCGTTTCCGCAAGGGAGGCGACCTGTCCACTCTATTCCCGGATCGTTGGTTGCCGACCACCTTCGCCATCCTCCCCGAGCCTTTCACCGAGCAAAACGGCATGGTAAACAGCACCATGAAGATCGTCCGGGGCAAGGTAGAGAAAGCCTACGCCGCCCGTATCGCCCAGCTCTATACCCCCGAGGGGAAGAACCCGCAGAACAAGTGGAACAAGGAGGCGTTGTAGAGACGCGGCGTGCTCGCCTACTCCATGCGTCCCCGAGAAGGCTCCCTAAGCACGAAGCAGTATTACAACCCGGAATATTATCCGTTCTTGGTTCCTACGTTAGATGACAATGGCAAGCAGATCGGGGATCTGGTACAGCCCGAGGGCGGCACACGTATCATCGTGATCAAGAAGAAATGATTTATCGGCGAGGCCCGGCCACCAAGGTTGGGCCTCGCATTTTCTAAAGATTCCACCGCGCACCTGCCGCGAGGTGCCGCATTTCCCCAAGATTCGACCGCGCACCCGATGTACCCCCCGTATTTTTCCAAGATTCGACCGTGCACCCGCCGCAAGGTCTCGCATTTCCCCAAGATTCCGTTTCGCGCCCGATGTAAGCCCCGTATTTTCCCAAGATTCGACTTTTCACCTGCCGCGAGGTCGAATCCGCGAAAAATACGGTAGTTTCCAGAGCTATATCCACCGATTTGTCTTACCTTTAGCCAGTATTAAACCTGATCATGGATCTAAATCAACAAGAAAATGGAAAAGATTACAAAAGTAAAAGACATTAACATCACGAAATTGAACAACGCCGAGTACCGAACCTTCATGGCCCGCTACGGGAACCTGCTCGCGGGTGGCGGAGGCGACTCGGAATCTCCCGACGAGATCAGCTTCGACCCGAACGACCCGCTGGGCATCCCCCAAGAACTTCGTACGGCCTTCGCCACCGATTTCGCCCTGTTGACCGACGCCGTGAACCAATCCTCGGCCAGCGAGGAGACCGCGCAGATGTCCGCCCTCGACAAGGAGAGGGATGATCTCTTGATCTTCATTACTTCCACTATTACCCAAATGACGAAAAGCCCGCTGGCGGCGCAACGCACGGCGGCCGAGAAGCTATACCTTCCCGTAAAGCCCTACATCGGAGCCGCGCGCCTCGCCAACTTGCAGGAGACGGCCGCCATCGAGGGCTTGCTGGTAGACCTCGACAAGGCCGGGATGCCCGAGGCGCTGGCGGCGATCAACCTCACCGAAGTAGTAGCAGCGCTGAAAGAGAAGAACAAGCAATACGCCACGCTCACCGAGCAACGCGCCAACGCCAAGGCGGACGACCCCGTAGAGAGCGCCAAGAAAATCCGCCTACGCATGGACGAGGAATACGACGAGATGTCCACCTACGCCTTCGCGCAAAGCGTGGTGAAGCCCACTCAAGAGACCGCCGCCTTCATCAACCGCCTCAACGCGCTGGTCGACGAGACGAACGCCCTCTACAACCAACGCATAGCGCAGGCGAGGGCCGCAGCCGCCAAGAAACAAGAAGGCGACAAGCCCGCTACCGACAGCGACTCGCCATCAGAGATATAAAATAATGAAGATCTTTTTCGTTAAATAATGAAGCTCGCGTTTTCTACCGCCGGGTTTCCCATCGAGCGGTGGGAAACCCGGTGATTAATGATTATTAATAGCCTCTCCCCCCTCCCTCCCACGAAAAAAACATACCTTTGCCAACAGTATTATCCGTGAAGGAATAACGAGACATTTACATGATAAGATCTATTCGCTATATCACTTTGCTAGTCCTGTTACAATTCGTGACCGGCATTTCCGTCCTATACGCCCAGAGCATAACTTCCGCATCCGGAATCGTGAGAGACTCCGTAAGCGGGGAACCCCTATCCTACGTATCCGTCATGTTCGAGAACTCGACGATCGGGGCGATGACCGACGATGACGGGGCTTTCAGCCTCCAGAATGACAAAGGGCTTACCCGGCTGGTCGTATCCTCGCTTGGATATGACAATAAGGTCGTAAACCTAAAGGCGGGGCAAAAGAACAACGCCCTCAACGTGCTCCTCCGGCCTACCTCGTTCGAGATTGCCGAGGTAGTCGTCAAGCCTAAACGTGAGAAATATTCCCGCAAGGACAACCCCGCCGTGGAACTGATCAAGAAAGTCATAGAGCATAAGAACGACAACCGCATCGAGGCGAAGGACGAGTACCAAAGCGAGGTGTACGAGAAGCTCAGCATGTCGCTGGACGACTTCAACCCCAATCTCGAGAAGAATAAGTTCCTGAAGAAATTCAAGTTCATCAAGAACTATCTGGATACCTCGGAGTTCAACGGGAAACCGATCCTGACGATCTCCGTCCGTGAGACGATCTCCGACCAATACTACCGCAAACATCCCAAGGCGGAGAAGACGATCACCAAGGCCAAGCGCCAGCAGGGTATCGACAAGACCTTGGACGATGGAGGCGCCATCACCGCCAACCTTGAGGAGATATTCAAGGGCGTCAATATCTTCGACAACAATATCAATATCTTGTTGAACCGTTTCGTGAGCCCGCTGTCTTCCACGCTGGCCGTCTCCTATTACAAATATTATATCATGGATACGGTGGACGTTGCCGGAGATAAATGTGTGGATCTCGCCTTCGTGCCCGTAAACAGCCAGAGTTACGGCTTCACGGGCCGCTTGTACATCACGCTGGACGGTAATTACGCCGTCAAGAAATTCCTCTTGAACACCCCGGCGAACATCAACCTCAACTGGGTGGACAAGCTCCGGATCGAGCAAGAGTTCAAGCGGATGCCGGATAGCACTTGGGTGCTCGCCAACGAGAATACCTACGTTAATTTCTATATCGTAAAAGGGGCGCAACAGCTCTATGCCCACCAGCTAAGGAATTTCGATAAGTATCAGTTCGACGTGCAGAACGCCGACTCGATCTTCGGCCTTCTCGGTCCGATCCATGAGTTGCCCGAAGCCACCGCCCAGACCGACACCTTCTGGATACACAACCGCCATGTCCCCTTGAAAGAGAAAGAGAGCGCCTTGGACGACTTGCTGGCGCAACTTCGCAAGGTACCGGCTTTCAACGTGATCATCAAGACCGCCGAGATATTGATCACCGGTTATATCCCGACCACGGCGGACAAGGATAAGAGCAAGTTCGATTTCGGACCGATGAATACCACGTTCAGCGCCAACCATCTGGAGGGCTTCCGCATGCGTGTGGGAGGTATGACGACGGCAAACCTCAACCCGCACTGGTTCGGTAGCGGTTATCTGGCCTATGGCGTAAACGACCGTAAGCTAAAGTATAACGCCAAGCTGACGTATAGCGTGAACAAGAAGAAATATCACGAGGGAGAAAGCCCGGTGAACAATATCTCTGCGATCCAAGAGTACGACGTATATACGCCTGGTCAGGACTTCCTCTTCACCAGCAAGGATAATATGTTCGTGGCATGGAAGGTGGGCGAGCCCGTCACCATGATGCAATACATCCGCAAGACCATGCTCCAGTACCAGAAGGAATGGCTGAATGGCCTGACCCTTACCACTTGGGCGCGGAACGAGAACAACGAGGCGGCCGGAACGCTCCGCTACGACCGTTACGACGCCGACGGGACATTGACGAACCTAAAGAGTTTCACCAACACGGAGCTAGGGACCCAGCTTCGTTTCGCCCCGGGCGAGCGTGCCTATAACGGACGAGAGGGTAAGAACTCGCTTTTCAACCTCTCGAAAGACGCTCCCGTATTCAAGCTATCCCATCAGATGGGATTGAAGAACGTGTTGGGGAGCGACTTCAACTACAACCATACGGAGATCAGCGCCGAGAAACGGATCTGGCTCTCTTCCTTCGGACATATCGACGCCTTGGTGACGGCGGGCAAGGTATGGGACAAGGTTCCTTTCCCCTTGCTCATCATGCCGAATACCAACCAGTCCATCACGATCCAGCCGCAAGCCTTCAACATGATGCGTGCGCTGGAGTTCGTAAGCGACCAGTATGTTTCGTTCTACTTCACGTATTATATGAAGGGATGGATCTTAAACCGTATTCCCGGCGTGAAGTGGCTACGTTTGCGTGAGGTGATATCGTTCAGCGGTTTCTACGGAGGACTGACCGATAAGAATAACCCGGCCTTGGACCCGACGGGACTATACCGCTTCCCCGAGGGAACCTCGCCGATGGGCCGTACGCCTTACCTTGAGGCCAGCGTAGGTCTGGAGAACATCTTCAAGATATTACGGATCGATTATTACCGCCGGTTGACGTATCTGGACCAACCGAATATCAAGAAGGGGGGCGTGCGTATAGCGCTGCGGTTCTCCTTCTAAGAGTTGACAGTTGAGAATTGACAGTTGACAGTTAAATGTAGGAGAGATAAGAAAATGGGGGAGTTGGAACGCAGACCGAACGCATGGGCGTTGACGCCGCTGGTGGTATTCTTATTGACTTATTTGGTGGTGTCTATCGTGGCGGGGGATTTCTATAAGATGCCGATAACGGTAGCCTTCGTCATCTCCTCGATCGTAGCGATAGCGATCTCCAAGGGAGGCAAATTAAGCAACCGTATCGAGCAGTTCTGCCGGGGGGCGGCCAACAGCAATATCATGCTGATGGTATTGATCTTCATCCTCGCCGGGGCCTTCGCCCAGACTGCCAAGGCGATGGGTGCCGTAGACGCTACCGTGAATCTGGCGATGTCCATCCTGCCCGGTAACCTGTTGGCGGCCGGAATCTTCCTAGCCGCTTGCTTCATATCCATCTCGGTAGGTACGTCGGTGGGCACGATCGTGGCCTTGGCCCCGGTAGCCGTCGGTATAGCGGACAAGACGGGGATGCCGGACGCCCTTATGCTGGGTGTCGTGGTAAGCGGCGCCATGTTCGGCGATAACCTGTCGTTCATATCCGATACGACCATCGTAGCTACCCGCACGCAGGGTTGCCAGATGTCCGATAAGTTCAAGGTGAATATCCGTATCGCCCTCCCGATAGCGATCCTGACCGGATTGATATACGTGCTGGTGGGAAGCGGCGTGGAGAACGCTTACGCTCCGGCCCCGATCGAATGGGTCAAGGTGATCCCTTATCTGGTGGTATTGGTAACCGCCGTTTGCGGGATCAATGTCATGCTGGTGCTATTCATCGGGATCGTCCTGTCCGGTATAGTAGGTCTGTGGACCGGTAGCTTTGATATCTGGGGCTGGAACGCCTCCATGGGATTAGGTATCACCAATATGGGCGAGCTGATTATCGTGACGCTTCTGGCAGGAGGCATGTTGGAGATGATCCGTTATAACGGGGGTATCGACTGGATCATCCGCAAGCTTACCTCCCGCATCCATTCCTCCAAGGGGGCCGAGATGAGCATAGCGGCCTTGGTGAGCTTCGCCAACCTCTGCACGGCCAACAATACGATCGCCCTCATCATGGCCGGCCCGATCGCCAAAGATATAGCGGACCGGTTCAAGATAGATCCCCGCCGCAGCGCCAGCCTATTGGATATCTTCTCTTGCTTCGTACAGGGAATCATCCCCTACGGCGCCCAGATGTTGATGGCCGCCGGACTCGGGCATGTCTCCCCTATCGAGATCATGCAATATCTTTACTACCCGTATCTATTGGGAGCAGGCGCCTTATTGGCGATCTTATTCAATTATCCGAGGAAATATACACTCGTATAGACTGCCCGTCCTTACGAAAAAACACAATAGTATTCAAAGCAAAAAGACTATTGTGTCCGGGATTGAATACTATTGTGTTCGCTGATGAATACTACTGTGTTCAGGTGGGAACACGGTAGTGTTTGGGAGCGAAGGGAATACCGCTGTCGGATTAGCCGAACAAATCCAGCGTAAGCTGTTTCTTCGCGGCTTCCAGTTTACGAAGATGCCGCTTGCCTTGAGGGGTGACGATCTCCATCTTATCGAAACGGGTACGTATCACCGTAGTCACGGTATAGCTCACGTTGACCACCTCTCCTAGCTCCGACAGACGGCGAGCGATCTCCAAGACGCAATCGATGCACATACCGCTCGTGAACGAGATCTTGTCCTCGAACATCTGTTTCTTGAAATCCTCATCTTGCATATAGAAATCGATCGTCTCGCCTCCCTTGTTGTAGATACCTTTCCACCGATACTTACTATCTTTCAGTACCGGCGAGATGATCTCTATCGTGGCCTTATTATCCTTGACCGTAGGCAGATCGTCGCTACGCAAGATAAAATAATCGAACTGGTCCCGTTTCACCTCCAGCGAACCGGAACGGTTACGATCCTTCTCGTTCAACTCACGTACCGAGATTTTCGTCACCTTCGGATACCCTTTCAAAGCCTCGTAGAAATTAGACTTGCACTTGCAGAAACGGGGCGAGGCGTTCAACAGGTCGATCAAGCGGTGTGAAGGCGTAACCCCCGGAGTCTTCAGCCGTAGTTCACGGCGTAACTTGAACAGCTCACGCTGCATCTCCTCCTCGTCCGCCGGCGTACGATCCATCAGCGGCTGTCCACCCACCGACAAGGAAGGACGGGTCAATATCTGCATCACCAAGTTCAACACGATAGAGATAGAGCGGCTACTCTCCCCAGCCACGCCCAGCTTCTCACGGAAACCACCCTCCTTATCGTAAGGCTCGTTGTAAACCGTCAGCTTCACGTCCAGCATATCCGCCAAGGAACGTATCAGCGTAAGAATCTCCTTCTCACACCGGTGCTTGGTCATGGCATCCATATAATTGGATTTATTATTAAAGGAATAACGTATCTCCAGCTTATTCGCGAATTTTAGAATAGAGTCACTCATTTGTTTCTAGTTTTTCGGTTCTTCTTTCGGTTTACGATCAAAAAACGGGTTCTTCGACGAGGCGCTGACCGGTATCGCCATCACGCATTTACAGTCTCCCAACAGCCCCAGTCGTTGGGCCGCCAAGCCGGCGCTGAACATGACACGAGTATCCACACGCAGGTCCGCCGCCGTAGCGCAAGCCGAGCCGATAGCGATACCCAGATCGACGGAATTAATAGCGCACGGAACCAAGTCCGGCTTCTCCACGCAGTGATCGAAACCGCAATGGGCGCAGTTCAAGCCTTGTACTTTCTGGGAGGTACCGATAATCACCACGGCGTCGGCACTCTTTATATTCTCGGCGTCACGGAGCAGGAACTTGAATCCGGTCTCGGCCGCTATCCGGATCATCTCATCGGACAAGCGCAAAATATCCCCATCCGTCACCATCGCTATCTCTATGATATCAATACCCTTGCCTTTAGGAGCCGTGCGAGCGGCTGTCATCATACGGCGTGCGGCCTGTAACACAAGCTCATGCCTGATTTCTCTTTCGTTCTGTATCATATCCTTCTAAATTCAGTGAAACAAAATTAAGCAAAATATACGAAACCAAGGCAAACATATGAGGATAGAATTCATAATTCAAGATTAGTCATTCGGTCCGTGGCCTTAAAGGGATAAGCCGGGTATTCATAAATACTGAAGCGAGGCTCCGTCTCTCCCTCGCAATAATTCCAGATCGTACGGTACTCATTGACATCCTCGCCCATCTCCTTCAATTGCCTAAGGTAAGCGGCCACGGATTTATTCTCCACGATATAAACCTCACCCATTTGATCGATAATCGGGCTATGCCGACGGCTCCCGTCGTGATCGAACTTAAGAATCCGCTTTCCCTCGGAAGTCAGGCCTATGGTATGGAAAGTCATGCTCTTACCAATAGCGGGCAAGTTCAATACATTACGATCCGTACCTGCGAACAACAACCCGTTTTCCTTCAGGAAACGAACCAAACGCTTGCCTAAAGGACGTTGGTTACGGATCATATCATACAACTCCGCCTGTTTCTCCTTCGGCACCTGCCCGAAGATCTTCTCCTCACGAGCCTCTTGCA
>OBVA01000600.1_pt1 | contig 14980 bp, 9 predicted proteins | sample 1495021 | NCBI WGS metagenome assembly OBVA01 (sample SAMEA2579965, study PRJEB22360) | human gut metagenome | biome: human gut; feature: human-associated habitat; material: faeces | place: Denmark | collected 2008/2010
CCGCCGGTCCCAGAGGATTGGGCCGTTGATGTTCTCCTGACAATTTCAGAACGCTCCGGAGCCCGAAAATAAGAAACAGGGCCAGCAGAGCCAGCATCAGCCCCAGCCCGGCATAGCCGTAGTCGCAGGCGGCTTGTGCGTATTCGTGGTGGGCAAAATTGGGGAGGTTGGCTCCGGAGAAAAACTCCGTGGAAAGATTGGTGTACATCCGGCTGCCGTGACCGAACAGCGGAGCCTGGTCCGCCAGCGCCCAGGCCAGTTTGGACAGGTCCAGCCGGGTGCCGAAGGAAAACGTATCCAGAAGGGCGGCAAGCCTGCCCGCCCCCCGGGACAAATCCAGCACGGCATAGGACGTGCCCAGGAAAAGCAGGATAATAAAGAGGATGGACGCCGTGTAAAATTTTCTGTTATTGCGGAAAACGCTGGAGGTATAAATAAAGAAGCACAGGGTTACGCCAGCCAAGGCGTTTGGGAAGGCGGACCGCGAGCCGCACGTGAAGGAAACGAGGATGAGCGCCAATCCCGTGAACAGGCGGATGCCCCATTTTCTGGCGGAAGCCATGCTGTATGCGCAAAGGAAAAAACCGGTGACGGACAGGAAATGGGCGGAAAAATTTTTGTATCCGAACAATCCGATATTGCGGATTTCCGTGCCGAACAGGGAATAATCCGGTCTGAACCAGGAGGCTTCCGTTCCCGTTATGTTCTGATACCCCCACAGCAGGGCATTCAGCAGCCCCAATGCCGCAGCCAGTACGGGAAGAATACTCTTTTCCCCGTTTCCGGCTCCGGCATACGTTCCCGCCGCGAACATGACGATGGCCGTGGCGATAAGGCCCAGATCCGCTACGCTCTCATAATAAAACCAGGGGGAAAACCATGCCCGGACAAGGAAATAGCCGCCTCCCAGGCCCAGGGCCAGCCAGCCCGGCAGTCCGGGGCTGGGAATCTTGTATCCCCGGAGAATACAGAAGCAGAACAGCAGGAGGGCTGCCGCCAGAAAGCAGGCGGGGAGGAAAAGGGTTCCCCGCCTGCCGCCGTCGTTGCCAAGAAGATGTAAAAAAGGGCCAGGAGGCCCGCCAGAATTTTCCCGGCGGCAGTTTCAGCAATGCGCGGAGCGGGGGAGGTGCTGGGGGGAGAGTCTGGCATGGCTGGGAATTTATCTGGAAGGCTGCAGTATAAACGCGGGAAACTTCCTTGCCAAGAGCAAGCTCCCTGTTGTATGCGGGAGGATGCGTCCGAATGCCAGAGTTCTGGCGGACAAGACGGAAAAGGTGTCCGTAGCCGGACAGGGTAAAATGCTCCCTGTTGCCAGGGAGAGTTTCTGCCCCTTGCTGCGGCTGAAATAAAACTGAGTATCGGTAAGGGAAAATAAATATACTGCGGAAGCGGGCGTCAATCCGTCTTTGGCTGCATATTTTCCGTTTGCCGTAAAATCTTGCAGCGTTTCGGCCTATTTTCCGGAAAACAAGGTTCCCTTATCCTTATGCCTGTAGGCCGAATTTACGTTTAATTTCCGGAACGGAATAATTCACCAGCGTGGGTTTGCCACCCGGGGTGCAGTACGGCACTTCACAGGCAAGCAAATCCTTTAGGATGGCAGGGGCCCGGTGAGGGGAAATGCGTTCCCTCCAGGCGGATTTTCTGGCAAATTCCCCAATGAAGGTTTCATAAGCCATGCGTTTGGCATTTCGGCTGAATTCAGACTGGGTGAGACGGTCCACCAGCTCCAGGAGAAAAGCGCGTGCGTTTTCCAGTTCCAGCAGTGCGGGGATGGATTCTATTCTGATTGTATTCTGACCAAAGGGCGTAACGGCCATGCCGGCCTGGTCAAAATGCGGGGCGAACTGCCGGATGACGGCAAAATCCCGCGGGTCCAGATCCAGCACCACCGGATCCAGAAGCTGCTGGGACGGCATGGGGGCTTCCCGGCGTGCGCGCAGCCGTTCAAATATGATGCGTTCCCGGGCCGCCTTGGGATGCATCAGAACCAGGCCTTCCGGCGTTTCAAACAGGGCGAATTGCTGGCGGAGTGTTCCCAGATAGGAAAATCCGGCGGAGGCATCCCTTTCTGGAGCTGCGTTTTCATGGGCGTTTCGTGCCGTTTCTTCATCCTCCTGACGGTGAAAATCCAGTTTTCCCTGGGTGGCGGGAACCTGTTTCAGGGGAATGGCCCGGAGGGTGGGGGGAGGGACAGGCCCATGGGATTGTCTGGCAGAGGAGGAAAGCGGCGGTTGGGCGGCGGAAGAAGCAGGGGCCGGTCTGGCGGCCGCCGGGAAAGCAGAACCGGGGTTGGTGGAACAGGCGGGTCTTTCCCCATACGGCGCGGTGGTAGAATGGGCAGGAGGAAGAGTTCTCTCCGGCTCCGGCGCGGCGGCAGCGTGGATTTCCTGCCGGGCATGCTTTTGAAGAGTGTTGGCTATGGCTTCCACAATGGTATTTACCACGTCTGCGGAACGGCGGAATCTCACTTCCTTCTTGGCGGGGTGTACATTGACGTCCACCAGAGCGGGCTCCACCTCCATATACAAAAAAAGCGCCGGGTGCAGTCCGGTGGGGAAGCCTCCGTAGCCGTCCCGAATGGCCCTGTTAATGAGCTGGTCCTCCACGGGGCGCGTGTTCATAAAGACGTATTGCCCTTTTCTGGTGCGTCTGGCTTCGGAAAGAGGAAGCAGGAATCCCGTGATGGAAATACCGGGGCCGATGGTCGTTTCTATCGGAATCAGGGCCGCTGCTGTGGCAGCATCCGTCAGTGCGGAAATGCGGACGCGCAGATCCGCTGTGGCGGGAAGGTCGAAAACAAGCTGGTCGTCCCGCTTATAGGCAAACCGTACTTGGGGATAAGCCAGGGCATGCAGGCGTATCTGGTGCTCCACATGGGAAGCTTCCGTTTCTGCGGATTTGAGGAACTTGCGGCGCGCTGGAGTATTGTAAAACAAGTCGGCCACCTCAATGGCGGTGCCGGGAGAGATGCCTGAGCTTCTCGGTTCGTGTTCCAGGCCGCCGTCAATGCGTATTTCCCAGCCTTCCAGATCCTGCTGCTGCCTGGTACAGAGTTTGAAGCGGGAAACGCTGGCAATGCTGGGCAGAGCCTCTCCGCGGAATCCCAGGTGTGTGATTTCAAAAAGCTCCTCCAGGGAAGAAAGTTTGCTGGTGGCGTGCCGTTTGGTGCACAGCTTGGCGTCTGCCCGTGACATGCCGCTGCCGTCATCCGTCACCTTGATCATGCCCACGCCTCCGCGGCGTATCTCCACCCGTACGAATTTGGCTCCTGCATCCAGGCTGTTTTCCACCAGTTCCTTCACAACGGAGGCGGGGCGCTCCACTACTTCTCCTGCCGCCACTTGGCTGGCAAGGGTGGGAGACATGACGTGGATGGATGGCATGGCGATGACGGATTGGAAAATACTGTTCCAGAAAGCGGAACCCTAACCGCCGGCGACGATGGAGACAATTTCCACCCGGTCGCCGGGAGAAACTGTCACCCGGGAAAAATCCTGCGGCAGGAGCGCGGCCCCGTTGTGTTCCACGACGACGGGTTTGCCTTTCATGTTCAAAAGTTCCAGAAGCCGGGAGACGGAACAGGGTTCCGCCAGTTCGTACGGGGCTCCGTTCAGCATAATATCGTTCTGGGTTGCCATGACGGAAGCTACTGTACCACAACAGGAGAAAAAATCCAGAATCATCCCGCGGGGATGGCGTAAAAAAGATTCCGGTGCAAGTTGGAAAAAAGAAAAGCTGGCATCGCGTACGGGACTCGAACCCGTGTTGCCCGCGTGAAAGGCGGGAGTCCTGGACCGCTAGACGAACGCGACTTGAACCGGCTTTGACAACATCTTGGAGGCGGGAGCGGGAATCGAACCCGCGAATAACGATTTTGCAGACCGTCGCCTTACCACTTGGCTACCCCGCCGCTGATGCTGTGCGCGGATACTAGGGAAAAGAACCGCAGGTGTCAATCTCGTTTTTGGAAAAGATGCTTTGTTTTTAAGTGAAGGACTCTCTGGAAACAGCCTTTTTCTTTGGCGGAACGGACAGAGAAGGAGAGAATGCTTGTTTTTTAAGGCATCATGATTGTGCGGCGGAATGCCGCCCGTGCCTGTTGTCAGATCTATATGGAGCAACCTTGTTCCAAAATGGCGTGAATCAGGATATAAAAACGCACCAGGAGTTTTTTTGCAAGTTCACGGCAGCACGTAAAATTAGAGGGGAGGTCGTTCCTCTTCGTTCCGAATGAGGGGGACTACGCGTTAAACGTGTTGATGGGTTCAGGTAATGCCGCAGAAATACCGGAAGGCTGATGGTTCAGTTTTTCCAGAAAGTAGACAGAAAGCAATAGCAATGAATAACTACATACCAATCAACAAGGCAGTTAATCCCGTCTGCATTTATCAAGGGGATGAGCCTCTTATCAGCAAGACGCTCGGAGTTGACGCGATGACGTTCAACTTTGACGGTTCGGCGTGCGAACACGCCACTTGCGCCGGAGCGCCGGAAATGTTCATCAAGGTCGAGGAAGACGGCCTGTATTATTTCGGCGTAGAAGCCGACGACACAGGCAGCCTGACGATTGCCGGTGAGCAAGCTATAAAAAAGGATGGGACACCGCCCAACGGCAAGCTGAATATTGAAACCGATTCCAGGTACCTGAAAGCGGGCTATTACAAGGTGGCCCTGTCGTGGACCAACAACGCCTACACCCCCGTCAGCAACAATGCCATTGCATTCAACGTTACTATGGATACCAAACCTATTACGGAAGGGAAGTATGAAGGCAACTCGACGATGAAGCGCGAATTCTCGCCGTCCCCCAAAATCAAATTGTGGACGATTGAGAAGGAATCCACTATCACCTGTGAGCCATCCAAGGAAGTGGAACTGGAATTTGAGAAACCGGAACCCGTCTATTTGGAAGGGAATGGTGACTGCAATGTAAGTAGCTTGAGACCTAAGATTTGCGTAACGGTTTGCAAAGATGAATCGGAAAACGTATGGAGGTGTCGTGTTGTTTCCGTTTCTGCCGGAGCCAAGCTAACTATGTATGAAGGCATTTACGTGAATCCCTATGTTGATCCCCCTCTCAATGAAGAAGAAGCCACCGAAGCGGTCAACGAAATGAACGGCTACCAGGCCTACGGAAGAGTGGGCACATGGCACACGCCGCAGGCTTCCCTCGCCCACGAAGAACACCACCGCCGTCAATGGGAGGATGCCTACAAGTTCTACTGGAAGGACTCCAAAATACAGGAAATGCTTGAAAATCAGACTATCTCCTGCGACAAAGAACCGAACATGGATAAAGCCGTGAAGTTCATGCAGGCTCTTGCCAATGAAATGGCATTGGATCTTTGGACGGAGACATCAGCCTATGTACTGGCGTTGCCGGATGATGCCAATGACAGACCCTATTGCGCCGGACAGGAAGCCCTGAACGAGGCAACCGCCTATGTCATTCGTCTGTCCAACGCGATGGGGTGGAACAATGTGCCCAGGTTTATCACGAAACCTGGAACGATCGAGCCTCCCTGTTTCATACCTCCGGTCAGCGAAGGTGAAACCCGCAGCATGGCTGTTGCGGAGGAACCGGCGCCCTTGACCCTCTCCATGGCGGATACTTCCCAATTCACGGAAGGCAAAATCACAGTCCGCTTCCGCAACGAAGGAAACGAGCCTGTCCGGATTCCGGACGAAATCAACGACGAAACAGCCGATTACTTTTTCGTGACTGTATTGAGGACGGAACGGGGAGATGTCCGCATCCTGAACAGGGAAATTGGCACCATGACCTTCCAGCGACCCTTGAACTACCGGGAGCTTGCTCCCGGTCAGGAATACAGCGTCACGATTCCGGTATGCCTGGATGAAGTCGATCTGGAAGGCTGGAAACAATGTTCTTGTGAACTGGAAACGCGCTACTATAATCAGCAGGGTAAGGATTGTTTCCTGGGGAAGCTCCGGGCGACGGCCAAACTCGCGCTGTGATGAAAAAAATCTTCCGGTATTTAATACTTCTGGCAAGCCTGTCCCTCCATGCTGCGGCATGGGGGGACATGGCCGACAACGGAGTGGAATGCTCCGTCGTGATGGAAAAGACCCAGTTTGACGCGAGGACTGCCTTCCCGGACTTCAAGCTGGTGTTCACGAACAAGGGCGAAAAGACCGTGCATCTTTTCGATGACTTCTATCCTCTCAAGGATAACGGTCCGCATATTTCCATAGAGATTTTTTGGAAATTGACAAAAGAGAAAAAGGAAAAGGTAGCAGCATATTACCCTCATTATTGCATTGAGCGAGGACAGTTCTTGAACTTCATCACGTTGAAGCCGGGAGAAAGACATGAAGTGCTCATCAAAGATGCGTATCTGTTGATGCACTATTTTGGGCCTTCACGCCGCCTTCGCAATGGTGAGAAATATGAGTTGGAAGTAATCTTTCGTGACGGATATGGAGATCCCGGTGTTCGGAGGAAGTATGTAGGAAGAAAAGATTTTTCCGTGGTCGATCAATCGCCCTGGAGATAGTGAGACATTTTATTGCAAGGTGGCTTTAAAGTATGAGAATAACGCTTACGATCCCTCTAGTGGCAATGCGGTCGCGTTCAACGTCACGATGTACAAGGAACCTATCCAGGAAGGGAAGTACGAAGGGAACTCGACGATGAAGCGCGAATTCTCGCCTTCTCCCAAAAGCTCGCGCTGCAATGAAAAAATCTTCCAAATTTTAGGGCTTTTGGCCAGCCTGTTCTTCCATGCTCCTGCATGGGGGACAAGGCGAACAACGGAATTGAATGTTCCGTGGTGATGGAAAAGACTTCGTTTGATCCAAGAGCCGCTTTCCCAGACTTCAAGCTGGTGTTTGTCAACAAGGGAGAAAAGGCTGTGCGTCTTTTCGACGACTTCTATCCTCTCAAGGAACGCGGGCCGAATATGATCATCAAGATATGGAGTAAGGGAAACGGAAAGAAGGGAAAAAGGCCAACGGCATGGTATCTTCCCTCCTATCAAATGGAGCGTGTCGCGGATCTTATGCGCTTTATTACCCTGAACCCCGGAGAAAAATATGAAGTGCCCGTCAAGGATGCATACCTGCTGCTGACCTGTTTACAACCTCTGGCCAGCGGGAAAATATACGAATTGGAAGTACGTTTCCGGGACGGATATGGAGATCCGGGTATCCGGAGGGAGTATGTGGGGAAAAAGGATTTTATCGTCATTGATCAAACTCCTAGGTGAATTTGAAAAATTAATATAGCCCCGTTCATGAAATATGAACGGGGCTTTTTTGTGGAGGGGAGGCATACTCCTTCTTTGGAATTTTAAACTATGAAGCCTGTGCTAAGGGGTATTCAGGGAATGAAATTTGAATGCTGAAATAAACGACGATGGACAGCAGGGGGACTCGTTTTTCCTGTAAATCCAGGGAAAGGATATTTCCGTAACATGGACGGGGAAAGTTTCAGGAACCGGTTGTGTCCGCCCGTGCAAAGGAAAGGACGCTGTCAGACTGGCCGAGACTCCGCATTGATGCAAATGGTTCGTGCGCGTTTTCTAACGGCTGGATAGAAGTTGTTTCAACTCCGGAAGGCGAAAGTGCAGCGGAGGAAGTTCTTGCTCAAGCTCAGCTGATTTTTCTTTTCTCAGCATTTCAGCCCGAGCTTCCAGTTTTCGGGCTTCTGCCAGAATTTTGCGTATTTCCTGCCGGCCTCGGCCTATATGGGCGACGGCCCGGGAAGGATCCGGAGTAAAATCCGGTCCTCCCTTAAGATATTTTTCAAAGTATTGCTGGTAGCGTTCCGCCAATTCCCTTCCTCTGGCAAAAAGCTTGCGGTCTTCTTCCACATAGGCCGTCACGGCGGGATCCACGTTTTTCGTGCTCAGGTCCGCCAGTTCTTCGTCCCTTTCCCGCAACAGGTCAGCCGCATCCCTGCTGCTTTCTTCCAGGCCCGGAAGGGTAGGGTTCTTTTTCAGTTTCAGGAGGCGTTGCACCAGTGCGTCGCTTTTTTCCGAGTATTCCGTATTGATGTCCGCCGCCTTTTTCCAGTAGGAGACGGTAGGATCACCGCAGGAGGCCATCAGGAACGCGGTCAGCATAGGTAGCATGCGCCGCAGGAAAACAGAGGCATTCATTTATCTTTTGTAGCATGCCCCAGGCGGGAATCAAGGGTGTTTTCCGTTTCCCCTGTTGCTGTTTCACGTTGAAAAGCGGTGAAGCTTAATTGATTTCAATTCCGGAGTTTTTCTTTGCCACCGGAGGGGGCATTTCCACCACGCCGCAGCTGTTTCCGGGGGTCAGCAAAATTTCCACTTCCAGAGGCAGGGTCGTATCCGCCAGCAGCCCTTCCGGGATGGATATGCCTATGGGAGCGGAGCTTTTGCCGGGCAGCACTTCCTGGGGGGAAATGATGTCCAGAATGAGGCGCCCATGTTGGAGAATATTGATTTTACTGATGGAGAAGGCATCCTTCAGGCTTGTGTTGTGCAGAGTAACGCCCTTGAGCTGGGACGGGGCGAACGGCCCTGGAATAGTGAAGCGCAGAATGGTGTTTTTTTCTCCGGTAAGAGGAAGGGGAAGCCAGTACGCCGCGATAGGCGCGTTGGGATTCAGGCTGTCCGTGGAGTAGGAGGATCCATTGAGGCGTTCCATCATCAGGCTGGAAAGTTCCGGGGAGGCGGGTACGCCCCAGCCCTGGGAGTACATGAGGGAAAGCAGGTACAGGGCCTCCTGGTCCCGGTATTGGACCGCCATTCTCAGGAAACGCGCTGCCTGGGCGTAATCCCGGGAGGCAAGGGGAGGCTGCTGGGGAAGGCGGGGAAAATAGGAGGGGATGTCCATGAGCAGGATGCCCAGCTCCTTCATGGCTTCATAGCACCCTCCTGTGGCGGAACGGTAAAGCCATTCCACGCCTTCTTCCGGCCTGGAACCGCCGGGACAGTCCGGAGACATGAGGGTTTTCCCCAGTGCCTGCTGGGCTATCGGGTAGCCGGCTTTGGAAAGTTGCTCCAGGGCCGGCAGCATGCCCGGCATGGAACTTGCCTGGTCGAGAATATTTTTGTTCTCCGGGGAGGGCTCGGCGATTGCCGCCACAAGATTTTTGTAGGCCGGGTCATGGAGCAGGGCCGGTTCCGGCACGGGAGGAGCAGCGATGAAACGGATTTTCGGGAAGGCTTCTTCCGTGCGTTTCGTCTCATTTTTGAAACATGCCATTTGCATGGGAACAGCCTGGTGGGCGGCATTTTCAAAGGAGTACGTGTAGGTTCGGTTCGTGGACAGTTCCGGGAGTGCGGGAAAGAAGAAGGTGGAGGTGGATTGCCCCGGCACCGTGAAGGAGGGGACGGCATTGATGGAGCGGTCCACCAGGACGCCGTTGGAATCCCGGATGGTGAGGTACAGTTTTTCCCCGTTTGCTGCCGGGGGAATGATTTGGAGATAAATGCAGGAGATGCGCAGTTTTTCCGGCAGGATGGGAGGAAGCCCGGAACGGGTCAGGATGGTGTCGTCAAGGCGCAAACGGAACTCCGTCAGCGACCGCGGTTCCAGCGCCGCGTCTTCCGTTATTTTGAGTTCCGGAATGCGGATGGATGCCAGATCCCGTGGCGGCGGTTCCGGTTCTCCCACGCTGGAGCTTGCCGCAGGCTGCTGGATGGCTTCCTTGATGGTATTGATGGTAGTGCCCATAGGGGCTTTTTTCATGTAATCCAGCAGATAAAATGCTCCCGCTCCCAGCAGGATGGTGCATGCGCTTCCTACCAGCAGGGACATCATGTGGCGGTTGCGGCGAAGAGCGCGTGCGGACTGCCTGCGTGAGGCGGAATGAAGACAGTCCGTTCCGGTGGCGGCCTTTCTGCTGCCGATGTTTTTCCCGGTGCCGGGAGTTGGCATTCCTTCCGGATGGGCATGGCGGAGGTCTGCCGGGAGGACTTGAATAGTGGCGGAGGATTCTTCCCCGGAAATGGCGCAAATGTCGTGAATCCATTCGCCGGCAGTCTGGTAGCGGCAATTGATCTGGGGGGCCAGCGCCTTGTCCAGGGAAAGCAGGAACTGCCGTGAGTAATAGCGGGTGAGCACGGGGTCGCTGTGCAGCGGCTGCATTTCATCTTCCGCCAGGCGCGCTTCCGCGCGGTCCGGAGGATTTCCTGTAAGCAGGGCGTAAAAAGTGGCCCCTACGGAATAGAGATCGCTCCACGGGCCGATATTCGTTTTGCCCAGCGCCTGTTCCGGGGAGGAATACCCCTGGGTGGTCAGGACGGTGGCGGCATGAAGTTTCAGGGCATGCCGTGCCGCTCCGAAGTCGATCAGCACGGGCGTGCCTTCCTCCGTCAGCAGGATGTTGCCGGGTTTGATATCCCGGTGGTAAATGTGCCGGGAATGGAGATAGTCCAGAATCCGGAGCAGGCGCGTCAGCAGCCCCTTGAGTTCGTCTTCCGTATACCGGTGCCCGGTGCTGTGAAGTTTTTCCCCCAGATAATCCAGGGAAAGGCCGGTAATATGCTCCATGGCGAAGTAGGCCGTGCCGTTGGCTTCAAAGACGGAAAGGATTCTGACGATGCCGGGGTTGTTGAGCTCCGCCAGCGTCTGAGCCTCGCTCAGAAAACTTTTCAGAGCCCAGGTGTAATTTTCCAGGTCGTGTTCATTATTGGGCCGGATATGCCCGGTCAGAGGGTCCCGGTAGGAGTATCTTGAAGGGAAGTTTTCCTTGATAACCACGTTGCGGTTCAGGAACAGATCCTTCGCCAGGTATGTGATGCCAAAACCTCCGCTGCCTAGGACGCGGATGATTTCATATTGTTCCAGGCGCGTGCCGGGAGCCAGCTCCCGCTGGTAAACGAAAAAGGCCCCTTTTTCTTCCGCATGGGGCAGGGGCGGACGTCCGGGCAGAATCTGTTCCAGGCCTGTCGTCGGAGCGGGAGGCGGGACTTGCCCTGTCACCCGGGGCTGGTCGTCTGGCTGGCCTTCTTCTGCTGGCATGAGGGGAAAAGTTCCTGAAACGGAGCTGGAGCATTCTTATATGCCGCGGAAGTCAAGTCAAGGGGAATGCCTGTTTTCCTCCGTCTCCGGGGGGTGGTATGGAAGAGGTTTTCCTGACGTTAAATGGACGCAACAAACCCGGAAGGCAAAATGAAGGAGGAAGTTTTCTGCGGTGCCCTTTCTGCCTGTTCCTCCCGCAGAGGTTTGCGGCATTCCGGGAAGCTTGTTTCTCCAAATGTTCAGGGTTTATGGCGTTTGATGAATTCCCGGGCTGCTTTCAGGTAGGCGTCCGCCGCAGCTCCGGAAGGATCGTGTTCAAAAATGGTGTGGCCGAAACTGGGGGCCTCCCCCAGCCGGATGGAGCGGGGGATGACCGTTTTGTACAGCATCTGGGGCAGATGCCGTTCCACCTGGTCGATGACCTGGCGGGAAAGATTGGTGCGGCCGTCATACATGGTCATCAGTACTCCTTCGTGCCGAATGCGGGGATTGGCGCCGCTGGCGCAGATTTGCGCCGTCACGTGCAGAATCTTGGCCAGCCCTTCCAAACCGAACCATTCGCATTGGAGGGGAGTCAGCACTTCGTCGCAGGCGGCCAGGGCGGAGGTCATTAAAACGCCCAGGGAAGGTGGCGTGTCCATGATGCAGTAATCATAGGTGTCCGACTCCCGCAGGGGAGCGAGCGTTTCCCGGAGGCGGGTCAGATGGTTGCCGGAACGGGCCAATTCTATTTCCACGCCGGCCAGGTCCATGGTGGAGGGGATGATATCCAGCCGTTTCCTGCCGGAAGGCAGGATGCACTCTTCCGCCGGAAGCTGGCCGAGCAGGGCCGGATACAGGCTGGGCATGTCTTTTCCGTCAATGCCCATGCCGCTGGTGGCATTGGCCTGCGGGTCCAGGTCAATGACAAGGATTTTCTTTTTCAGCGGAGCCAGGGCGGCAGCCATGTTGATGGCCGTAGTGGTTTTTCCCACTCCCCCCTTCTGGTTGGCGATGGCGATGATTTTCATTCAGGAAAAGGATGCGGAAAAATGATAGCATAACGGGAGGCCCTTTCAATCATTTTCCCGGAGAGCCGGAAGCTCTCTCAAGCCTCAGGGTTTTCCCCCTTGGGGGGGCGGTATGTTTCAGAGGGGGAAAGAGCGGGGAAAACCGCTGCCGCAGATACGGTGTCAGAGAGCTGTTGGAATGGCGGGGCGTTCGGAAGACAGGATAAGACGGAAGCCCAGCGCGTTATCCCTCGTATTTTCCGGCAGGGGAGTGCGGATGGAAGTGGTGAGCTGTTTGGGGCGGAAGGACAGGTAGCTGCCTCCGCGGGCGACGCCGTAGTTGCGGATGGGGAGGGATTCCGGCCCCCCGTAGGAATCGTCTACCCATTCCATGACGTTTCCTTCCAGGTCGTACAGGCCCAGGTGGTTGGGCGGAAAGGTTTTTACGGGGGCCGTATACGGCTGTCCGTCGTTATATCCTACGATAACGCGGGAGGACGGCAGGTAAATCAGGGCGGACTGGTCCGCAAAATTTCCCGTTTTATCAGGCGGCGGCCATGAATACCCCCACGGGAAGGCTTCCCGGGAGTTTTCATGAGGCAGCGTCTTTTCATAGGGGGAGGCTCCCTGTTCATCCGTCAGACGCACCCAGGAACTCCATTCCTCATCCTTGGGAAGACGGTAGGAGTCGTGCTGATCAATCAGGCCCAGGGCCCGCTCTTTGCTGGTAAGCCATCTGGCGAAGGCGCGCGCATCCTGCCTGCTGACATTCACCACCGGGTGGTCTTCTCCCTGGGGAAAGCCGGGCCGGGCCGGAGCTTTCCTTCCGGTAGCTTTCAGGAATTCCTGAAAGTCCTTTACGCGCACTTCGTGGGTCATGACCAGAGCATTTCCTCCCACAGGGACCAGTTTGATGTCCAGGCTGTTGGTCCAGGGCGAGCCAAAGACGACGGACTTGTCCGGTTCCAACTGCAGGGAAAGGTATAAGTCCTGCGGATCCAGCCCCCTGCGACGCATGGTGGCGTGTCCCGGCAGTTTGATTTCAATGACGTAGGGAACCTGGTTGACGTATTCTTCAATGGGGGTACGCCCGATGAGCCTGTTATTGAAAAAGACGCTGGCTCCCGGCGGGTTAGTGGTGACGGTAATGGGCACCTGGAACACGCGGGTGACATTCAGGACGTAGGCATTGTGGTTTTCCGTGCTGCCGGAAGCCTGCGGAAGCGGATCCGCATTGATGGAAAATTCCTTGCCCAGCAGCCCCTCCCGCTCGCATTTCTTATTCAGCCACGCCAGGTAGGCCGTGATGCCGTCCTGCGTGAGCAGGGCCACATCTTTCTCCGGATGCCCCGGTTCCGTCTGTTCCCTTTTCATCTGGAAGTTCCCTTTCTGGCGGTCCTCCTTCAGAAATTTGTTGAACAGGGCGGCGGTAAGGGGGCCTTGCGCCACATGGCGCGTTTCTGCGGGCAGGTACGTAACACCCTCCGTATCCTTCCAGGGCTGGCTGTCCGTAGGGGGATGGTACTCCTTCAGCACGCCGCCCAGGGCCAGCGTGGCCCCTCCTTTGACGGTTCCCGCCTCTTCCTTGTCCGCAAACCCCGATTTCTTGATGGTATAGGCTACCGGGGAGCCGGAAGGCAGTTCAATGGGGCCGTAGGGAGTTTCATCCAGATAGTTGCCGTCCGCATCATACACGGACGCTCCCGCCGGGGAGCTGGTCACCAGCACGTATCCGGTCCGGGATTCTTCTTCCGGAGCGGATGAGTGGATATCCGGATGAATATCCGAGGCAGGTTCCTCCGGCGGATGCTGGCTGTTGTTGAGCCATAAAGCCCCCCAGTAGGCAGTCAGGGCCGGCGGCGGCTGCAGCCAGAAGTTGGAGGGCCCGTCTGAGTTTGCGGCGTTTCTTTTTCTTCTGAAGACGGAAACGGGAAGGCACTTCATATCCCCGGAGGGCGTCTATTTTTTCCGCCAGCTCCTCTGCGGAATCAATGGGGCATTCTTCAATGCGGGGTTCCGCCGCCTGGCAAATGATGGTGTTGAAGGCCTGCCATTTCTTGCGCACGGTGCCTTCCGGCAAGTCATCCGGGAGTTCGGGAAAATCCATGCGGTCCTTTCCCGTGCTGATTTCATACAGAACCTTGGCCAGCGCGTAAACGTCCGCCCGCCGGGTGCCGGGGCCGTCGGGGGGGATGAATCCCTCCGTCCCTACAAAGCTGCGCTGGTCCAGATGGGCCACCAGGCCTATGTCCGCCAGTTTGGGGCGCCCGTTGACAAAGATGACGTTCGCCGGCTTGATGTCCCGGTGCGTCAGGTTCTTGCTGTGCAGGTACAGCAGGGCGTGGGCCAGCTGGCTGCCTACCTCCAGGCAGTAATCCAGGGGAAGAGGTTTGTTGCCGGAAAACTTCTTGTCCGTCTGGAGCGTGCGCGGAATATATTCGTCCGGTGTAATATGAACTCCGGTGCGGGCGTCGTCGCCCAGTTCCATGACGTAATAATAAAACGGGGAATCCTGGTCATGCCTCCCTACATGCAGGATATGAACCAGCCCCGGATGGTTGCGGGCGATGGGTTCATACTGGAGAATGCCCTCAAATTCCCGGTTGAAAGAGCGCTCGTCTTCAAAATCCTCCCTCCATACGATTTTGACGGCGCGCCACGCCCCGGTCAGGGATTTTGCCAGCCATACTTCTCCGTACGCGCCGCTCCCTATCTGGCGCACAACTTCATGGTCCGGAATGGAGGGAGTGGGACGCACCACCCGCTTGACGGGCAGAGTCTGTAGGTTGCCGCCGGGCATGGGTGATGCGTCCGAAGCCATGGAAAGCGCGGGAATCAGGAAATAACGCCCAGGTTTTTACCTACCTTGCAGAAGGCCTCAATCGCCTTGTCCAGCTGTTCGCGGGTATGGGCCGCGGAAATCTGCGTGCGGATGCGGGCCTGTCCCTTGGGAACGACGGGATAGAAGAAGCCGACGGCGTACACTCCTTCGTCCAGAAGCTGGGCGGAGAATTTCTGGGACAGGA
>OBVA01000623.1_pt1 | contig 14761 bp, 9 predicted proteins | sample 1495021 | NCBI WGS metagenome assembly OBVA01 (sample SAMEA2579965, study PRJEB22360) | human gut metagenome | biome: human gut; feature: human-associated habitat; material: faeces | place: Denmark | collected 2008/2010
CTCGTAAGCATCCGATAGAAATAGATTGGACCGGGTATACACCGGTTGTTCCGGCCCGGATGGGGGTACATGTTATCCCTTATATCCCCTTGGAAGAAGTGATTCCTTATATCCACTGGACCTTCTTTTTTAGCGCATGGAAATTGAATGGCCGTTTCTCGGAAATCTCCCAGATACATGGTTGCGATTCTTGTCGTGCCTCTTGGTTGGCCGGATTCCCGGAAAAAGATCGTGCGAAGGCTACCGAGGCGATGCAATTATACAAGGATGCTGTTAGGTTATTGGATCGGCTGGTCAATATGAAGGTTGAATATTGTAAAGCGATTTACGGATTTTTCTCAGCGAATAGTGAAGGGGATACGATCCGAATGGGTGATATAGCGCTGCCTTTATTACGTCAGCAAGTAAAAAAAGAGGAAAATATTTATAAATGTCTTTCCGATTATGTAATACCGGTTTCCGAGGAGCGAACTGATTATGTAGGGGCGTTTGTCGTTACCGCTGGAGCTGGCGCTGATTGTTTGAAGGATAAATTTGAGGAAGAAGGCGATACCTATAATTCAATGTTGCTGCAAACCTTGACCGATCGCCTAGCGGAAGCTACAGCCGAATATCTTCATGAGAAAGTACGTAAAGAATATTGGGGATATGCTAAAGACGAATCCTTGTCTATCCCGGATCTTTACAAGGTGAAATACCAAGGAATCCGTCCGGCTATCGGTTACCCTTCTCTACCGGATCAATTATTGAATTTCACATTGGATGGATTGCTCGATATGTCGCGAATTGGTGTTTCGTTAACCGAGAATGGTGCCATGTATCCTACGGCTTCGGTTAGTGGGATTTATATTGCCCATCCCTCTTCTCAATATTTCATGATCGGTTCTATCGATGAGGAGCAGATGAGAGATTATGCGAGCCGCCGGAATTTAACGGAGGAGCAAGTCCGAAAGTTATTGAGTAGGAATATAGGATAATTTAGTAGCATCACTGCAACCCGGGTTGCAGTGATGCTGCAATGCCTGTGCAGCAATACTGCAACACCTATTGCAGTAACACTGCATAGGCATTGCAGTAAAAAATCGATCAATACGATCTATCTGCCATAGTAATGCTTGGCGGAAGGAACCATGATAACGTTCAATTCCGGATCAGCCATGTCTGGATCGATCGGGAACATCGGTCTCACGATATTCTTATAGGGAAGCTTCTTGAAGTCCTGATCCACGCCTCCCCTTGTAAAAGCCATCACCCAATCCGCTTGTATATTGTACCATTGGGTTACAAGGTAACCCTGTTTAACCATTACGATATCCATTTCCTTCGGGTCAATTCCTGAACCCTCTAGGTTTGGAGTGGGAGACGATGTGCCTACTACCACATAAACGCTTCCGGTCTTTACGATAGCGATATCTCTTTTCCGTCTCCATGATTCCGCGTTCTTGTCTTCTTCCGGACTGACATAAACCACGGTACCCGACAATTTCACGGGACCTTCGTAGGAATTATCGACCATGGCACCTACCATGCCTTCTACGTGTCCGCCTACGCCGACCTTACGTGCCTGCTTAACCACTTCTTCTCCCGGGATGGAGCAATAAAGAACGCTCTTTCCCTTATCAGTCTGGAATTCCGGACGCTTCAAGAGTCTCGCCAAAGTCCAAGTGACCTCGCCTGAGCCGCCTCCGCCGGGATTATCTCCCATATCACTGATAAAGAAAGGCTTCTTTTTGCTTGCTATTGCCAAATCGATACATTTCTCGAGCGAATATCCCGGAGCTTCCAGCGAGAACTGCTTACGGACATCCCAGAATTTCTGGGCGAGTTTCTTCGCCCCGGCTTTTACCTGTTCCTCATCGTCACCGTAAACCATCACGGTTCCTTGGTTCCGTGGGTTGTCTCCCCAAACATAACCGATCCAGATCCCTGCGTCTATCACTCCGGGCATGGCTTCAACCTCGGGAACCAATGCGTACAGCGATTTCGCAGGCTCGACACGGGTACTCGACCATTCGCCGGAAACTAGGACAGGAACAGCAACCCATGCCTTGTATGCCGGACGTCCTTTCCCCGACTCAAGACGTTCCAACAAATTGACGACCCCTCGCCGATGTGATTCGCGAGAATCCGCATGCGGTGCTTGACGATAAGTCGTAATCAAATCGGAGTTGAGAGCTACCAACCAAGACGTATTTCCGTGAAGGTCCATCGTGGTGGTAGTCAAGACATCGTTTCCGATCAAGCTACGCACCTTCTCCATGAATTCGCCCTCGGGATCGGCTACGCCTTCCACGCTACAAGCTCCGTGGTTATAAAACCAGAAAGCGTCATAGGGCATATTGGCCTTGATCATCTCCAATGTTTTTTCCACAAATGCGTCGTACGATTCTTTTGTCACGGGGCCTCTTCCACCGCCATAGCCAATCTGCGTGGGAAGCCAAGTGGCCGCCTGTCCCATTGCGGAGTCAGGGCTGAGATAGTCCGGCATTCTTACGGGGTGTCCTACGAGCGGCTGCCTATTCGGGACGAACACGCTGTTTTCTATCTGTATACCGGCAATACCGATACGAGGTTTTTTCTTCTGTCCAAAGACCTCTCCAACGAACGATACGGCCAAGAGACAGATTCCGAGCAATACTAAATTCCTATTCATACTATTATGATTTTTGCGAATTGTTATTTCCTTATTAATTAGTTATTAAACCGTCACTAATATCAATCTCGGTTTGAGGTATAGGCAATACTTCCGCACCGGCGCTGAAAGGAGTCTTAGCTCCAAATTCCGCCTTCTTGGTTCCGTTAAATACTTTCTCGCCCCATCCTACACGTACCACGTCAAAGAACCGGAAACCTTCCATTCCAAACTCCAGATGACGCTCGTTCATGATGTCTTCAAACAATTGGCTTCCTGTATGGTTTTTAGGAGCCAAGTTGACATGGCTTCTTACCTCATTCAGATACTTTTGCGCATTAGCGATATCGCCGCTGAAATAGCAAGCCTCGGCATAGTTCAAATATACCTCCGCGAGGCGGATAAGCCTGAGGTTCGTGGGTTGATTATTTCCCCGATTCTCCTCTCTTTGCCCGGGCGCGAGATATAGTTTGCGATTGTACCAACCGGTTCGGTCGTCCGTAACGGGTGCCACATCGCCTTTGGCCGCGGTCTCGATCTCTATGGCCTCTTCCGTGGAAAGGAGAGTGGTCTTCTTTCGTATGATATCCCCCTCGGCATCATAAGCGTCTGCCAAGGCCTGTGTAGGTTGTGCGCAACCGAAGCCGATCGTCATGTTTCGGGGCATAGACATCAGCACGTGACGGTTGCCGTTATTAACGCCATACCCGCTTTGGGTTGTGGAGGTATACATATTTACTTCAAGGATTGAAGAAGAGCAGTGCTCGCCGTCCAGTGAGAATTGCCAAGCGTAATCCTCCGGAGCGACCAAGCTATACTCACCCCCGCACTCATTCTGGAATTTCTCGAATGCCTTTTTTACCTCATCGTATTTTTTCTCATACAGATAAATACGTGTTTGCATGGCGATGGCCGCGCCTTTGGTAATCCTTCCCGCATAGCTTGACTCGTAGTTAGCCACCTCACTTTTCTTAGGTAATACGCTAACCGCATCGTTTAGGTGTTGCTCGATAACCGAGTATATCTCTTCGACAGACGCACGTCCGAGTCTCTCATGATCGAGATCCAAGACTCCCGTATAGCAAGGAACACCACCAAAGGTTTTCACAAGCTCGAAATAAGTATAGGCGCGAATAAACTTGGCCTCACCGATCATCTGTTCCCTGTTATATTTCGAGAATAGGGCATCGTCTGCCATTTCCATATCCCGTATAAACAAATTGGCCTTATTAATACATTGGTAAGAATACCGATATTTGTTCAAGATCTCGGTATGATCCGCTTGATACTGATAATTCTCCAGCAACGTGAAGGTTTGTGCGTCGTTCGAAGAACCGCTGTAGGTCGCGTCATTCGACAACACGTCGCCGAAACATTGCATTGACCATGTGTAACGGAAGTCCTTCATGACGGAATAGACAGCGGTCAGACGCAAGAAAGCTTGTCTTTCCTCTGATATCTCTCCAGCCTCCGGACTTCCTAACGGAGCTAAATCCAAATCTGCACAACTGCTGAATCCTGTTAAAATCGCTAGTACGATTCCTATGATATATTTGTTTTTAAACATGACATTATAAATTTTAAAAAGTAACATTAATACCTCCGGTGAATGAAATGTTCTGAGGATAGATACCGTAATCTATGCCTCTAGACAAAGAGCTGGACTGACCCACTTCCGGATCCATACCCGAGTAACTGGATATCGTAAACAAGTTCTGGCCGCTTACATAAAAACGTACTTTTTGTAGTTTTATCCTCTGCGTGAGAGAAGCGAGCAGGGTATAACCTAGCTGGGCGTTTCTCAAGCGGAAATAAGTCCCGTTTTCTACGTACATGTCCGAGAAGCGGTCATTGTCGTTTACGTCCGTAGCCGTCAGGCGAGGGATGTCCGTATTTGTATTATTTGGCGTCCAATAGTTCATTAACGCTCTATCCTTGTTCGTTATATCGTTCGGGAAGTAGGTGTAATAACGCATCGCGTTGAATATCTGATTACCGATTGTTCCACCAAACTGCAAATTGAGGTCGAAGCCTTTCCACGCCATACCCATGTTGATACCGTATATGATATCCGGAATAGGATTACCGATCATGCATCTATCACTTGAGTCTAACTTGCCATCGCCATTCGTATCTACGAACAATACATCGCCCAATTCGGCATTAGGTTGGAAATCCGCCCGCTTAACGGCATTCAACTGTTCCTGTGTTTGGATAAGCCCGTCTGTCTTATAGCCCCAGAACGCGCCGATAGGCATACCTTCATTCGTATAGGTGAGGTACATGCTTCCGTTTCGGAATGGTCCATCGGAGATTGGTGTGCCACCATTCAATTTCGTCATGCGGTTACGGATGGTCGACATATTTACTCCCACGTTGTATTCGAAACCGCTTTCGGTCTTGTCTCTCCACTCGAGATTCATCTCGATACCGCGGTTGTTCGCCTCGCCGATATTGGTGTAGGTGTTGCTGGCATATCCCATATAGATAGGCATAGGAGCGGCCAGCAGCATGTCCTTCGTTGTCTTGTAATAATACTCGAAGCTGAAGACCATGCGGGTGTTAAAGAAGCTTGCGTCAAGACCGATATTCAGAGATTCCGTGGTCTCCCATTTAATATCCGGATTGCCCAATCTGCTCACGGCAATACCTTGATACAAGGTCTCATTCTCTCTCGCTCCGAATAAAGCACCGTATTGCGTACTCAATGACAGCAAACTACGATCCACATAATTGGTGATATTCTGATTTCCGATCTGTCCCCAACCCCCGCGGAGTTTCAAGGAGGAAACCCATTCGGCGTTCAATTTCTGGAAGAACGGTTCGTTGTCGATTCTCCAACCTAGAGCGAACGAGGGGAAGTTACCCCAGCGATTCTTGGAAGAGAATTTAGAGGAGCCGTCTCGCCGGAAAGTGGCTGTAATAAGGTATTTGTTATTGTAATCGTAGTGTAGGCGGCCCAGATAAGACATCAAACCATATTCCGTAGCGCTATTGCTGGCCGTGGTCTTGTTCTTGTCCAGCGTAGCGTCTATATAATGCAGGTTATCCGACTCTCCGATAAGATCTCTCGCATTTACGCTCAAGGTTTCCTGCTTACCCCATTCATTGGTATAACCTACGAGAGCGGATATGGAGTGCTTCTCGGCAAACGTTTTCTCATACGAAAGGGTATTCTCGAACGTATAGTAATGCCCTTTGGTCTGCGACTTCGATAAACTACTCTCTAAATTTCTTTGGCTTGAGGATACCTCATAGACAGGCGAGAAGGTTTTATTGTCTACCCTTCTGATTTCCGCTCCGAAGCTACTCTTGAACTTCAATCCTTTTATAATCTGCCATTCCCCATACATATTGCCGATGAAAGCAAGTTTCTCCCGTTGATTATCCCGATACATGATACTTGCCAATGGGTTATAGTAGTCAATATAAGGAGAGTAACCATATGAACCGTCTGCGTTTTGGGCGGGAGTTACCGGATCCAAACGGATTGCGTTACTTACGACACCATAGTCGGAGTCGTACACATTACTACTGTTGCGCTCGCTAATACTTGCGTCGGTAGATCTTGCGATCGACGCGTTGGTACCCACTACCAAATGATCTTTGAGCACCGTTTTTTCCGTGCTTTGACGGACACTGAACCGTTCGTAGTTGGATTTCTTGATCGTTCCATCTTGGTTTATATAGTTCAAGCCCAGATTGAATTTATAGTCGTTCTCTTTACCACCGCTTATGCCGACACTGTAATTATGCATAAAGGCCGTATGCGTAATCTCGTCCATCCAATTGGTGGAAACATTACGATTGACAAGGGCCAAATTGATGGGAACGCTCCTCACTGTGTTCAACTGCTCCTGATAGTCGTACCATTCCGGACCTGACATCAAATCGAGATTATTCAATATTTTGTTCATACCCCAATACGCGTCGAGCGTAACGGTGGTTTTTCCAGCGGCGCCTTTTTTCGTAGTGATAAGGATTACGCCGTTCGCGCCACGGGAACCGTAGATAGCGGAAGCGGAAGCGTCTTTAAGCACCTCCATAGACTGTATATCCGATGTGTTCAGGTAGTTTATATCCGTCACGGGCATCCCATCCACGACGAACAATGGTTCTGCGTCGTTTACCGTACCGACACCTCTGATACGGATCGTGGCGGCGGAACCCGGAGATCCGGAACTGGAAGTGACGGATACACCGGTAGCCAAACCTTGTAATGCGGTAGAAACATTGGCCACTGCTTGGCGAGCGATTTTCTCCTCGCTCACGGACGAGATAGCCCCCGTGATATCACTTTTCTTCATCGTACCGTAGCCAATCACTACCACCTCATCCAACTTTTGTGTGTCCTCTTGCAAGGAGATGCTTAAAACCGATTTATTGCCTACCGGAATCTCCTGGTTCATATAACCGATATAGGACACTTGCAAAATAGCGTCTTTGGCTACTTCCAACGTGAATTTTCCATCTATATCCGTTATTGTCCCGTTTGTTGTCCCTTTTACCATCACATTGGCGCCAATTATCGGCATACCGGTAGCATCAATCACGGTTCCGGTGATCTGACGGGTGTTTTGTTGCGGGGTGGATACGATTGATGGTTTCTCTATAATCTTGATGTCGCTTTTAATGCGCATGTTTGGGGAGTGTACGGAAGCGTATACACCTGTGGTAAAAATAAATAGCGGGATTGAGGTTAACTTCATGACTCTGCCCAATTTAGTTTTTGTGTTTAATCGGGGGTTAGGATTCCCCTTACAAATTTCATTCATACATTTGTAATGTTTTAGTGTTAGTATTAATTGATTTAAAGGCGTTTAGAAACTTGTTTGGCTGGATTATATAGCCATATCTTCCAGCCAGTTTCCTTGCTAGATATGGTTCATGATGGCTCCTGTTTCATAGGCTCTCCTTTCTTTAAGATTAACTTTAGTAAACTGAATATGTTTATTTGGTTGTTTGGTTTGCAATATTCGTGAAAAAAAACGACACCTGCAAGCAAGTCTCTGCTAATTTAATATTGTGTATTCAATCGATAGAAGTCATTAATACGGCTTAATTATGTCAATTTGTCATTTCTCTCTCCTTCTGCTTCTTGTATTTGAGATAGGATAGGGTGTGTGTTTATTATATGCGATTCTCTGGTAGTTAAGCCCTGACGAATAGAATGTGTATGAAGGAAAATACTTGCAGTTTGCCTTCTTTTTATCAATATCCGCCGAATTATTATATCTCTTGTTTCAGAAAACTAATAAATGCCTCCTGAATGATATTTGAAAATCAGTCGACTTTTTTGCCGTTCTAGAGCGCAAAGGCTCTATATAGTCTCGTTTTTCAGTGTACAAAAGATTGAGATTAGGAGTAGATCCCAGCTAAATTAGAGCAAGTGCCGGATAATCCGAACTAGATGCCGGGTAGATGTCGGTTATCTGACGGGAAATAGAAATTATAAGCCGACTAAATACATACAAGTTTAGGATATATCCTAAAAAATGTGCTGTTTTGGGTACTAAATTCCATAATAATCGGTTTAAAAGTAACTGTTTTGAAAAAGTCTGTGTTTGAAATATGTTTAAGAAGTTAACATTATGATAGTGTTTCGGTAATTCTTTTTGCATTCAGATAGTATGGTTACATTTGTCTATTCATTTCAAATATTATTAAAAAACAGAGAGATATGGATGAGAAAGGATTCGTGGAAGGGGTGAGAAGGTATATGTCCCAGTTACGAGAGGAAAAGCGTTATTCCTCCGCCAAAAGTTATCAGGATGCGTTGAACTCCTTTATAAAGTATAGTGGAACAGAGAACATTTCCTATTCGGATATCAATAAGGCCAATCTTCACCGATATGAGGCTTATTTGTTGGAAAACGATTGCATGCGTAATACGGTCTCCACGTATATCCGCCGTTTGCGTTGTATTTATAACAAGGCGGTGGAGAATGGTGATGCGGAATATATCCCCGGTTTGTTCCAAGGAGTTTTTACGGGAGTGGAGAGTAAGCGCAAGAAATCCCTATCCTTAGAGAACCAACATAAGTTGATGACGGTGAAGGTAGAGAGTGAGGTGCTAAGGGAGACACAACTGGTCGTTTGTTTGTTGTTTCAGTATGCAGGAATGTCGTTCGTGGACTTCGCCCACCTAAAAGAAAGGAATATCAAAAACGGGATATTGGACTATAATCGGCAGAAGACAGGCACACCGATGAGACTGGAAATCTTGGATACGGCAGAATTGATGCGCAAGGAATTAATGGGTGACAAGAAGCCGGCCTCAGGCTATTTATTCCCTTTTTTGAGTGGAACGAAGACGGGCTATGAGGCATATCTCGAATACAATGCGGCCCTATCCCGATTCAATCGAAATTTGAAGGCGTTGAAAAAGGCCGCTGGAATAGCATCGGATGTTACTTCTTATACGATCCGCCATTCCTTTGCCATGGCATTGAAAGAGCAAAATGTCCCTATAGAAATGATCAGTGAATTATTGGGGCATAAGTCTATCAAGACCACCCAGATTTATCTGAGAAGTTTCTCTTTAGAAAAAATGACAGAGGTGAATAGCACTTGCTTTGGTTGTGTCTATAATTATGTGTCGAAAGTGGGATGAGGCTACTTAGTGAGTAGCGTTTGTTTCACGCCGCAAATGTAGTAAAAAATAACAAAAAACAAGCAATCATTAGGGTTTGTTTGTGTTTCCAGTTGGATTCTCGTTAAATCTTCGTTCTTATTTCTGATGTATAGACATGGCAATAGAGACGAAATGGCCTCGTATTTCCGAAATCATCACGTCCCCCCCTAAAATCGAACATACATTCTTGTAGAGATGGGTATACCTCGTCTCATCCCCTCTAAAAGATGTTTTAAATTACTGTCAGACGGTGGGAGACGGAGCATGCTCCGTCTCTACAACTGAGTAATAACCATTCTCCCACCTTTTGCGCTACTCACTAAGTAGCCTAATTTCTCACATGGCGAAAAAGGGTTATGGTGCATATATCAAACTATCTCTTTTAAGCAATCAACGAAATGCGAGCGAATGTTGTAAAAACGGTTGTAAATTCGGTACCTCATGAGGGTATCGACGCCGTAGGCGTTGAAAGAACCATTCCTGAAAACCCGTTACGGCGAAAATCTGATCAGAAACATTGGTACATCGCTATCGTCAACAACAAGTCCGAGAAACTATGCCGTGACAAGCTGGAAAAGCGCATAGCCAGTCAGCCGGAAGGCGAGAAGGACTATGAGGTTTATATAGCCTCCCAAAAAGAGATGTGTCTTCTGCCAAGCGGCAAGCGTAAGCAAGTAGACCGGATCGTCTTCCGTTCCATTGTATTCATCCGTTGCACCGATGTCTTGCGTAGGAAGGAGATCGTGCATCTTCCTTATATCAAACGTTTCATGGTAAACATAGCTGGCGAACGATCTGGAGGCATACGCCCCGTAGCCTTCATTCCGGATGAGCAGATGGTGAAACTCCGTAGGATGCTGGACGATTCCGAAGAGCCTGTCATTATCGATCCCCGTCCGCTGCCTCTTGGAGCGAGGGTACGTATTAACGGCGGTAAGTTGCATGGTCTAGAAGGTAACGTGCTGGAAGTGGAGGATGGCAATCTTAACTTTGTGATCCGTGTAGATCTACTGGGATGTGCCAAAGTAAATATCACCCGTGACCTGCTAGAGCTATTATGATACACATAGATGGATACGCACTACGGTAAAAAAGAGGATAGATCCGGAGTACGCCTTATCTCGTTGTTAGGAAACCATTTGAAAGAGATTCTTAAGCGAGAGTCGGATAATCGTGCCTTCATCCATCTTTACTGTACGGGTCCGTATTGGGTGGCGTTCGAGAAATCAGCTTACCTGTTACGCCAAATATCTTCCCGTACCTTAGTGACCCCGTTAAGCCTCACCACGTACCCGTTTCCAATCGTGATGGTCTCTTGGACAGATGGCGAGTTACGTTCCTATACACGTAACCATCTTTTCCATTGCGAAGGCAATGACTACGGTCGGTTATCCGTCCCTACTCGTACGCTTGACGGTTACAAGGAGTGGCATAAGGAAGAGGTGAGGTATTTTCCGATGCCGGAAGTAAAAACCACGTCCATGGATCGTGACATGGAGATTGATTAAAGATACTTCTGAGGTTCAAGAGGGCCTCTAATCAAGAATATATTATCGCTAGGTCGCAATTAGAAAATGAGAATTAGGCGGCCGATATCGATCAAGAGGTCAGCTATCTCTAGTAGCGAGGAGAGTCCCTTTTTCTTTAACCGATAGACTAGACTCTTGCTTTAGCTTATACCACTCCAACCACTTGAGAGGTTCGGTCGCTTATTATTATAGTTAGATAGATATGAATAAAACAAATATGGAAAAGGTGAAATATCGTTATAATCGCTGGCGTTTAGCGCTGGGGCGTCTGGTAAATTTGCGGTATATCAACCGCTGGATCATTTTTTGTGCGGATCTTTTCATTTCCCTATGTGTATCTTTGATAGGAGTGCTGGGATTATTGTCCATCATGCATGTATACATAAGCGGGATTAGTGTATTAAAGGTAGGAATAGCTTCCTTTGTGGCCAGTATCCTTTCTTTTCTTACGTTCAAGGTTTATCACGGGGTGATCCGTCATTCCACGCTACGTGGACTATGGAGGATTGGTGGTGTCGCCATCACAAAATCCATCCTCATGTTCATACTGCTTCATCTTTTGAAGGCGGATTTCAATTCCTCTATATATTGGGTGGGAGGGATAACCGATTGTATGTTGACGATTGTTCTGCTGATCACCTTACGTGTATTCGTGATTAATGTATATAATAGCGTGTTGTCCCAACTTGGAAAAAAGCGCAAGCGTGTACTGGTGTTCGGTATGGATGAGGATAGCGTGATGATAGCCACATCACCCAACCGGCAAGTATTCATGCAAAATTATAGCATCATCGGCTTCTTGACGTTTGGTAGCATAGCGGAACTTCCCGTTTACCAGATCGAGGACATTGATGACTTGTTGCGTCTGATCCCCAGAAATAACTTGGATGGTATCCTTTTCCCGAATATAAAGACCGTCCGACGAGAACGTGATCGTTTGATTCATTATTGCGAGCAGGCCTCCTTGAAGCCTCTCGTGGTTCCTGATATGGAGGAGGTCCATGAGGGCGGAATGAAGCGTTCAGTCCGTGAGATCCGTATTGAGGACTTGCTGGGTCGTGAGGAGATCAGTATAAATCTGGGCGAGATCGGTCTCTTATTGAAAGATAAGACGATCCTTGTTACGGGAGCGGCCGGTAGCATTGGTAGCGAGATCTGCCCGATCAAGAAACTGATCTGCCTTGATGCCGCCGAGACTCCGATGCATGACTTACGCCTGGAATTGGAGGAGAAGTATAAGGAACTGGATTTTGTACCTATCATAGGCGATGTCCGGAATCCGGACCGTGTAGATTACGTATTTCGCAATTGGCATCCCCAGGTAGTATTCCATGCGGCAGCTTATAAGCACGTCCCCTTGATGGAAGAGAACCCTTGCGAGGCTGTTCGTACCAACGTGTTTGGTACCCGAGTGATAGCGGATGGCGCCGTAAGCTATGGGGTAGAGAAATTCGTGATCATGAAGTAGATCAGTACGGATAAGGCCGTTAATCCAACGAATATCATGGGATGTAGCAAGCGCCTCGCTGAGATATATGTGCAGAGCTTGAGTGTGGCGATCAGTAAGGGGGCTCTAGCGGGAAACACTAAATTTATCACGACCCGTTTCGGTAATGTATTAGGAAGTAATGGTTCCGTGATACCTCGTTTTCGCGATCAGATCGCCAAAGGAGGCCCAGTTACGGTAACCCATCCCGATATCATCCGTTACTTCATGACAATTCCCGAAGCCTGCCGTTTGGTGTTGGAAGCCGGTACGATGGGCAAGGGCGGCGAGATATTCATCTTTGATATGGGTGAGCCGGTCAAGATCGCTGACTTAGCGAAGCGTATGATCGAGCTTTCTGGTTTGCAGGTGGATAAAGACATAGAGATTAAATACACAGGTCTTCGTCCCGGTGAGAAATTATATGAGGAACTATTGAGCAACAAGGAGAATACGAAGGAAACCCCTCATGAGAAGATTCGTGTGGCAGCAGTCCGGGAGTACGCCTACAAGGATGTGGTAGAGCACATTGATCTATTAGCTGAATTATCCCTTCATGTACATATTCTTCCTATGGTGAGAGAGATGAAATCCTTCGTCCCCGAGTTCAAGAGCCAAAACTCTCAATTCACGAGATTGGACGGAGTGAATTAGCAATTTAGTCGGTAGTTATAAATCTGAATTATAAATGATTATCGCAGTAGATTTTGACGGAACAATCGTTGAGCATAAATATCCGGCGATAGGGAAGGAGATCCCTTTCGCTTTCGAGACATTGAGAAAGTTACAAATAGAACACCACAAGCTGATCTTATGGAGTGTGCGAGAGGGTAAGCTTTTGGATGAGGCTGTCACCTTTTGCCGAGAGCGGGGCTTGGAGTTTTACGCCGTGAACCGAGATTACCCGGAGGAAGAGAAAAGCCTGAATAACCATTTCTCCCGTAAGCTGAAGGCCGACATTTTTATTGATGACCGTAATCTTGGTGGTCTCCCGGACTGGGGTATGATTTATGAGATGGTGAGTAAAAGACTTTCCTATGAGGATTTAATGCGGAAATACGAGTCGGAATACGAACCGGAGAAACCGAAAGGCCTTTTCTCTCGTTTGTTTCGCTAAATCCATATCATTCTGTGTTCAATGAAATAAAAAAAAGATAACAAAATAATATGAAAATCAAAAGATTACTACTTTTATTAGCTTTACCTCTATTGGTAGCGAGTTGTACTTCTTACAAGAACGTACCATACCTCCAAAACCCAGAGGCAGTGAACGATTTTGAGGAGACCCTTCCATTGTATGACGCAAAGATCATGCCAAAAGACTTGTTGAGCATCACGGTCAATACGACAGACCCGAAGGCTGCGACCCCATTCAACTTGACGGTACAGACTCCAATCAATGCGGCTTTGACAAATATCAGTACGACCACGCAACCGACCATGCAGCAATACTTGGTGAATAATAAAGGAGAGATCGATTTCCCTGTTATCGGTCGCTTGGAAGTGGGTGGTCTCACCAAGAACGAGGCGGAGGACTTGATTCGTGAGCGTTTGAAACCTTATTTGAAGGAATCCCCGATCGTTACGGTCCGTATGGCTAATTACAAGATCTCCGTGTTGGGTGAGGTGGCCCGTCCGGGTAGCTTCACGATCGGCAACGAGAAGGTGAACGTTCTGGAGGCTTTGGCGATGGCAGGCGATATGACGATTTACGGTGTCCGTGATAACGTCAAGCTGATCCGTGAGGACGTGAACGGTAAGCGTGAGATCATTAACTTGAATTTGAATAATGCCGAAGTCGTGACTTCCCCGTATTATTACCTGAAGCAAAACGATATTATTTACGTGACCCCGAACAAGACGAAGGCTAAGAACTCCGATATCGGTAACAGCACGACCCTTTGGGTAAGCTCACTCTCGATTCTGGTATCTATTGCCGGCCTGTTGGTAAACATACTTAAGTAATTGAAAATTGAGAATTGAAAATTAAGAGAGATGATAGACGAACGGATAAATAATAACACTGGGATAGAGAACGAGGAACAAGAGATTGATTTGGTAGCTCTTTTATTCAAATACCTTTTTTATTGGCGTTGGTTTGTTGCTAGTATATTGATATGTTGCATCGCTACTTACCTGTTTCTTCGTTATCAAACGCCTGTATATAACATTTCCAGTTCCGTGTTGATAAAGGAGGAGGATAAGCGAAGCGGTTCGGGCAACAATCCGTTGGCGGCCATTCAAGATTTGGGAATGTTTTCCATGACAAATAATTTTGATAACGAGGTGGAGATATTGAAATCCCGTACATTGATAAAAAAAGTCGTGAACGACCTGAATTTATATGTTCGTGTAGCGGAAAAGCGAGCGTTCGGTTATGCGATGCCTCTTTATAAGAATAGTCCGGTGCGGATTTATATGACACCGGAAGAGGCCGATAAATTGGAGGAGCCGATTAAGCTGGATCTTACATTTACAAA
>OBVA01000629.1_pt1 | contig 14655 bp, 18 predicted proteins | sample 1495021 | NCBI WGS metagenome assembly OBVA01 (sample SAMEA2579965, study PRJEB22360) | human gut metagenome | biome: human gut; feature: human-associated habitat; material: faeces | place: Denmark | collected 2008/2010
AACACAAGATCCGGGGGGATTTTTCGGGAAATGAAACCGAGCCGCTGCGCTTCGGCGGTATCGATCCATTTATCATCCTTCATCAGCGCGGCCAGCTCCTCGCGATTTGCCCCGGTTCGCTCGACGTAGAAATCAAGTATCTTCTCCGTGTTTGCACGGAGATCGGCGGCAATCTTTTCGAGGTCCTCCGCACGATAGGCATCGGCCAGCGTGTACTCGGGGATATAAGGATCATGTATCAGAATCTGGGCGTGCGGATAAGCCCGCCTATTTTCTTTGGGTGCGGCGCAGAGAAGCACCGTAGCCATCGAGGCGCATTGGCCTTCAATCGTCGCATGAATCTCCTTGCCGGTTGCTCGTAGTTTATCGACCATTGCCCAGCCTTCGATCACATCGCCGCCTGCGCAATGCAACCTCATGTCGATTAGGTTATCGTTCTCGGGAATGGACGATATGAACTCGTCGATGTCTTGGAAAGATACGCCTTCAACACCCGAGAAAAAAAGGGTCATCGCCTTATTCTCCTCGTTCACGATAGGGCTGTAAATTTTCAAATATGCCATAAAATCTACTTTTGGCATAACATAGAACAAAGCCTCGTTTTTTCCCCTCAAAATGGTATAATTCGACTGTCAGTCTGTGACAGTAATATGTCCATGCACGATTTTGCGAAAAATTTTAAAGAAAAATTTGGATAATGATAGTAAAAATACTATCTTTGTGTTGTGATAATTAAACAACCGATAAGATGAAGTATTCAGAAATTGAGAGGAGATTAAGGAAAGCAGGCTGCTACTTCCTAAGTCACGGAAAAAATCACGATTGGTGGTACAGCCCGATTACAAAACGTCGATTTCAGATTCCTCGACACAAAAGTGAAGAAGCGAAAGGCAAGACATTAAAAAGTATCAGTGAGCAGTCCGGGGTCGAGTTCTGACCCCGGCAACTGCCGACAACATTTAAAACTATAACTATGAAAGCACAGGTAATCATCGAGCGGGGAGCCGACGGCACTTTCGATGCAAATATGGAGTATATTAAAGATATTCCCTTCGGCTTGCTGGGACAAGGTAAAACCGTAGCGGAAACAATAACCGATTTCTATAACTCATACGAAGAAATGCGGGCTATGTATCAGGCCGAAGGAAAAACGTGTCCGGCATTGGATTTTGAGTTCAAATACGATATCCCGTCGTTTCTTCAATACTACGCCTATGCCTTTACGTTAGCCGGATTGGAGCGAATTACAGGTGTCAATCAAAAACAACTCGGACATTATATCAGCGGATTCCGAAAGCCCAGCGAAAGGACGGCACGGAAAATCGAGGAAAAAATCAAAACGTTCGCAAAAGAAATAGAATCCGTTCGGTTTGTTTAATTATCACAAATTATCTTCCAAACGGATGCCCCCTCGTTTCGAGGGGGTTTTTTATTGCACCAAAACCCGCTGGAATTTCCGAATGATCCGCCACACGGTCGCCTCACTCACCTCGTACTGATCGCAGAGATGGGCCACGACGTAAGTAGTTTTCAGTCCATCAGCCTTGAGCCTCACGAAATCCTCGTACAATTCCAAATGTTTCACATCCTCGACGGCTATCCCCGTCCGGGCCAACCGTATCAACAGATCGCGGTTGTCTTTCAAAGATTCATATACTATCATGCGTCGCCCAGTTTTTCAAGTACAGCGACCCGATTTGCCGTTGTCGTGATCTCCTCGACGGACACGACCGGCCGGGGTAGGGCGGCCACTCCTTTTGCGACAGCTCTCGCCAGCATTTCCTCGCCCTCGATCACGCTGCTCGACTGCTGTACGGAGATCGGCACTCCGCCCCCGATCTGATTGAAAGCGGAAAGGACGGGCGCGAACATTTCTGTCGCCCGTGAAGTCATAACCGACTCTCCGTTCGACAAACGCGCAGGAATACTATCAGACGTTCCGGAACCGGGACCGGTAACCAAACCACCTTCAGCGAATTTGGCAGACTTGACAACACTCGTCGCCTGAGCCATCATAGCGAGTATTCTCGCTACCCCCGCCGCGGTAGTAAGTATGCCTAACAATCCTTTGCTCGACTCAGCGGCCACCATTTCGGATATAGCTTTACCAGTGTTAATCGCAATTTCAGCAAGAGCCAACACTTTAGATAATGCGGCCATTGCTTTATTGTCTTCGCCTAATTGAGAGAATACGTCTGATAAAGAACCGGCAATAGTAGCGGCAGCCTCATACTTAGCCTGCTCAATCTCGATTTCTTTCGCAGCAATAGCCTCCTTCGCATCCGTATAATTCCGCTCAGCCTCCAACTGTCGGGCTTTAAATTCCGCGTCCGATTCGCCCTCCATTTGATGCAATGCTTCCAACTCAGACCGCCGATACTCTACCTCTAACTGTAATGTATCTTCATGCTGCAAGGCAGCTTCGTTGATCTTATTCTGCCATTCGAGCGCCAATTCTTCGGCCGCCTTATTGCGAAGATTCTCAGCCGTCTTCGCCCGCTCATCCTCGATCAGTTTATTGTACTTAGCCTCAACCTCGACCCGGGCAATACCCAACTCTTCCGCCGCACGTATCTCCTCGGCCTTCTGCAACTCCAGCTGCTGAATTCTGAGCGCCAGTTCTTCATCGCTGCCCTCCTTAAGCGCGGATAGGCGTAACTCGATCAGCTTCGCCTGCTTGTCGGCTTCTTTCTGAATCTCGTCCTTGTTGGCTTGCTGGCGAATCTGCGCGAGGTCGATTTCCTTTTTGTCCTCAAGTGCGTTGATTTGGGAGTTAATCGCCTTCTTTGCGGCAACAGTCAAGTCCTTTTCCGTTTCAAGCCGCTTCTTCAGGTCCTCGATCTGTCGATTATAAGTCGCCTCAGTTTGAGTCAACTGCCGTTCCGATTCCGAAGTTATCAGCGCGAAGATCGCATCCTGTGCAGCTCGGACGGCTTCGAGTTCTTTCTGCTTTCGCGCTTGCATATCAGCAGCAGTCTCCTTCGCTTTAGCGGCAATTTCTCCTCGAACCGTATTTTCCTGCTCCAACAGTTCCATTGTCTTTGAAAAATACTCTCTCCGAGCATTGTACATATCCGCTTCGAGCCTTGCGAGCTCAGCGTTTGTCTCGGCGTTATTTTCCGCCCTCTCCGATTCGAGTTTCAGAGCGTTATAACGGCGCTCGGCCAATTCTACATTACGTTTTGCAGCTTGTTCTTCCAATTTATTCGCCTCTTTTATAGCCGCCAGCCTTTCCTCTGCAGTAGCATTTTCGCGATCCTTGGCTTCTTTTCTGAGCTCGGCCACTCTTAATGCGTCTTTGGCATTGAGGACTTCATTCTCGCGTGCTTGTTTCTCGATATCGGCCTTTTCTTTGGCAAGCTGTATCGCTTCCTCGTTCGCTTTGTTGATTTCTTTAATCTTATCGCCCACAATAGGCAGTTTTTCGGCCAATTTCATAGCCCAATCATACATTTTCATTCCGGCTTCGACGAAAGACAACAAGTAACCCACCGCTTTTTGCAAGAGGTTCATCAAGAAATCCATAGCGCGGCCAAGAGGAGCAAGAACGACATTCCACCTATTCGTCGCCTCCTCGCTCGAATTGATAGCTGTTTTGATTGCCATTATGATCGCCGCAAGGCCGGCCAATACGGCAAATACAGGATTGGCCAACAGCGTAAGCAGCGTTTTACTCAAATTCACGACGGCCGATCCCAAAGATTTGATAGCCTTACTTGCACCACCCGATACATCTATCATACTTTGAATTTGTCCGATAAACGGAACATTCGCAGCAATGGCTTTCTTGATAGACTCTTCATAATTACCGACATTGCGGTAGAAGCGCTGTGTTTCGGCCTCAGCCTCTTTGAGCTCATCGGTCAACTCGTTAATATGTTTGGCAAGCGCTTTACCCTTCGCTCCTTCTCTTTCGGCCTTGCTAAGACTATCGAAGTCTTTCGTCGCATTCGATAATTGAGCTCGTAGGGAACGCAATGATCCATCTTGCTCCTTTTCATGCTTGATATTGTTCTGAACCTCTTTGTTTAGATCGCGAATCGCGCTCTTGTACTCGTCTTGTGTAGCCTTTATTGCGGCAAGCTGCTTCCGTTGTTCATCGGTAGATTTTCCGCTTTCTTTGATAGTTTCACGTAGCTTCTTTTCTTCTGCATTGACTTCCTCAAGTTTGCCCATATACTCGGACAACCCTTGTATCGCCTTATCGTAATTCACCCGAATTTCGAGTATCTTCTCTTTCGTGTCTGAATTCGCCATATCTATGATATTTACTGATTTGCCGATTCTGATAACTGCAATAGTTGCACCTCGCAAATATGCGCGGAGCTCGTCTGTATCGTGACAATACCGTAATACCGGCCGTATTGCCGCAAATAGACGGGGACAGTGTAATCAAGCGTCTGAAGATCATATTCGGTCAAGGTAAAACGTTCTTTAATAACGACGGGCTGATTTATTAACGCCTGATAGTTGACATAATAATCTGCTATCAATTCACTGAATTTCAATCCATCGAACGAAAGCGCGCATTTACCCGACACGTTCGTCAGATTCATAATGCGGGGCTCGACCTTCACTTCTTCGAGCTCTCGCCCTTCACCACTCGTCGAGTCTTTCCATTCATAGTGCGCGATGATGTTTCCGGACGAGGCTGCAAACGGAAGTGTAATAAGGTCTTCCTCCGGATCAAGGCTCTCGTCATCCACGGCAAGAACTCCGTCCGCATCAATCTTTACCGTATCATCCTCCTTGTATTTCAAATTATTCCTTTGTGCGAAATCCCCGAACGTGAAAGCTGTTGACTTCGGCTCGTGATCTCCAGCATCAATCAATTTGTTCGACCAATCAATCGCACTGCCTATGTTCGACAATAGCACATCTGGCGATACCAAACGGATCGTGTTCGGCGTGCCCGAAGGCATGGCAAAAAGCCCGAACATCGCGCATAATGCCTTGATGAAATCGATCTGCTTAATATTCGGAAGATTTGGAACGATTGGATATGCCGTCGGGTAATGCAGGTCTACGTCGTAAGGACTAACGTATACCGCCGCATCGGTCAGTCGCCAATCACTGGTCGAGATCAGCCAGAAGGACGTGCCTTTTTTCAGGGTAACCACTTGATCGAATAATATAGTATACCCTTGATCGGGATGACCGGAAATAGGTTCAGCATCCCATTTGTAATCGGGAACCGCAGCGCCGACGACTTCGTCCCACGTCGATCCTTCGTACAACCTGACCGACGGATTGTCCCAATGCGTATCTATCGCCGATTTTTTCAGCATCTGTCCTGACACGTAAATCCGGACTCGACTGCTGCCCCCTGTGTCGAAATAGGGATCGGTCCAAATCTGCGAGCTTTGTGTGTATGTTGTCGGGAGAATCGCATACCATGTATCTCCGGAAACCCCGGTAGCCCTTCCCGAATAGCTGTCGGAAGATTTGTAGCCTTGCGCATTCCAACTTGTGATGTTACCGTTGGTTTCAAACAATGGGATCGCCAGTTTTTCAATCGCTTCTTTTTGCGGCGACGGAATATCGAGCGTAAACCCGTTGGCTTGTTCGATCTGCTCCAGAATCCAAGCGACCCGAACTGACGGATGAATATTGCCGAACTTCTTGGCTTCCGAAAGCATGGGGACTCCTGTATTATAATCGGCGAAGAAAGCGCCAGCCGCAGGCGGATAAGAATCCGGCACCGTATTCTCGTCCCACGCGAGCGTCGTACCTTCATCCGGCAAATCGGATAATTTAGGAGCATCGGATACCCATGTCTTCAAAGCCTGCAATACGCCCCACGTCAGAGCGATCTCGTAACTTTCGGAACTCTCCATTACGATAGCTGTCGCGCTGTCGATTACAATCATTCCATTGCGCAGATACCGCGCGGCATGAGTCCGATAGCGGAAACGGCTGTCGTAGGCCGGAGCCGTCGGATTATCCAATACGCAACGATTACGAGTCGTTTTAGGCAACTGAATCGTATAGCTGTTCGACGCCGTGATTTTGCTGATGTCATGTAGAATATTCGACTTGAAGTTCAGCGTGATCGGTTTGTCCGGATACAGGTCTACGATCTGATCATCTATGTATAGTTCTTCTTTCATGCCTCACAAGATTTGCGCGTTTTTCTCGGGCAGGGTAATCGATACATTGAAATCTTGCAGCAGGTCGTTGCTTCGCGTCCGCGATCCCGTAGCCACATTCACTCTCCGCCACATCGGCACCCCTTCATCGTCGTAACCGGTGAACAGATCGACCACCGGCGACTGTGCCAGATCAGACAGATAGTCGTATGTCGGATCGTCGATCAATGGAGCTACTATCGTGAGCGTTTCGGCCTGTCGTAGAATCTGGCGTGTCGATGTCCCGATATTCACCCCGTCAACGTATTGAGCGGGGTTGCTCATTTCATTACGTGAAAATGACTCGTCTTTACTTATGGCGTATTCGTGAGCTGTCCGTTGGAATAGGTAGTATTCGTACTGCCCTTGCCGGTCGATCCACCGCAGATACACGCCCGAACAATCGCGGCTTATTCGCAAATCGTATGACGTTACGCCGACCCGTTCCACGTCATTGCGAATCTGCAAGGCATTCGGAATGGCAACGTACAGACGGCGGTTTGCCAAGAAGGTATCGAAAACGCGGGCCGGATTGACTATGTAATGATGATAATCGTCCTCGTCGGTCGTCGTCAACCCGAAGGCGAGCGAACTGACCGGCCCGTCGTCACACTTGACATCGAAAAAGTTGCTTGGTTTGGAAATCACATTGAACGTGAAAGGGTAGTTTACGAACCATGTACGGATATACGGGCCCCCGCACCGCTCGCCGGCATCGAGAGCGCCCCACACGCAATCCATATCGAACTCGAACGTCGTTACGCTTACCGTGACTTTTACATGAATTTTTCGGACGATAGGACTGTCTGAAAATCGAACAGAATAATCGACAACCGAATGCCTGATGCCTTCGAGAATCATCTGCAAATAACGCTGGATATCGAACACGACTCCGCCAGCAGGTGATGCCTTGCGGTTCTCTGTGTAACTCTGACCCGTCGAGTCGCAGGTAATCTCGACAGAGGCCGATTTGATTCGGCCCGAAACGCTGATAATCGCCGGCGTGAAGGCGAAATGTACCGAGTTAGGGTAGGTGATCGAAAAACCTAAGCCCGCATCCCATATTCTCATGCTCTATTCTATTTTTTGGTTATCGATTCGTCTATCGCCACGTCAAAGATACCGGCGAGACGACTGGCAATCCGATCAATCGTCGCAGGAATTTCGTTTGAATAAATATCTGTCCGGCCACCGGTGCGATATAGCTTCGAGCCTTTCGTCATAATGTTGTACGCAATACCTCCGGCCGGCGCGGAGATACCCTTTCTCGCAGCCCATTCGGCCATCAGATCGATGAAAAACTTCGGCGGCCGAATGTACTGCCTTTTCCAAGGACGCGATCCCTTTTCAAGCGTGGAAAAGAACGAGCGCCCCCACAAAATACCAGTGATTCCGGCCGACCCTTCCGTCACTTCAGGTGTCAGGCTATTGGCCGTTGCTCCACTTGCGCGCTGACCGGCTGCGTCCATGTTGGCAATAATACGTTGACGTAGCGCTTCGAGTTCCTCTGCAACTACCTCTGCTCCCTGATATCTAAGCGTTTCCATTACTCCGTCAAATTACGCGCGCAAACACCCATAATTTCTCGCAATACCAATTCGACCGTCACGAGCGCGAGGTTCCGATCCAATTTGTCGAACATACAGGTATAGATCATCGGGCCACTAACCGGCTCGAATAGCCCGCTACCGTTCACACGCACGACAAATTGCATCGCCAATTGCTTCATACGTTCGACGACTTGCTGCACTTCGTCGGCCGGAGCATCAAGCCGAATTTCATCACCGAACGCGAGCACGCAGTTCGGAGCATCGACAATCTGGCCATTGTTGTTCCAGTAAATCGTACCGCGCTGCGGCAGTACGTTGATGCAAATAGGGTAGGATAACACTCGCGTCCGCTTTTTTCGATCAAGCTCGACATTCGCGCCGTGCCACGACTCGAACAAATACGCAATGCCCATTGCCTCGATGATTTCCCTGATCTTTTCTTCGACGCTCTTTTTCATAGCTTGTTCTTTTGCTGGTAAATATCTCGTAACCGGCGTTCGTATTCAGCTCGACGTGCATCGATCCGAGCACATTCGTACAGGCGAAGCCAAGGCAAAGCCATGACCTGATCGTGATCGGCTATGTGCATGCGCTGGGCGAACCAATCGACCATCCCGAACGGACCGAAACGCAGCCTTTCGATACCGGCGGCGATCTCTTCTTTTGTCGGATTTACAATCGTGCTTTGGAAAAGCTTGTTGATGCGCTCTATTTCGGTCCCGACCCAAAGAGCAAAACCTATTGCATCGCGCGCCGATGTCCTCATGATTTTCGCAGCAGGAAGCCCGAGGATGATTTCAGGCGGAATGAGTAACAAGGCATGTACGTTTCGTATGGTTTGTAAACGACAGAGCTGCTCGAACATCAGGCTGTCGAGATTGTTCGGCACTTGACGGCCGCATAGACGGGACGGCTTCGGGAAATTCTCGGCCGTCATCTCCACCTCGTCTGTCAACGCCTGCTGTATGTGCAGAAATTCCCGTAATGTAATCTTTCTCATCGTGGCAAACTACCTACAGATACTCTCGTTTTGCGGACCGGCCCTCTATGGAACTCGCGCTCAACAATGCCGGTCAGGGCATCGGCCGCATCGTCGAACCGATTCGCCCGGAACAGTCGCTTGTAGGCCGTCACCATAACATAGAATGAAGGCCAGATTTTTCCCCATTCTGAAGGAAATTTTATGCGATTTATTACGGATGCCGAATTAGTCAATATCCTTGACTCCTTATTTCCCGATTGATGAAACCATTCGACACGGACTGCCGGGGCCAGTCTACCCACTGCACGGGCGAATCCTCGGCCGCCGTTGTTGCTCTCGATATAAGCTATCCTTGTATCGTTCCGCAAAAGCATTTGCGCGGTTATCGGCTCGGTCACTTCCATAGGCTCCTGCGTAAAAAGCACGTCAGTCACATAGGCAAAGCCATCACGGCTCACGACATAGCAGATCGAGCACAGGTAGTCGTCACCCAAATCGGCCGTATCGGTGTAATTCGCTTTCTTGATAATCTCGTTAGCCGAAGGAAGTTCGTCGTATGTCTGAAATTCGGATCCATATAGCAGCCCTTCTTTAGTTGCCGGGCGGCCTTGATACAGACTGTCGAAACCCACCGGATCGAGCGCACGGCGGCGAACTAACGATTGTAGACTATGCCGCTCGGGCCATAATGGCTGCCCGAGTTCGCGCGGATCGAGGTCTGTGCGTGGCCCCTCTTTGATCGCCTCGAAATCGACCTTCAGCCACGCATCGGGATCACAGCCCGATAGCTGCCTGAGCGATGTCAGGTTAACCACCTTTTCCGAGGCTTCGATCCGGCCGACCAGGTCGTCCTCATGCCATCGCGTGAAGACGATCAGTTCTTGCGAGTCGTTGTGCAGACGAGTTTCCGCAACAGACGTATACCATTCCCAAACCGCGTCACGAATGAGCGGAGAATTGGCCTCTGCCGCATTTTTGTACAGGTCGTCCAAAATAAGCACATCGACAGTCTGTCCGGTCAGACCACCACTTCGCCCCACAGCCGTAAGCTTCCCTTCGCAGCCTATTATCTCAAACTCGCCTGCGGTTCTCGCCCATCTGCTCGAATCATCGGCTACCGGACTACCGGCGAGTTGCGTATCGGGGAAAAGCGTATAGTATCTTTCGGAGTCGATAATCCGCTGAATCTCTCGATTGAATTTCCGGGCGAATCGGTCCGAATACGAGGCAATCGCTATTTTCAAGTCCGGATACAGTCCGAACAGATAGGCCGGGAGCAACCGGGTCGATCCCTCCGATTTACCATGCTGGGGAGGAATGGAAACTATCAACTTCTTGATGCGCTTGTGAGCAAAGGCATTCAGAATTTTGTAGTACACCAAATGAAAAGGGGTAAAGAAATCTTTACCCTTCATCATCGCCGTAAACAACGGGAAACTTTGCCGGGCGCCCTGTTGCGCCGCAGCTATGTACTTTGCATCACTCATCACTCAGAAGCTCGGCAATCTCGTCCTTACCCATCCCGGCAATGAGCTTCGCCCCAGCCAGCAGGTCTTTGCCGTCTTTCCCTGTGACTTCCTGCGATTGACGGTTTTTCCATTGTTTCGGATCACGGTTCGTCAACGTGAAAATCACGGCTGCAGTGTCCGGAGCAATATGTTTCGTTATGACGATCTTCTCTTTTATTTTTGGCTTTTGCCGCTTCTTACCGGTGGCAGGATCTCTCTCTTCCTCTCCGGAATCGACGTACACGGTACGGGTTTCCTGAGCCTCGTATCCGCACACTTTCTTCATCAGAGAGCGTTTAGCCTCAGTGCGGAGCGTATCCAAAAAATCGTCCTCTGCCTTTTTAATGGCCTCGGAAAACTCGGACTTCTCCTTCTTCCAAGTATGGTAGGTATCTTCGGAAATTCCTACCTGACGGCAAATCTCCGGGATCGTGTAGCTGTCCGCGCGGATCAACTCACAGATGCGTTTCACTATTTTATCGCCGTACTTCGCCATGGGTGGGTTTACTCTTTCATGCAGTCTTTCGGGTCGGCATGCTCAAACATCGTGTCTGCGATATCAAGCACATTCTCCAATTCGGTTACGACTGCCTTGGTTTCTATAAATTTTCGCTTCTCAATAGGGGTTGGCACACCTTCGCTGTTGATGATGTTCTCCAACGTAACGAGTTGTTCCCGTTTCCGGGCGAGGCGCTTTTCTATTACTTCCTTGTAGATCATACAGAGTGTCGTTTTCATAGCATCCGAGAAAATTGGTTAGGATGCTAAAATTATCATTTTTCCAATAATTGTGAAATCATGCCCCGATCCCTCGTAGCCGCTTCTATCGCTTCTTTCAAACTGAGTTTTCGCAGAGCACTGCTACTACATGAATCCTGACAAATGGCTGTGAAGCATGCCGCACTTCCGGGCTGTGACATGGTCGGCGTCGGAACAAATGATTCCCGGTCATGCAAATAGTGATTCAGATTGTACGTGTTCGGAGTGAATCCATCCAATCCGTCAATACCGCAGCAACAAAGGGAATCGCCCATTTTACGCAATCGGTTTTCAGCGGCATAAAACCTGAGTCCGTTACTGTGGCAAGTGTCCCGGATTACTTCAAAATGCTGTTTGAGAACTGATACCGGGTAGCAAAAATCCCCGCCGATCTTTTCCAGTCCCGGGCGCTTGCGTTTGTACTTCATTCCCTCTACCGTGAGACCGTGTACGCCTATCTGACGATAAGTTGGAATCTGTTTGAGAATATCCCCGAACACTTCCACCATGTAAGGCTGAACCCGAACAATAAGACGTTTCACGCGCGGGGCAACCTTTTCAATGATCCGAAGGCGGTCGGCGAACGTCGGCGCACCTTTTTCCAACTTGTCTAACTGAGGGCTTACGAGCGACACTTGCACAACGCAATTACAACGCCCCAGCAAATCAAGGTATTCATCTTTTCCGAGCAAAGCTCCTTTCGTGCTTATCACGAACGGGTAGCCAGTTTCGGCGAATAACTTGAGTGCCGCGTAAGAGCGGCGGTGTATCTTCTCGGCGGGTTGCAAAGGGTCGGAAACGCCGCCCCAATGAATCGGAATATCCCAATCACACCAGCTAACTTTGCCGGGGCGCTGTCCGCCGATGAAACGTTGAAGGCTTTGTAAGCTCTCCCCGGTTTCTACCTTGGCAATGTCGTACTTCATCTGCACGAAACAATACTGGCACATGTGGGTACATCCTTGGTACGTGTCGAACCGAATAGGTAGGTCGCAGATTGTTATTTGGCTTCCACACTTTGGCATACGAGATTGAGGATTAAATCTACAATTCCTGTTTTACCGTTGGTTTTAATATACCCTTCTACTTGCTCCTGTCTCTCTTTTGGAAAGGAAAACGAGACGGTAAAGACATCTGAATTTTCTTTTATTGTTCCTGCAAAAGCATTTGTTTCGAGGTCATCAATGGCGTCGTCACTAAAAAGACCGGTATCGAGTTCCCATACGGCGAGATCGTCCGTATTGAAATCGTCCAGCAACAAATTGACATCAAAAAATGAGGTGTCCGAGGTTTGATTGTCGGCGAAAGCCAACACCTTGCGACGCTCATCGTCGGTAGCAAGATCGGTACGTTTTACCGCAATCAATTCCGAACCGTCTGATTCAATTACCCTGACTTTCAGACCGAGCGCTTGCGCCTGTTCATATACTCCGTTACCGGCAATGATTACGTCATCCTTGTCAATCAAAATTGACCGGCCGGCCCCGCATTCGGCCAAACTCTTGTTGATTAGAGCTTTGTTTTTCTCTCCGTGAATCCGATAGTTTCTTCCGTCTGTTTTTATCTCGGCCATGATGTTCTTTTGTGGTAACATAGAATTACTCCCCGATTTTTTCCCTGATTTTTGAAGAAAGTGCAAAAAAAATTTTGTCGAACTTGTTGTACAAACATTTCTGGCTTTCCGGCCCGGGCCATTCAGAATACGGTCGTCCCTCGAAGAACTTCCACTCAAAGATGATGCGGTCGCGCTTGGGCAGTTCAAGTTCATCCAATGTGTCAATGACAATTTGATAACATTCGTCAAGATTGAGATCGTCAATATCGACTCTCGGTTCCGGATGCTCCTCTGACCAGTCAACCGAATACGTGCAATGTTGGCCTCGTTTGTACCGAAAGGATGAACGAGGGGATATGATGTTACGCTTAATAATTGAAAGGACAAAGAAGTCGAGCTCGGTGTACCCGTCGCGGGCACACTGCATCAGCATTTCTAAACGCAGCGGAGATCGCGAAAGAAGGCTGCAGAGAACATCGTTAAGCACTTCGGCCGGTTCGATTGACAGTCCGGATGCAAGGCAATGATAGGCCGCGTAATCAAGCCACCGGTCATATCTTTTCGATATATAGTCATTCAACGTCACTGCTACCCAAATAATTCTTGACCTCTTCGATAAACTGCTCGATGTGCCGTACTACCACACACTTGTTTCCGTTCATTTCGGCCCATTGCAGCCATTCTTTCTGTGCCGGCGACAATCTGCCCGTCTCAGTCTTTAATTCAATGCAGAGAGCCCCGAAATGACCTCGCGGAACCAGTAGAATCAGATCGCTAACCCCGGCAACCGTACCTTCGGCTTTCATCCGCGCCGCCTCGATACGGTTCCGCGAGCCGCCGTTCGGAACTGCGAACAGCAGTCCTCGATACTGTGGATATTGCATAGTAAACCACCGAACGCACGCTATTTGCAAGTCGCTTTCCCTGTGCCTCATTGTAGAATATCCTTTACTTTTATTGCCATCTCTCGGAAAATAGGGGAGGTGTCGTATTCGGCTTGGTAGCGATTAATCAGGTAGCCAATACTCCCACGATCCCGGTGAATTGCCTGCCCGATCTCTCGGGCCGACGCGCCGCGTTTGTGAATCTCACGGCACAGAATGATCCGCGCCCGAACTACCGGTAGTATCCTGCTACGAGCTCGTATATCCTCCAATCCGAAGCCCGTCGCCTGTTCGACGGCTGCGGATATACGCTGTATCTCTCTATCAAGAATCGTCATCGTCCCAATGCTTTATTGATTGCTTTCTCGGCCTTTGATATGGCATCCATCCATCTATTAGGAATAGGGGGTAATAGAGTGTTATCTGCGTCCAAATCATGTTGGCGAACAATTTCCCGCAACGCTTCCAGCATTTCCGGTGCGGCAGCGATCAGGTGGGTGTTGGCTTCTTCTTCACCTGATGCGGTTGTATCTTCAATCCACGCAATACCGTTGTTATCAGGACCAAAAACCACATCGTTATCCGGATATTCTCCTACCTTCCACGGCCCCGGAGTGCCTTTGAATTCTGTTTCCATCACTTCACCAGTTCAAACTCGATTCGCCAAACAAAAGGATTCCGATCCCATGTACCTCTCCCGGAAACCTTGTTGATAAGCGAGGCGAAGGCAGCACGGGGAGTATTGAATCCATTGCCGTTATTCCCATCATAGTCATAAAATTCGCGTGGTGGGAACTCGGTGTCGGCATAATCCCGATATATACCCTCTTTCATGCAATCCTCCTCCGAAATATCCTGTAACCGCTCAATCCGAATGTCGGTAATCTGGATTTGGTGCTTGCATGCCTCGGCCCGAACGAACATCTTATTGTTCCAACCGGCGGACTGCTTCAAAGTGCCTCGGACATTCATTATGTCTTTAGGGTCTCTGTCCAATGCAGTGCCGGAATAACCGAGGTCCATATAACACTGCGCCACGGCCACGATCTCCCCAACATTGTATCTTGGTTCAATTACCTCCCAACCTCCATTCTCGGTATAGCCATACATACATTCTTCAAACTCAAGACATGGCTGCCACCACCGTAGTTCTTCGTACTTACCCTGCGGATCAACAATCCGCCTTGTCACCGTCTTTCGACCACTGATAACCGCCTGTGTCAGGCCGTAACGGTCGTTAAACATCATCTTTTTCATATTTCGTCTATTTTTATCAGGTCCGCATTATC
>OBVA01000630.1_pt1 | contig 14649 bp, 9 predicted proteins | sample 1495021 | NCBI WGS metagenome assembly OBVA01 (sample SAMEA2579965, study PRJEB22360) | human gut metagenome | biome: human gut; feature: human-associated habitat; material: faeces | place: Denmark | collected 2008/2010
AGCCACTACCGCACCTTTCTGCTGCAACAGTTGCACCAGACGCTGTTTGTCTATGGGGCGTGCACGCGACATTATCTTCAAGTCCATCACACGGTCCAATGCCTCCTCATCCGTCAATTCGGCAAATGCAGCTCCCGTAATGCGGTTCTTTTCCGTATCCTCCGGTTTCCACAGACCAATCTGGCGTGCTATCTCGGTAGCCGTACCCGGTGTATCTCCCGTCACAATCTTCACTCCGATACCTGCCGACTGGCATTTGGCAACGGCCGCAGGCACATCCGGACGGATAGGGTCACTGATGGCAACCACACCGAGGAACGACAAGTCATTTTCAGCAACCAATGACACACAATCAGACGCTTCCGCATCATCCACAATCTTGAATGCAAAGCCAAGTGTACGCATAGCCATATTCTGGTAGTTGAGCAACTGAGCCTCCACTGTAGAACGGTATTCCACCGCATCCACACGCTTGCCGTCCAACATGACATCCTTGCATTTACCCAAAACAATCTCGGGAGCTCCCTTCACATACAGCACCTTCTTCCCAATCAGGGGGGATTGCACCAGGGTAGCCATGAATTTCCTTTCCGTAGAGAAAGTCAGCTGGTCGATAACCGTAGCTTTCTCACGCAGCGCCAGATAGTCGCATCCTTGGCTGTTCAGCCAAAGCAGCAGTGCCACCTCCGTGGGGTTACCCACCCCTTTCGGCTTCTCGCCAGTCACCTCTTCTTCCAGGAAAGCAGTGGAGTTAGCACTGATACCTTCCATTACCAGCTTGCTGAGGTCATCATTCCCCAGCTGCCCGTTATTCTTCAAACCATAGAAATTGGGTTCATGCACCTGCATCAGATTTTGGGTCAATGTACCGGTCTTGTCGGTACAAATCACTGTAATGGCTCCCATCGTCTCGCATGCATGCATCTTGCGCACCAGGTTGTTGGTGGAGAGCATGCGGCGCATATTCAACGCCAGACTGAGTGTCACGCTCATCGGCAAGCCTTCGGGCACAGCCACCACAATCAGGGTAACTGCCATCATAAAGTATTGCAAAGTAGCCTGCAAGGCCGGCAGCCAATCACGGAAGGTATGAAATGAAGAAAAGTCATAAACCAGTACCACATCCTTTACAAAGAAAATGAGAAAAGCCAGACCCGCTACGGAAAAGCCAATCTTTCCAATCAGATTGGCCAATTTGGTCAACTGAATATTCAGCGGAGTAGGTTCCGTATTCTGTTCGGTACTTTGACGTGCCACTTTACCGATTTCCGTAGCATCGCCCACAGCCTCCACACGCATGGTGCCATGTCCGTCCACCACCGTTGTACCGCGCAAAATGCGGTTGGAAGCATACGTAGCCTCTTCGTCAAAGTCAGCTTCTACGGTAGTTTTCGTCACTACCGGCTCACCGGTCAGATTCGATTCGTTCACTTGCAGGGAAATGGCTTCCAGCAATTCACCGTCCGCCGGAACCTCTTCACCGGTTTCCAGCACCACTATATCACCCACCACTACATCTTTACGGGGAATCTCCTGCACATGTCCGTTACGAATTACTTTCACCAAAGTTTCTTCGTTCACTGCATTCAGCAGGTCAAACTTCTTTCCGGCATCATACTCAAAGAAGAAACCGATACCGGTAGCCAGCAGAATGGCTACTATAATGCCGATAGTCTCGGCATATTCATTCTCTACAATGGAAATAATCAAAGAAAACAGAGCGGCAACCAGCAATACCCTTACTACGGGGTCCTCAAACTTCTCCAGATACAATTTCCATAAGGAAGGCCGTTTAGGAGGCGTCAATAAATTTACTCCATGTTCGTCGCGGCTCTTCCGCACTTGTTCGTCGGTCAGTCCGACATGATAATAATCATCCTTTATTGCAGTCATGCAAGTCTTTAGGTTTAATTTTGGAACGCAAAAATACAATAATAATCCGGGAAAACAATACCTATATAATGATTAGTGATTAATTGACTGTCATTGATTCTCTTTTTCCCTCACCAGTTTCGGTCTGGTTGCAGGCTCCCACGGCAATGTGAACCAGAAAGTCGAACCTGCCCCTTCTTCCGATTCCACGCCTATTTCGCCCCCAATTTGCGGACAATGGTCTGGCAAATGGAGAGTCCCAGTCCGGTACCGTTCTTTTCCTGCTTCAGCTTGACGAAACGTTCAAAAACATGTGGCAACTTTTCCTGGGGAATACCGGTTCCCGTGTCTTTTACGTAGAAATAGAGACCTTCCTCATAGGGTCTGAATCCGAGGGTAATACTGCCTTCCTGGGTGAACTTCAGGGCATTCGTCATAAAATTGGATACCACTTGTGCAAGCCGGTTTCTGTCTGTATGCATGGTATATTCCTTCTCAGAAGCCTCCCGGACAATCTGCACTCCACTACCCAGCTCAGCCACCCGCATACGGAACTGTTGTTCCAAATCGAACATCATCTGGTTGATGTCCACATCCGAGAACACAAATTCCAATGTTCCGGCTTCTATCTTCGAGAGGTCCAGAATATCAGCAATCAGCTGTTGCAGCATTTCATTGTTACTTTGCACAATTTCCAGGAACTGTGTCTTCTCCTCGTCTGTCGATGCAGAGGCCAGCAATTCCGAGAATCCGACAATTGCGTTCAGCGGGGTACGGATTTCATGGCTCATATTCGCCAGGAACACCGATTTGGAGCGGTCGGCATTCTCTGCCTTCTCACGTGCCAGTTTCAATTCAGCTTCCACTTGTTTCAGTCGGGTAATGTCATGCACGGTAATCACCATGCAGTCGCGGTCCTCAATCTCCATATACTCGCCGGAAACATAAGCACTGCATTCCGTAGTTCTGCCTTCGCGATCCCTAAGATTCAGAATAGCTGCCAAATCCGTGAAGTTCTTTTGCACCACAAAGGCATTCTCTATGGCATTCCGCACGGGGCAGTGCTCACACAAATCGTGAGTGCCGCAACCTCCTGCTGCCGACAAGGCATTGTTACAGCGCAGAATATCTCCCACCCGTCCAGTTTCGGCAGGCTTTACAGCTCCGGTAATATCGTAGTAATTGGTGTAGAATACAGTGAAGTCGCGGTTTATCAGCAGTACATAGGCGTGCAGATTCCGCATAATCGCCCTGAACAGCTTGTCGGTCATTTTCATAAAATGTTGTTTTAATAGAGAACAAAAATAAACTATTTTTGTTCAACAATAGAACAAAAAGGGCTTTTAAACGTTATTATAGGAGAATAAACCTAAAAAAGAAATTTATGGAAAAGTACATTTGCACTGTATGCGATTATGTCTATGACCCTGAATTGGGCGACCCTGAAAATGGAATAGAACCGGGAACATCTTTCGAAGACCTTCCCGAAGATTGGGTTTGCCCCTTGTGTGGAGTAGGCAAAGAAGAATTTGAGAAAGCGTCCTAAGACGCTTTCTTTTCTTTTATATCGCTGCTGGCTTCCACTACATTCACCACATAGTCGCCCAGCTTTTCACATTCCGCAATGATGTCCATATAGTAAACACCCATCTGGTAATCATATTCCTTGTTGTTCACATCCAAAATATTCTGGTTCTTCAGCTGATTGCGGTAATTATTGATTTCGTTCTCCAAATTAAAGGACTTGTTCACATCCGCGCCTGCATGCTCCGGATGTTCCACCACGACAATCATCTGCTCCAAGGCATCATCCGTCAGCTTCATCATGAAATGGATATGCTCGTACTGCTTCTCGGTGAAATCCTGATTGGTCTGGCGCTTGCGGTTGATGGTACGTGCCAGGTTATAACAGCTGTCGCCGATGCTCTCTATCTCCGTCACTTCACGCAGCATGGCACGTATCTGCAACTTACTTTCCGAACTCAGGCGCCCTTCGGACACTTGATTCAGATAATTGGCAATCTCCAGCTCCATGCTGTCACTGATATTCTCGTACTTCTCCACACGGCTGAACACTTTGTTGAAATCATCATCCTTCTCCGTATGCAGCAAGTCCTGCACCATTCCGAACATACGGCGGGTAAAAAGATGTATTTCCTTGCTTGCCTGCAGGATGGACAGCTCTGCCGTAGAAAGCATACCGCCCGAGATAAAACGCAAGCGATATTCCTCGTCCTGCTCCTTCATTGGAATAATGGCACAGACCGTACGTTCGATAAACTTCACGAACCATATCAATATCAGCACGTTGCAGATATTGAAGCAAGTATGGAATGCCGAAAGCTTGAAGGATACGGCCACAGCCGGATCTTTAGTACCCATCACGTTCTCTACGAACCATGACACAGCCTCGGTAAAGGGGGTGAAAAGACACAACACCCATATCACACCAAACACATTGAATACCAAATGAGCCAAAGCAGCCCGCCTTGCCTGCGTATTACCGGTCAGCGCCGCAAGGTTTGCCGTGATGGTTGTACCGATATTCTCTCCCAAAACCAGTGCTGCCCCCAATTCGAAACTAATCCAGCCGTTGGCGCACATAATAAGCGTAATGGCCATAGTTGCCGCAGATGCCTGCACAATCATGGTCAACACCGTACCGATACCCACAAAAAGAAGTATGGAGATAAAGCCCATGTCGGTATAGTCCTGCACAAATGACAGCATATCAGGATTTTGGCTCAAGTCAGGAGCATTGTTTTTCAAATAGGAAAGCCCCATGAACAAGAATGAGAAACCGAAAATAAATTCACCGACAGACTTGCGGTTACTTTTTTGAGAGAAGAGGAGAGGAATGCCGAAAGCAAGAAGAGGAAGAGCAAAGGCGGCAATGTCCACCTTGAAACCTAAAGCTGAAATAATCCATGCCGTAACAGTCGTACCGATATTAGCACCCATTATGACACCTATGGACTGTGAAAGCGTTAACAACCCCGCATTGACAAAACTTACAACCATCACCGTGGTTGCAGAGGAAGATTGTACAAGTGCTGTAATCAGCACGCCCGTCAACACACCGGTCACTCTGTTGGTTGTCATTGCGGTCAATATTTTCCGCAGTCTGTCACCGGCAAATTTTTGAAGCCCCTCACTCATAATCTTCATTCCGTAAAGAAACAGTGCCAATGAGCCGAGTAGCTTTAAAAAATCATAAAAAGAATATTCCATCTTTAATTATTTAAGGTGTTTCATTCCTTCACGTGTTATAATGTCCTATATTTAACGTGTCAACCCACTAAAAACGAGACATCATGAAACACATGTTACAAATTTGTTGCAAAAATAATAATATTTCTAAAGAATTCCCTATAGGGAGCTCACTTTTGGATATTTATTACGGTTTTAATCTAAATTTCCCCTATCAGGTAGTCAGTGCAAAAGTCAACAACCGTTCCGAAGGACTGAATTTCCGTGTATACAACAATAAGGATGTAGAGTTTCTCGACATACGTGACTCCTCAGGCATGCGCACTTATGTCCGTTCCCTCTGCTTCATTCTTTACAAAGCTGTCAGCGAGCTGTTTCCGGAAGGAAAACTGTTCGTAGAGCATCCGGTATCCAAAGGTTACTTCTGTAACTTGCGCATCGGCCGTTCCATAGAGCTGGAAGATGTGACCGCCATCAAGAAACGGATGCAGGAAATCATCGCCGAAAACATCCCCTACCATCGTGTAGAATGCCACACCACCGAGGCTGTGCGTATCTTTAGCGAACGGGGCATGAACGACAAGGTTAAGCTGCTGGAAACCTCCGGCTCGCTATATACCTATTATTACACATTGGGCGACACCGTAGACTACTACTACGGCAACCTGCTGCCCAGTACCGGGTTCATCTGGCTGTTCGACATCGTGAAGTATTACGACGGCCTGCTGCTGCGTATCCCCAACAAGGAGAACCCGAATGTACTGGAAGAAGTGGTGAAACAGGAGAAGATGCTCGACGTATTCAAGGAACACCTGCGCTGGAACTACATCATGGGGCTGAGTAACGTGGGCGACTTCAACCTGGCTTGCGAGACAGGCCATGCCACCGACCTCATCAACGTAGCCGAAGCCCTGCAGGAGAAAAAGATAGCCCAAATAGCTGACGACATCTACCACCGCGGCGAAAACGGAAACCGGGTGAAGCTCGTACTCATCTCCGGTCCATCGTCCTCCGGAAAGACGACTTTCAGCAAGCGGCTCAGCGTGCAGTTGATGACCAACGGCCTGCGTCCCTATCCCATCTCGCTGGACAACTACTTCGTAGACCGTGAAGACACCCCACGCGACGAAAACGGAAACTACGACTACGAATCACTCTACGCCCTCGACCTCGAACTCTTCAACACCCAGCTGCAGGCATTGCTCCGTGGCGAAGAAGTGGAGCTGCCCCGCTTCAACTTCAACCTCGGGAAGAAAGAGTACAAGGGCGACAAACTTCGCATCGACGAGCACACCATCCTCATCCTGGAAGGAATCCATGCCCTGAACCCTGAACTGACACCACAGATTCCCGCCGCCAGCAAATACAAGATTTATGTATCCGCCCTGACCACCATCTCGCTGGACGACCACAACTGGATTCCCACCACGGACAACCGCCTGCTGCGCCGCATCATCCGCGACTTCAACTACCGCGGCTACTCGGCACAAGAGACCATTTCACGCTGGCCCAGTGTACGTGCCGGCGAGGACAAATGGATATTCCCCTACCAGGAAAATGCCGATGTCATGTTCAACTCCGCCCTCTTGTTCGAATTTGCCGTGCTCCGCTGCCACGCAGAGCCCATCCTTACCAGTGTTCCACGGAACTGTCCGGAATACGCAGAAGCCTACCGGTTGCTGAAATTCATCAAATATTTCACCCCCGTGCAGGACAAAGAAATTCCACCGACATCCTTATTGAGAGAATTTTTAGGAGGCAGTAGCTTCAAATACTAAGTTTTTATTCTAACTTTGTGAGCAAATAAAACAAACGTACACATGAAAAAAATTATTTCGATACTTCTCTTAGCGACTTTCTGCATCTTTACTCAACTCCATGCGCAAAACCGTGCAGACGAATTGATGAAACAAGCACAAGAAAATCTTACGAAAAAAGAATATATCAAAGCCCGCTATCTATTCCTGCAAGCCTACAATGCCTTTGCCACGCAAGACAAGTATGCCCAGGCAGTGGAATGCGGCGTCAATGCCAGCGCCCTCTACCATCGGGAGAATTACTATAAAGAAGCTTTTGAACTGCTGCGCGGTGCCGAGCAAGTGGTGGCAACCGGCGAACAGAAAACGGGCAAGGCCATGCCCAACCTACGTTTCCGCATCAACAAGGAACGCCTGCAGATGTACATCAACCTGAAAAATCCCGCACGTGCCAAGGAACAGCTGACCAAACTGGAAGAGACCGCCAAAGCCTCTCACAACGACTCTCTGAGCAACGACCTGCTTTATACGCAGGCCAACTATTACTACACCTTCGGCATGAATGCGCAAGGTGATGCCGCCACCAACCGCCTGATAGGGCAATATAAGGAACAGAAGAACTACGCCAAGGTAGACGAATGCTACAAGCCTCTCATCAGCATTGCCCGCAAGGCAAACAATGCCGGACTGGTGGCACGCACCTACGACAAGTATATCCTCTGGACCGACTCCGTGAAAGCGCTTACCGCACAGGACGAACTGAACGTCCTGAAGAAGAAGTACGATGAAAGCCTGGCCACCATCCAGGAGAAGGACGACTCCTTGAGCGCCAAGCAATACATCATCATCGGACTCTGCGTACTGGCTGCCATCCTTGCCGCAGTCCTGATATTCGGTGCTATCGTATTGTTGCGCTTCATCGTCCTTACCCGCAAGCAGAAGAAAGCCATCGGTATCGCCAACGAGCACAACGAACTGAAAACAAAATTCATCCAAAACATCTCCGCCCAGATGGAACCGACACTGGACACGCTCGACGCTTCGCTGCCGGGAGTAAAGGCCCTGCATACATTCTCCAACCACATCCAGGAACTGTCCGAATTGGAGAACACCTTGTCCGAACCTTACGAAATGCAAGAGAAGAACATCTCCGCCTTCTGCGAGGCTATCATGGACAAGATTAAGGGAAAAACCCGGGAAGACGTTTCCCTGGCCGTCAATGCTCCAAAGCTGAATGTAAAAATCAATCCGGAGCAACTGGAACGCATACTGCTGCACCTTTTAGAGAACGCCGCCGAATACACTCCCGCCGGAGGTAAGATATGGCTCGACTTCAAGAAACGCGGTGCACACACGCATCAGTTCATCGTCAGCGACACCGGTTGCGGTGTTCCCGAAGAGCAACGCGAAAACATCTTCAAGCCCTTCACCGAAGTGAAGGACTTGACACTGGGCGACGGCTTGGGGCTTCCCATCTGCTCACTGATAGCCACCAAGATGAACGGCAGCCTGACACTGGATACCGGCTACAGCAAGGGGGCACGGTTTGTCCTAGAACTGCATGCTTAACGGCAGGTTGGTACAGAATAGAGTGGAATTCAGCAGCAAGCGAGAAAGAAACAAGAAGTTATCAAACCTGCCCTCACTGCCCTCACCGCTTTTCTGAAACGCCCTGCTCATCGGCATTGCAGCGGCGAGTGAGAGCAAATAAAAAGAGTGAGGGCAAAATTTGCCCTCACTCTTTTCAGTTACCCGGTTACTTGCTGCCACTCCCCCTCAGTACGCACGGGCTTTCGTCCGCCTCTCCCCCGTCTTTTATTAAGAAAAGCATATACATTTCTTGTGCTAGACACAGTGTATTGACAACGGCTCACTATAGTGGTCTGTTCAGCTCACTGTAGTGGTCTGTCTTGTTCACCTTAGTGAGCCGACTTGTTCACTGTAGTGGAGCATTGGCAAATCAAAAGGTTTCTCGGAAGAAACACGCATGCGGAGCACAACGAAACCATAGCCTTTACATCCATACTGACCGTGCTATTGGCAGCCTGCACTGAAACGACAAGTTACAAAACGGCTAAAAAGCATGATAAACAGCACTCCTTCCGATACATGAGACATGTATCATGCAAAATGAGACAATTCACCTCAAAAATGAGACATGCTTTATTGCGCAATAGATAAAAATTGGCTAACTTTGCCATAAGCCCAAAAGCAAAAAGCATGAAACAAGTCTTGTATCTTACCGCTTCAACCGTATTCTTTGGAATAACAGGTACAACCATCCCCCCTCCCGCTCCTTATTCAATACCATCATAAATTAAAATCTTGTACTTATGAAGTATTTATGTATCATCCTTTTTCTGGCAATAAGCATTTCATCCTGCCAGCAGCAAGCCGTCAATGAAAAATGCGAGAAGAACATTATAGTATGTTTCGACCATTATCATCCTAAACCATACAAGACGCCGGGAGGAGTGGGACACATGCCGATGCCTAAAGTCCTCTATACCGACAGCATAGGAACTCTTGTGGAATACATGCCCAACAAAGATTCCGATACCCTGACCATCTATTCCACTGAACACTTCAAGGAGTTGGGTCTGAACTATGGAGATTTTGAGTTCAACTACTACCCATTAATGAAAGGAGATACCGTTATTATTTCCATGGATAGCCTTGGCTACCCCATTTTAAGCAGCAAGCATCATCCCGGATATAGCAGAATCTATAACATGAACTATGAGTTGCGCAAAGGGAAGACCCATGCAGGACTGGAAGCAAAGACTTGTCTTGGGGGTGACTGGGTGCGGATTGCCAAATCGATTGATATAATACGGGCAAATAACTGGACTTCATTACTAATGGATTACTGCCCTTTGGATTCATTACAATCCATGTTCGACAGTTACAAGAAGAACTATACAGATACCATCAATTCCTTTAAAGAACAGCAACTTATCTCAAGCGAGATACACGACCGTTATCAATGCCTGCTCAAGCTGAAAGACTATGAATCCCGGAGAATGCTGAATGAAGACACCGCCTTCTACCGTCAGATGGAACCCGAAATAGCTGACAAATATATCCGTTATCCCTCCTACCGTGAATTTCTGGACTACTACCTTTGGTTCTTCAACCAGCATATCCCGACGATACGCAAATCCCAGGGAGGAAGCAAGGACTGGCGTCAAACCTTCGATGAGCTATCTGCGAAACCGTTCCAGCCAAAATCCAAGCAAGCCCTGCTTGAACGCTGCATCAAAGAAATCGGCGAGAACTTTTCGGCACAAGACGTAAACAGCTATCTTGACAAATATATCCACATCACCCAAGACACACTGCTGCCCGACAGGATAAGAGACCAATACAACTTGTCTGCCGATGCCAACCAGCTATTGCTGAAGGACATTCATGGAAAGCCTGCCAACCTAAACAGATTGCTGGAAAAGAACAGGGGAAAGGTCATTTATGTGGACTTTTGGGCAAGCTGGTGTGTGCCCTGCCGGGAAGAGATGCCTCCCTCGGAAAAGCTGAGAGAACTGTACAAGGGAAAAGATGTGGTATTCGTCTATCTCGCCTTCAAGGACCAGGAAAGCAGTTGGAAAATGGCGGTAGAGCAGGAGGGCTTATCAGAAGTACCCGACAATTTCTTCATCACAAATCCAAAGAACAGCAAAATGCTGGAAAAGCTAAAGCTGGAATTAATTCCCCGATACATCATTTTCGACAAACAAGGCAATATTGTTGAAATGAATGCTCCAAGACCAAGTGACAAACAAGTGACAACAACAATAGACAAGTATCTAAAATGATACATCAGCAAAAGTTTGAAGTATAATTAAAACTTTTCGGTATATGAACTTTCCACAAAGCCTGCCGCATCCTCACACAAGATGCAGCAGGCTTTATCATTCTATATCTTAACGGATTCAGCGCAATGCCTCCACCTCTTCCGGCGTCAGTGGAATTTTCTTACCCAGACGGCGCGCTCCCGTTTCGGTAACCAGATAATCCTCCTCATTGCGGATGCCACCGAAGTTGCGGTATTCTTCCACCTTATCATAGTCAATGAAGTCCATAAACTTCTTCTCTCCCCTCCACAAATCAATCAACTCGGGAATGAAATAAATGCCCGGCTCAACCGTATGCACAAAGCCCGGTTCCAGAGGGATGGCAAGGCGCTGGCTCTTTCGGCCGAACTGCGTACTCTTGGGCTGGCCGTCATAGCCTACCCAAACTTCACCGAAGTTCTCCATATCGTGCACATCCATTCCCATCATATGCCCCAGTCCGTGAGGATAGAACAGCGCATGGGCACCTTCGCGCACCGCATCTTCGGCATTGCCCTTCATCAAGCCCAGCTCTTTCAGCCCTTCCACCATCACTTGGGCGGAAAGCTCGTACACCTTCATATAAGGAATGCCCGGACGGAGGGCTTTGACAGACTCCAAGTGCATGGCGTTCTGGATTTCGTAAACGGCACGCTGGCGGGGAGTAAAGGTCTTGTCCGCCGGCACGGTGGACGACATGTCGCCACAGTAACCCGAAGGAAGCTCGGCGCCGGCATCAATCAGGAAGAGGTCGCCCGGCTTTACTTTATTTCCATGATAGTGGTTGTGCAAAGTCTGCCCGTTGATAGTGGCAATCGTGGCAAAAGACAACTCGCAGTTGTTCATCTGGGCGATGCGGTTCATTTCGGCCACAACCTCGTATTCGTACATGCCCGGACGAAGCACTTTCATTGCGGTAATGTGCATGTCTGCAGTCACGTCGCAGGCCTTTTCTATTTCTGCTATTTCTTCTGCCGACTTGTAGTTGCGCTGTGCCACCACCGCACGGATAAACGGCACGGACCCTTCCTGACGTGCCGGAGGAACCCCCAGCCAATCCATCAGTTTCAATTTATGCTCGGCACGATAAGGGGGCAAATAATGGATGGTCTGTCCCTTCTGTACAGCCTTGTGCAGATAACCGACAATGTCGGCAAAAGGACGGGTTTCGGAAATGCCCACGGCAGAAGCTTTTTCGTGAAGGGTGGGCTGGATACCCATCCAGATAATATGGTCGATGGTCAACTCATCGCCGAATATGATTTCTTTATCTTCGTCTATGTCGATGAGAGCCGACAGCCCGGCAAACGACAAGCCAAAATAGTAGAGAAAAGTGGAATCCTGGCGGTAACGGAAAGTATTGTCCTCATAGTTCAACCCTTGTTCATCGTTACCCAAAAACAGTAATACTCCGGAGCCAATCGTTTTTTTCAGCCGGGCCCTGCGCTGCACATACGTTTCTTTAGCAAACATAACGTTCCATTTTTTAGTAGTTATATGGCAAAGATAGGAACAAAAAAGCAACCAAGCTCCCGTTTTCTTGTTAAATATCATAAGAGAAGGTTTCGCGTTCCCGAACTATTCACTATTTTTGCGGTAGAAATTTCCCTTATTCGTAATTTGTAATTTATAAAGTATGGCACAAGGTTCCCGACAAGTACAGACTCAAGCGCAACAGCAGATACAAACACTGTCGCCGCAACAGATTCTGGTGGTAAAGCTGCTGGAACTCCCTGCCGTGGAGCTGGAAGACCGCGTACGTGCCGAACTCTTGGAAAATCCGGCACTGGAAGAGGGTAAGGAGGATACTCCCGGCGACGAATACCCCGACACTCCTGATACGGAAACCGGAACGGAAGACGGTGGAGACACCAGCTATGATTCTTTAAGCGATTATCTGAACGAAGACGATATCCCCGACTACAAGCTGCAGGAGAACAACCGCAGCAAAGGGGAGCAGGCAGAAGAAATTCCTTTCTCCGACGCCACCTCCTTCTATGAAACCTTGCGCCAGCAGCTCGGCGAGCAGGACTTGACTCCGCACCAGCGCGAACTGGCCGAATATCTCATCGGCTCGCTGGACGACGATGGCCTGCTGCGCAAATCGCTGGACAGTATCAGCGACGAACTCGCCATCTACGCCGGTATCGACGCTTCTCCCGAAGAGCTGGAAGAAGTATTGAAGATTATACAAGACTTCGACCCCGCCGGTCTGGGCGCCCGCACCCTGCAAGAGTGCCTGCTCATCCAGATTCGACGCAAGGAAGCGCAACGGCCCATGCCCTCGCCTCCACAATACTATATAGAAGAAGATATTCTTACCCAGTGCTACGAAGAGTTCACCCGCAAGCATTGGGACAAGATTATGCAGAAATTAGGTATCAGCGAAGATACCCTGCAACAAGCCGTTAAGGAAATCTGCAAGCTGAATCCCCGTCCCGGTGCCTCGCTCGGCGAAGCCATCGGCAAGAACATGCAGCAGATTGTGCCCGACTTCCTGGTAGACACTTATGACGACGGTACCATCAACGTGACACTGAACAACCGCAACGTGCCGGAACTGCGCATGAGCCGCGACTTCACCGAGATGGTGGAAGAACACACCAAGAACCGGGCCAACCAGTCTAAGGAATCCCGCGAAGCCATGATGTTCCTCAAACAAAAAATGGATGCCGCACAAGGTTTCATCGATGCCGTGAAGCAACGCCAGAATACGCTGATGACCACCATGCAGGCCATCATAGACCTGCAACGTCCTTTCTTCCTCGAAGGAGACGAGTCATTGCTCCGCCCCATGATTCTGAAAGATGTTGCCGAACGTACCGGGTTGGACATCTCGACCATCTCCCGTGTGAGCAACAGCAAGTATGTACAGACCAACTACGGCATCTACCCGCTGAAATTCTTCTTCAACGACGGCTACACAACCGAAGACGGCGAAGAGATGTCTGTACGCGAAATACGCAAGATACTCAAAGAGTGCATTGACAACGAGGACAAGAAAAAGCCTCTGACCGATGACGAACTGACCGAGCTGCTGAAGGAGAAAGGCTATCCCATAGCCCGCCGCACGGTGGCAAAGTATCGCCAACAGATGAATATCCCCGTGGCAAGACTGAGAAGATGAGAGAAAAGGATGAGCGATTAGGGATTAAGGTTTAAAGATTAGTGCATTCAAATAGTAAATTGTAAATAGTCAAATCGTAAATAAAATTAGGTTGTGGAAGAGCATATTATAGCAGATAAAACTTTAATCAGAACAGCGAAAGTGATTTCGGCGGTATTCACACCGTTCTCCATCCCTTTTCTGGCTTTTCTGGTTCTGTTTATATTCTCGTACCTGCGCATCATGCCGTTGCAGTACAAGTTGATAGTATTGGGCGTGGTGTATTGCTTCACCATCCTGATGCCTACACTGACTATCTTCATCTTCCGCAAAATCAACGGTTTCAGTCCGGAAGAACTGGTGGAACGAAAAAGGAGATACATTCCCTTTATTCTGACCATCACTTCTTATGTATTCTGCCTGCTCATGATGCACCGGCTCAATATCCCGTGGTACATGACCGGTATCATACTCTCCGCCCTGGTAGTGATGATAATCTGCGTCATTGTCAACTTAAAATGGAAACTGAGCGAACACATGGCAGGCGCCGGAGCCGTAATTGGCGGACTGGTAGCTTTCAGCGCCTTGTTCAGCTACAATCCCGTATGGTGGCTATGCCTCTTTATACTGGTGGCTGGCGTGCTGGGCACCGCCCGCATCATCCTGCGACACCACACACTGGGCGAAGTTATGGGAGGCTTTGCCGTAGGGCTTATCTGCTCGTTGCTGGTACTCCACCCGCTGAGCAACATACTGTTCCGAATCTTCCTCTTTTAAGAGCCTTGTTTAATTTTTAATTTTCAACTTTTAATTTACATAGTATCAACCCTTAAAAACTAATGATCATGAACTTCCCGACTAATGTAAAGTACAC
>OBVA01000631.1_pt1 | contig 14555 bp, 14 predicted proteins | sample 1495021 | NCBI WGS metagenome assembly OBVA01 (sample SAMEA2579965, study PRJEB22360) | human gut metagenome | biome: human gut; feature: human-associated habitat; material: faeces | place: Denmark | collected 2008/2010
AACTGCATAGGCACTTTAATTATTTTACCTGTCTACTTGACGCGGACCAGCGCCGTTGATTCATAGCGGCCGAAAGGCCGCTCTTTTTATGATTCAAGATCAATTGAGCCGGGGGCACCGCATCACAGTTATTCTCCGAGCGTTACGGATCCCTTCGAGTACCTACTATGACTGGTTAAAGTGGCATCCTAAGTCACGAAATCGCCGCCGAATTAAGCTTAAAGAGCTGGTTCAGGTTCTTTGGCAACGTCGAAAATTTTACGGATACGTGCGGATTGCTAAACGCATTCGTAAATTACTTAAATGCCGCTTAAGTGACCGCACGATTTGGAAAGTCATGCGTGAATTGGGGATTCAATCGACAATGTATCGTAAACGCTCTAAAAAGCCTACCACAACCACTGACATGCCACAAAAACCTAATTTAATGCGACACCTAGCTGACTTGTCTGAGGTCGTGACCACCGATATCACCTATATTCAACTGATCAACCCAAAATGGGTTTACCTTGCAACAGCGTATGATCCAAAAGCGAGAAAAGTCTTAGCTTGGCAAGTGGGTCAACAGATGACACAAGACCTCGCGGTCGCACCGATTCAAGCGTTAATTCACCAAGGTTATACTTTTAAGATGGTGCATAGCGATATGGGTAGTCAATATACCAGTCGTTTATTTGAGACAACATTGACAGATGCGCACCTGCGTCACTCATATTCGCGCAAAGGCAAACCGGCTGATAACGGGCGGATCGAAGCCTACCATTCGCTATTGAAACGAGAATGGGTCCGGCTGGATCAGATCAACTATGAATCAATTCTAGACGTCACTGAATCCATTGCTCGTTACAACACCTTCTACAATCATGATCGCGAGACCAACGGTCGCGGTGCTTGCAAAAGAAAGTCAGCAGCTGCATAAGTAACCTTTCAATAGGCGCACAGCCCTGGGGAAAGACCAGATGCCAGGGCTTGTTTGTAGTCTCTCTTGCACGTTAAACAAGATTAAACGCTGATAAAAGATCTGATAATGCGTGAATTTAAGTGACAACCATACGCATTCGGCAGAACCGGACAATTTTTGTCCGGACCATTGACATTCTTGCCCTTTGTCAGGTTACTAAGGAACGACCCTCAACATTGGTGCGTCGGTTGATTGCTACTGAGAAAAGACTTTATGATTCAGGCTTTTTACCGTCCTACAATTCAAAAATTGAAAAGTGAGGAGAGATTAAGGTGTTGTGGCTGATTCTCAAATGCATTTTCTGGATATTACTAGGCTTTATCTTTTTGTGTGAGCTTACAACTATTCGGATTAGCGGATTGTGTTCTCGTGAAGAGGAACGACAGGAAGCTCTTGAAAAACATCGTCAACAAGCAAAAAGCGCGCCCTAGGGCGCGTTTTTATTAGGTATTAACGTACCTCCATTTTACCAAAGTTGTGCTCTGCTACGCAATTTAATGGTGTGTCACGGGACAACAAATGCCGCTACTGGGAATCGTGGTTCGATTCCACGAAGCGGCCTTGGCTAATGCCAAAATAATGAACGCCAAATGCCAGCTAATTGCAGGTGTTTTTTGCGTTAAAGAAAGGAGACTGAACATGGCTGAACCTGTAGGTATTTGGTTACATGATCGCAATTTGAAGTTGATTTCGAAAGATCATGATGCTCTTTCTTATCGAGTCCGAGCTTCATGGGTTAAGGATCATGCTGATTATCCAATTAAGCCTGGTATGACGGTGGTGATTGGCAATATAAAGCCGCCTAACCAGCTGAAAAACGTTTTGGTTCTAAAGGTGGGGTCAGCGGAATTAAAAAGAGACGGCAGTTTAGTGATTAGCGGAGAGCGTATTAAGTCCGTTCCTAAAAACTTGATATAGGAGGTGATCGTATGTTCAATTTGGTTCTTCAAACAAAAGACATCAAGGAAGCTAAACGGAAAAACGGCCTTCTTGAAATTAGATTTCCACATCCAAAGGAGAAAGCCTTGATGCTGAAACTACGGCATGCCGTATTAAGTATCGAAACGGGGTGGCCTATTCTGCCTGATACAACTTGTATTGGTGAGATTGTGCGGGTGTTACCAAGTAAAGATCGCGTGATCGTGGCTTATGTTCGCCCGCAAAACGGTTTTCAGCGATTTGTTGAGTCGCATTAAAAATAAGGAGGTGTCGTTATGGCAATTAGTAAGGCACAAATGAACAATCAGAAACAAATGTTAACGGAGATTTTGAAACAACAAAATCTCGCATATGAAGACTGGCTTTACCAAAGAATGACTGATGAGATTGAGAGCCATCGAAAACTGATTCTACAGGCACTCAAGAATCTCAATATGAAAGAAGGACATTAATATGCAAGGAAAAGTCATCGCTTTATTGAGCGCTATTTTAGGTTTTATTATTGCCATTGCCGGCGGCTATGCGGCAGTCAAGTTTGGCTTAATGGGTATTGCTCACATGACCAAGGATCAACAGAAAATCCGCGAGGCGCGTGATGGTATGACCAATGTTGCTATTGGGCTGATTGTAGTTATTTTCGCTTCTGCCGCAGTTGCTTGGTTACAAGGCTTGGCAGGTTAATTCGGTCTGAATAAGCCTCACTCTAAAAGAAAGGAGAAGGCCGTGTACGCTAAATTTGAATGTTCAAGAAAGTTGCGTCAATTTCTAAAGAAAAAGAGACAACTGTCTTTATCCGAAGCCGAAAAGATGATTAGTGCGGCTGACGATTATGCGATTCAACATCACTTCAAGGAAGATGTGAACTTCAAAATTATTGGTCAGGACGGCATTGAGTATGAAGATAATCTTCCAATTGGCACAGGACAAGGCTGGCTGCATAACCTTCTCTTGATTCTAGATCATGCCTACCAAACCGTCTTGAGTGATCAATCGCCTGAAGCATTTAAAGCATTTTCCGACCGAGTTAGACAGGAACTAACGATTGAGGAACAGCCAAAAGCAGTCCAAGAAACCTTGCCAGTAGTTGCTCGTCAAGAAAAGGCTCATCATCTCAAACCAATTGTCTCCAAAGAGGAAGAAGCAGTACGTAAAGCGGGAAGCTCAGCGCCAGCCACTACAAAGCAAAAGCCACAAGAATCAAGGAAAGGATCGTTAAGGCGGCGGGTAAGGAAGGAGCCAATGTGGCGGCTTCCACATTTAAAGCGGCCCCAAATAGGGGCATCTGCACAAATCATAAAGCGTTTTTTGTTAGCAGCAGCAACGATTCTAGTCGTTGCTATTTTTATGCTCTTTTTGATGAGGCCAAAGCCTGTGCCGAGTTATCAAACGCTTATTCAGAATGCTTCTTACGTTCAAGCTGCAAAGCTTTATCCCAGTAAGCATCGCGATATTGAAGCCAGGTTAGTCAAGGACAATGATGAAAAATCGCTAGCTGCGTTTGTCCAAAAGTACCCATCAAATAATGGACGCTTCGATTTGGCTTATATGCAGAAGAAGTTTTCAACGGTCATTTCGGTAAGCCAAGATGCGGATCTAACGGCAGTTAGAAAGGTAAAACTAGCTATAAGTTATATTTACCAGAATCAACCAGAGAATGCTTTAACCATCAATTCAGAAATAAAGAGTCCACAACTGCAACAGCTGATCTTTCTCGCGTTGATTCATGAGGGAAAGTTGGATCAAGCGGCGACACTTGCGAAATCCATGAACAATAAAGATGCCGACAAAGTGCTTGAAGTTGGTAAGACCTATCAGGCTGCCTATGAGAAGGCTAAAGCGGACGCAAATAATTCAAAACTCTCTGAAACAGATCGGAAACAAGCACTCAAAGATCAGCACAACTGGTTAGCACTCAGAAAATCATTAGGAGGGAAGAGTCCCTATGAAGAATCAACAAACGAATAATAAGAAACGTCATATCATCATCACAACAACAGCCGTTGCTCTACTAGGAGCTGGTGGCCTTTGGGCTGCCACACAAGCACATAGTGATCAACAGTCCACTCACACCTCGTCTTACCAGAAAAAGATGCAGAAGCCTAAAGCATCCAAAGGTAGCCAAGCTAAGAAGGAGAAGGGCAAGAATACAGTCAACGATATTATTGACCAGGCCCTAGGAGAGAGTAGCACCTCAACTTCAAGTGAAGACCATGCTTTCAAATCGGCAACCAACAGTGTCTTGGATAGTAATCCAATTGCGGCCATTGCGAAAACTTTAGATACGCCAGCAGCAAAAGCATCACTGGCGGCAGCAACGGCGGCAGTTGAACCACCAAAGGCTTTAAATGACAATAGCGATGATACGGCTAGCGTAAAGCCACTGACCAATGACACAACAGACACGTCACAAACTGATCAAGGTAAAACTAACGATGATGGCAAAACGCCGACACCAGTTAATCCCATAGAGCCGGTTGACCCAGACAAACCTGTCAATCCAATTACACCAGTCAACCCGGACAACCCAGATAATCCTGGTAACCCAGTTGACCCGGTTAATCCCGTTAATCCTGTTCAACCGGAGCAAAATACTGCCCCTGTTTTAAATGTTCCGGAGGATCAAACGGTTTCGCTGTCACATAATGGTACTTTTGATGTGCTAAATGGCGTGACGGCTTCGGATAAAGAGGATGGCGATCTTACTAAGGCCATTAAGGTGACGGGCAATGTTGATCTAAGCAAAGAGGGGACGTACACCCTGACCTATTCGGTAACCGACAGTGCCGGTCAAACGACCAGTGCGAAGCGCGTGATCACGGTAGCCAATGATTTGCCAGTTATCAGTGCAGACGATCAAACAATCGAAGTGGGAACTTCATTTGATCCCGTGGTAAATGTCACGGCAAGTGATGTGCAAGATGGTGATTTAACCAAGGATATTAAGGTTACAGGCAACGTTGACACAACTAAGTTAGGAACGTCTCAACTGACCTATAGCGTGTCAGATCATGATGGTGGACAAACAACCAAGACCATTAACATCACGGTTTATGCTAAAGACGCCAGTTTTTCAGGACTTGATGCACTGACGGTTCAACAAGGATCAACGCCAGATTTGCGCAAAGGGGTCTCCGTTAGTGATCCATATAGTGCGACTCCTAGTGATTTTACGGTGACAGCATGTGATACCAAAACACTAGGACAAAAGTCGGTTACGTACTCGTACGTTGACAAGTGGGGTCATGTAACTACCAAGGATCGTGTCATTAATGTGGTTGCTGAAAAGCCAGTTTTCAAAGGGTTACAAGATCAGACCATTAAACAGGGGGATCATTTTGATCCCATGACCGGTGTGAGTGCAACGTCAACTAACGGCCCAGTAACAATTTCCTATGTGGGTGAGGTTAATACGCAAAAGGCAGGTCGTTATACGCTGACTTACACAGCAACTGATCAGAACGGACAACAGGCTGAACAGACCATTGTGGTCACAGTGGAATAGGAGGACATCATGGAAGACATCAATAGTGTTCAATTATCAGGAACCGTCATAACCGATGTGAAACACCGCCAAAACCAGGATTTTCTAACCGCTTCTACCTATTTGGAATGTATTCGAGATCATCAAGATCGTACTAAGAAGGTCAATGTTCCCGTTAAACTTTATAACGAAACTGCCGCAGATTTCGTTAAGAACGTTAAGCTGGGTGATCGTGTTTTGATCACTGGTCGCTTTGACGCCAGTGTGTTCAGTGAGGCACCAGGGCAATCAACAACCAGATACTTCATTATGGCCGCCAGTTTCGTCAAAATCGTTAAAGAAGCCGTACCGGCAGTTGATGATCAGCTGAACAATCCACCTAAAGCGACACACGACACACCCACAGAGTCAGCGAACTACAGCAATGTATTACCAGGAGGCTTCAACTAGGAGGAAAAATGCGAGCGATAAAAACAATTTCCAGTTTTACCAGCGATGGCCTCGATGATCGTGTTAATGAAACCACCCGATACCTGATCGCGGCCGGTTATCAGGTGATTGGCATATCGGTTGCAGGAGAGTGGTGTAAAACAGCAACAATTATCTATGAGACGGGTGTTTCAGCCGATCAAATGAAGCCAACCACGTTGCGGCAACATAGTGAGCGTGCGCTCGGGCTAATTGTAAGCCTGTTGGCACTGGTATTACTGTATCATGCGCTGCCCGCTGCCTTGTTGACGCAATCCCAGTTATATCAATTTGTTCTTACGGCAACTGCGCTAGTATGTGCGGTCTTTTTTGTACAAAGCTTGCGCGTCATATTTCCTCAATGGGGAATCATGATTGGACTGCTTGTTTTGGCAGTCTACGCGCATATCCTCGAACAAGACATATATGGGATTAAAGAGCATCCACTGATGTTAATTGTCATAACGATCATCGTGGCATTAGCACTCTATGTGCTCAAAATCGCTTATCAAAGACTTAGAAGGGTGTATTGGCGATTAGTGGAATGGATGGCGCGCCGCGGTGAATAAAGAGCGACAGCAGAAAGGAGGTCAGCATGAACCACGAAAAAAGGCAGTGGCGTGAAGCGCTTGGCAACAAACGATTTCTAATCGCGATGGCAGGTCTGTGGTTGATAGGTGGTCTACTGATTCTTAATTGGTTGACACATATTCCGTCAATGTTCTTAAAACTGATGAAACAGGCACCTAGTTTACAAACAATTGTCTCAACTGTGCTACATCCGGCTAACTTTTTATGGCCTGATTTCACCTATCTGCTGGTAGCACTGTTGTACTTGGTTGGCCTAGTTGCACTGGTCATTTATGTACTCATACGCACCTATCGTTGGCGCAAAGCCTTTCAGTCCATTAATACTGGACAAAAAGGCACCGGACGCTTTGCACGGGTAGCAGAGGTGGCGGCCGCAAGTATCGCCATTCCATTAAATGACTATCCATATGTCGGTAAGTCAGGGGTACCTCAGCTTCATATTAAAAAGGATCAAATGGACAAATATGAATTGAAGACTGTTGTGCAGCAGTATCGCGGTGCCGACCAGCATCATGGCGTTGATCTAGTGGATACTAGTGGCACCAATACAGTTGCTGTGGCTGGGCCAGGTGGTGGGAAGACAACGCTGTTCTCCTTGCCAGTGCTGGATTTCATTATGCGGGCATCCGTCCATGACTCTGTTATTATCACCGATGTTAAAGGCGAAATGCTTCGTAGCACCAAAGCAGAATTTGAGGCACGTGGTTATCGAGTTGCGGCTTTAAACCTAGTTGATCCGACTTACTCGATTGCCTATAACCCACTTGAGCTAGTGAAACAAGCGTACGCTGCTGGAGACTTTGATAATGCGCAGATGTTGTGTAATACCTTTTCTTACAGTATTTTCCACAATCCGAATGCAAAGGAACCGATGTGGGAACAGTCGTCTATTTCACTGCTAAATGCCTTGATTCTAGCGGTATGTAAGGTCTGCTTTGATCAACACACACCTGAGAAAATCACGATGTATACTGTCACCACTATGTTGAGTGAACTAGGGGCTAATCCAGATGAGAATGGCATGACCAAACTGGACAAGTTCTTTTCCAAGTTGCCCTCTGGTGATCCAGCCAAATTGCAGTATGGCACAATTCAATTTTCGCAAGGGATTACCCGTAGCGGTATCTTTACTGGTACGATGGCAGGCATTAAGAACTACGCCTTTAGTAATATTGGCCGCTTAACGGCCACAAATGACTTTAATATTGCCGACTTAGCCACTGGTGACAAACCAGTGGCTTTCTTTATCATCTACCCAGATTACGACAACTCGAACTACTCACTAGTGGCGACCTTTCTATCGCAGGTGGGTTATGTGTTGGCTAAGATGGCGACGCTCGCAGCTGACTCAAAACTCAAGCGGCGGGTGATTAATCTGTATGAGGAACTAGGTAACTTGCCACGTATTGAAGGACTACCACATTACCTCAACGTTGGTCGTGGACGTGGTCTGGTCTATTACCTGATTTTGCAGTCAATTGCACAGTTGGAGGCCAATTATGGCAAGGAAGGCGCCGCCGAAATCATGGGTGCCTGTGGCAACAAGTATGACATTTTGGCTGACAACTACGATGATGCAGAATACTTCTCCAAGCAAATTGGGCAAACAACAGTGATTGCACCATCGCGTCACGGGGCACCAATGGACACGGACAAGTCGTTTGGCGAGTCGCAAGAAACTAGAAGACTCATGATGCCTGATGAGTTGCTTCGACTCAGAAAAGGCGAAGTGGTGCTAATTCGTAGTAAGCAACGATCTGATCTCAACAATCGCTCGATCACAGCTTGGCCGATTCATGCTAATCCGGATGAGGGCACGGAGTTACCATTCTCGTTTGAATATCTGACGCGGTTTAATCACCAGGCAACCTTTGCCGAGTTGTATGGCGACAAGAAGCCAGCGCATAACGACATTGATCTCAAAAAAATGTTGCTGGATATTACCGTGACAACGATTGAACCGCAGAATGAAAATGATGATCCTGAAATCACAGTTAAAGTGAATGGTCATTCGCTCAATGCCGACAGCGATGAGCCGCAGGTAGAACAAAGCACGTCTGAACCACCAGCAACTGACGAAAGTACAGATCAAAGTACCGAAGAAACGCCACCATTAGGATCACAAAAATCGGGACAGGATTCAAAACCAGATCAAGACAATATTCACCGTTCAGAGGAACCGGAACCTAAAGACCCTAAGAAACAAATCACTACAGAGATTGATCAACAAGCGACGCCGCTATCGACTTTGTTTAGTAAATCGCAACTTCAAATGATTGAAAAGGGCGTTCAGGAGCTGCTCACACAAGATGACTACGCTGAATATCAGTCGCTGGATTCCGTTGAAGCGATGACTCATTGGCTAAATGCACGGCGAGCCATGAAGAGCTTTGCTGCGCAACTGGATTTTGCCTATCAAAAGTTAGACGCATTCAAGAAGAAAGAAGGTGACAATGCTTGAGTACCATTGAATATTTGGAAAAGTTTCAGCCAGTGTTGCACAAAGCAACATGGATCAACGATGGCCTACGCTGGATTGGCTGGCAAATTATTCGCATGTTAGCGAATTTGGCTGATGGTTTGACCAGTATGTACGGTCAAGCGTTTAAACTCATCGACTTTTGGAACTCAAAAGATGTCAGTGGCTTTGTTGCCGCGTATCAACCCATCTTTTGGGTTCTTTGTACGCTTGGGATTGCTTGGGTCGGTTTCATGATGATTCATCGTACCAAGACTGACTTTCACCAGAAGATCAACAATCTCATGGTGGCGTTGTTTATCTTCATTGGCCTTGGTACCTTGACGTCAACCCTGTCTGGATTGGTCGTTGCTGGCGTCGGAACATCACTACAAAAAGCTCGTCCGGCGGTCTCAATCGTCTCCAACAATATGACTGATCTAATGCGGGTAAACAATGACGGTTGGAAATCCCTATCACCCAATCCAAGCACGAGCATCAAAACAATTGACGACGTCAATAACCTAGATATCAATGAGACACTGGATACTGGGAATACGCTATTGAATCATGCTGGCTCCAAACTAAATGCGACTGGTAATGAAATCATGTCGCATCAGCTGACAATGGGCGGTGACGGTAAGTATCAATTACGCGATATGAAGGCATTCTTCCACGATATTGCTTACTACCGGTACTCATTCCATCCGTATCTGACGTTTTTCGAGTTATTTGCATTTACCATTGCGATCATCTTGGTCATTATCAAGGTTTTCGTATCCATTATGGAAATCGGCTTTATTACCATGCTGGCGCAAGGAATGGCCTTGTCTGATATTGATTCAGGCAAACGTAATTTAGCCTTGATACAAAAGCTGCGCGATACCTTTATCGTGTTGTTTTTAACCTCGGTAATGTTACAACTATTCACCTTCTGGACAAGTGCCCTTGCGAATCCATCAAATCAACAAAGCCCAGTAGCACAGTGTTTCGGAATTATTGCTGGAGCCATGTTTTTGATTAATGGTCCAAACATTGTGACAAGTTTGTTTGGCATGGATGGCGGTGCACGTGGTATTGGGGCAACCCTTGTTGGTGGTGCGATGGGTCTTCGTGCCGCTGGTGGCCTAGGTCGTGGTATGGCACGGGGTTTCAGCAATGCGGCACACGCAACGGCGCATGGCGCTACTCGTGCGGCAGGATATGGTGCTGGTTTTGCAAATGCTTTTAGGAGCAATAAGAGTAATCGTTCTAGCGGTAGTAAACCATCCATTGATGGCATTGGTGCAGAAGCAGCCAAACAAAACGCAGCCACACCTGATCTGGAAACACCAGCGACAACAGATCCAGAGCTTGGCAAACAAAGTGGCACAGACGCTAATCCAACCTCATCGAGCGTTGCTGGGCCAGATATGGCTTCGTTGAGCGGTACAGAGCCAGCCAGTGAGGCACCAGCGTTCAATGGACCAGATATGGCTTCGTTGAGTGGCACTGAACCGGCAAGTGAGACACTAGCAGCAGCTGGGCCGGACATGGCCTCACTGAGTGATAGTGAACCAATGCAAGGAGACCAAGGGACACTTTCAAAGCCTAAACCAGCTCAACGTACGATGGGACAAGCGGCGCCTAAAGGGGCAAGCTTTGCGACCGGGACTCATACTCAGGGGCAACCACAGACCGGTAATATTGGTGGTCATGCTGGTGCACACGCCTCTATTGGAGCGGGATCAGACGACAGCACGCAAGCAGTTTCAGGATCAGCAGTAGCGTCAGGGGCGCAGTCCATTGATAATGGCGCACAACCAAAACAAATTCCAGCTGAGACACGAACGCTTGGTCAAATGTGGGGTGGCAGAATTGTCCCAGCACTTGCCAAACATTCGCAAACTGTTCGGTTGGCACAGCGCTCTTATAATCGTGGGGCCGCCATTCCAAGCAATACACGCAAAGTGATTCAAAGTGCAAAGAACTCATATCAAAATCATAATGAACAGCCTACCTTTAGGAGGTGACTTAAATGGCTCATAAGGTGATTTATTCGCGCCGTCTCATTGTCAAAGGACAATACAACAAGCTCTTGACCATTCGCGATGTCTTCATTGCGGGCGCTGTTTCTGGGGTCACTTTCGTTGTGCTAATAGTGACAACGCCCATGGCTGTCGCGCTGTTTGGATTGATCTTAATGTTTGTGCTAACGGCGGCATTACGAATCCAATCCGGTGTACCACAAAAGAACAACTTGCAGGTCATGAAACAATTGTTGCTGCGCAAGCGGGCTATTTACCATGCAATTGACGACCCAATTAGACAACTACTATTCAAGCGAGGTGAGCATCGTGGCAACAAAGTTTGACGCTGTTGAAGCACGTAAACGCCAAAAAGAGGCAGCCAAGAAAAAGGAACGCAAGGATGGCGTTGGTCGTATTTACCCGGTAGTCGGTATCACAAATTCTGGCTACATTAAGCTGGCTCACAATGGTCTCTTGTCCTATGCAGACGTGTTCAAGCCCAAAAGCTTTGATTTGTTTGAACTGTCTGTCGATGACGCCGATCAGATTGAGAGTGAGCTTTGGGGGTTACATCAACAATACCCTGGTTCGATCAAGGAACTATACATGAATTTTCCAGAAACCAACCAACGTCAACAGACTTATTTCCGGCGGAAAATTGAGCAAACACGTAATCCCATTTATCTTGAGCTGTTGCAGCACGATTTGTCCGTTCTAAAACAACTTGAGAAAACCTATCGAAAGCTAAGCAGTTGGATCTGGTTCTTTGGCGACAGTGTGCCGGAGCTAGAAAGAAATCTCGAATTAGCTAGGCATGCTTCAACGCTTTATACCTTTGAGCGTGCAGGACTTGCCGAAAAGGAGAAGATGTTACAAATGATGAATAATCCGGAGGTGAGTGTTAGTGAAACTGAAGAAGCTTGATTTAGATCAGCACTTTGTTTTTAAAACGCAACCTGCAGGTGGTATTGATACGCGCAACGAACTTTATCTGAATATGGGTGATCACTATATGACTACGATCCATATTTTTGATATTCCAGAGGAGTTCAGTGACTTTTGGCTCACAGGTATAACTGAAATCCCTGGAGTGACAACAACGGTGGATACGGTCAATAATACTAAAGCCGATTTCGTCGACAATATTGCGGAGGCTATTACGGAACTGACCGTGCAATTAGATCATGCGAAAAACATTGCCGATTCTGATGAGATTCAAAATGAAATTGATCCGCTGCGATCATTGAGCTTAGCACTACGTAAAGACGGTGAGGTCATCAGGCAGACTTACATTCGAGTGTATTGTTATGCAGCAACTCGTGATCAATTGGAACGTAAAGTAAACGAAGTCGTGAAGCAGATTCGCAAAATGAGCTTCAAAGCTTCCGTTTTTCTCGGTGAAGGTATGGAAGAGTACCAGGCGATGTTTCTACCTGCTGGTGAACAGCGGTACTTGAAGAATGCGCGCGAAGGGATTCCGCTTAGCGGTGAAGTGTTAGGCTTGAGTTTTGCGCATAATCAAACCTCTTTAAATGACCCGTTTGGGTCTTATTTTGGCTACACACAGACTGGCGGCACCGTCTATTGGGATCAGTTTTTAGTCGACAAACAGCGAACTTACTACAATCTGTTTTTGAGTGGCGACCTGGGATCAGGTAAATCAACGCAGCTCAAAAAGATTATTTGGGAGCGTGCGATTAGGAGTGATCTAGTACGTATCTTTGATCGATCTGGTGAATTTAGAGACACGGTACACGCCCTAGGCGGGAAGGTCGTTAGTTTAGATGGTCGTGATGGCACAATCAATCTGTTGCAGGTTTATCCAAGTGTGACCGTGGGTGATAGCAACGAAGTTGACCCAGTTGGCAGCTACAAAGCTCATCTCAAGGACTTGAGTGTGAAATATCGCTTGTTTAATCACGATGCCAGCGGTCAGGAAGCACAATACTTCGCAACCCAATGCGACGGCTTGTATCGTCAATTAGGGCTTCTGGGGGACAGTAAAGGCTTAACTCAGAAGCCTTTTATTACGGAGCGAGATGCCAATGATTATCCCACGCTCAGTCAACTCATTGACTTCGTTGATCAAAAACGCCAAAACCGCACGGACGATATGGAAAAGAAACTGCTAGATCATATCTATGTCACGCTTAACAATCTGCGGAAGACTTATGGCGAATTATTTGATGTTCATTCTACCTTGCCTGATTATGACGGTGAGTTGGTGGTCTCTTATGACCTCTCAGCGCTTGCGGATTCTTACCCGGAAGAAGTACAAGATTTGCAGATTTATAATGCGTTGATTTCAAGCTACAACGTTTGCATGAAGCAAGGGCGGATTGAAAAAAAGGCATTTGATGACGGTGAGCGGTCACTCGAGGATATTCACCACTTCTTATTGGTCGTTGATGAATGTCACACTTTACTGAATACCAACAAAGCTTATGTGGCTGATTTGTTTGTCCGAATCATGTCAGAAGATCGTAAAGCCTTTGGTGCCATCTGTTTAGCAACACAGCGGTTGGAGCGGATGTTTCCTAGCGGTGATAATGCGCAAGACCGTGATACGGTCAGTGCCATTAATGCGCTCAGGCAGATTTATACCTTATGCCAATACAAGATTGTTTTGAAGCATGATGCGACAACCATTGGAACAGAAAAGAACCCACGTATCTTGCGTCAGTTGCTAGGTGATATTCTGTCACCTAGCGAGTTTTTACAGATCCCTAAGTTTGATAAAGGTGAAGCCATGTTCCTCCTAGGATCTGAAAAACTGCATATGCACTTCCAGGTAACGAAGCAAGAACTTGCCATCTTCAAGGGTGGTGCCTGATGTGAAAAAGCTTAGCAAACGATGGTTTGTTCATTTTGTTCTAGGCGGTATAGGATGTTCGACGATATTTTTTGTTTTGCTTATCGTTCTAGCCGCGGCCATGTTTGCTGGGTTGAACGATAAGAAAGGTGGCGGTAGCGACTGCGATATTACCGGCAGCATTTCGGCCACGGGCAATTTCAACAAAGACACCTATCAGCAAGCATGGGCCAAATATTTTACGAGTGGCGTGCTCAAAGATGAAGCTGACTACACTATCAAAGCAGCAAACAAGGCAGGCGTTTCGCCTGCTCTTTTTGCGTCCATCATGGGACACGAAAGTGGGTGGGGAAAAAGTTCGGCCGTGCGTAATCAAAACAATCCGTCAGGCCAGATGTCAGGTAGCACCGTCATTTCATATCCGACTATTGAAGCAGGCATCGACGCAACCGCGGCCACCTTGCATAATCTGGTTGTCGAGCGACAGTTATCAACGGTTGAGAAGCTTGGTTCGGTCTACTGTCCTGTGGGTGCGGCTAACGATCCCACGGGACTGAATGCCAGCTGGGTACCATCCGTCAAAAAAACAATGCTTGAATTTGGAGCAGATGCCAGTGCCACATTGGCAACGACGTGCAACTCTGGCGCTGGAAGTGTGGGTAACGGTAGTGCCATCATTACCGAAGCAAAGAAATATCTTGGCGTTCCCTATGTCTGGGGTGGCAAATCCCCAGCAACTGGCATGGACTGTTCTGGCTTTGTTGGTTACGTCTTAATGCAAGTCACGCATAAATCTTACCCACAATACACGGTGTCTTTGGAGAGTAAAGGCACGA
>OBVA01000632.1_pt1 | contig 14528 bp, 12 predicted proteins | sample 1495021 | NCBI WGS metagenome assembly OBVA01 (sample SAMEA2579965, study PRJEB22360) | human gut metagenome | biome: human gut; feature: human-associated habitat; material: faeces | place: Denmark | collected 2008/2010
GTCCTGGAGGAAGCCGGCTCCCGTCTGGGCGCGTCCGTTGAACAGCGTGTTCCGGCACCCGGCGTCCGCCAGCAGGGGATGAAGCTGTCCTACGCGGTCACGCAGCTGCACATGATGCCGTTCGCAGGGGCGGCCGCAGTTCTTATAACTGGTGCCGTTCGACAGGAAGGTGCAGAACACGCAATGCTCCATATGAAACATGGGCATGTGCTGGTGCAGCGTCAGTTCAAACCATTCCGGCGGCGCGGCGCAGAGCAGGTCCGCCACCTGTTCCGCGTTCAGGTCGTAAGAGATGGTGAGATGGGCCAGATTTCCCCGTTTCTTCAGGATAGCCGCGCTGTACGGATTGGCGACGTTCAGGGAAAAATCTCCGATACGGTGCAGGGGGGACTGGCGGAAATATTGCGCCGCACCCAGGTTGCGAATGAGAATGCCGTCAGGTTCCGCCCGTTCCATAAGTTTGAAGTATCCGACTTCCGAGGGTTTCTGGATGCGGGGCGTCGCCAGGAAGACGGGAATGCTTTTTCCGTGTTCCCGGACGGTTTTTATGCCTTCCGCATAGTCCCGGAGGTCTTCAAAGTCCAGATAAACGGCATTTGCTCCGGCATCCAGCGCGGCGGGTATTTGCTCCGTTTTGCGGCACAGAACAGACAAATGGGGAGGCATGTCCGGAACGGCTGTTCCCTTCGGCAGCGGAGGAAGGGTGAAGGAGGCCGGAGGATGAGAGGGAACGGAGGATTCTTTTGCCTTCCGGGCCGTTTGAATTCGTTCCACCAGGGCACGCCTTGTCTGGTTGAGGATGCTGAGCGGAAGCATCAGGCCCTCCGGCAGCCGGCAGTCGCAGGAGGCCAGGCGGAATCCCGTTCCCCCCAGCCTGCCGAGCTGTTGTTTCAGCACTTCGGGAGTCAGAGGGCGTTTTTCTGCCGTCTGAAGGGGCTGGGAAGATTGCACGGAACATCCGTATTCCGGACAGGCAATCGTCAGGGGTTCCCCGACGGACCCGGCACATGTCAGATGGAGGGGAATGGTGGATTCCTGCAAGTGTTCCCGCATTTTTTTCAATTCCGCGTTCAGGGCCGGATCATCCGTTTTCCAGAGTTTTTGCCCGGGTTTAACCTTGCTCCAGTCAATACGGGATGCCTTTCCGTGGAAGAAAAGGCGGTTTCTCTGCACTTTCCAGATACGTCCGCCCTGTTCTTCATTGCGGTCTTCCCCTGCATCAATGACGAAGCCGTCCCCGGGCGCGAGCGGAATGCCCCCTTCCGGCCTGATATCCAGCCAGCCCTGACCGCTGTTCATAATGACGCCTGCGTAGGCGCCCCTCTTTTTACCGTAGCGGCCGTGGGTCAGACGCGGGTGGTTCGTCCCGTCAGCCGGTGGAGAAGCCGCGTGAAAATACCATTTGCAGTGCATAACGGTCGCGTGCGGTCACCATTTCATCCACAGGTATTCCAGCGCAGGCGGCGTCCAGAGCTTTTCTATAGGCCGCCGTTACCGCCGCAACGTATTCCGGGCTTTTCAGACGTCCCTCTATCTTGTAGCTTTTCACGCCCATGCGGACCAGGTCCGGGATGCGGTCAAGGGCGCACAGGTCCTGCGGGCTGAGCAGGTAGCGCCGTTCTCCCAGAGGAACGGTTTTGCCGTCTACAACCAGGGAATAGGGCAGGCGGCAGGCCTGCGCGCATTCTCCCCTGTTGGCGCTGCGCTGTCCCAAGCTTTCCGATGTAAGGCACTGGCCGGAATAGGCCACGCAGAGCGCTCCGTGTACAAATACTTCCAGGGGAATGTCCGTATGCCGTACACATTGCCCGATTTCCTTCAGGCTCAGTTCCCGGGCCAGGACGGCCTGCTTCAGGTCCAGGAATCCGGAGGCGAATTCCAGCCCGTCCGGGGAGGAAAGTGTCATCTGGGTGGAGGCGTGCAGTTCCAGCTTCATGCCGGGAACCTGCCTTCCCCATTCCGTCAGGCAGCGGGCAAGCCCGATATCCTGCACGATGACCCCGTCCGCGCCGGCGGCATTCAGGTGGCCCAGGTAGGAGAGGGCGTCCGCCAGTTCGGAGGTAAAAATGAGCGTATTCATGGTCACGTACCCCTTCACGCCGTGTGCGTGAAGGAAACGCATCAGTTCCGGAAGGGAATCCAGCGTGAAGTTGTCTGCGCGCAGACGGGCGTTGAAACGGTCCAGGCCGAAATAAATGGCGTCTGCGCCATTGGCTACGGCGGCGCGGGCGCAGTCCATGTCCCCGGCGGGGGCCAGCAGTTCGGGGCGCAGGTCTCCGGGCCGGAGGGCGGAAAGGGTTATGTCGTCGGAAGTCACGGAGAAAAGCAAAAAGGACGGTAGGGGTTATTGGGCGGTGCTGCGTTTTTCCGCATGGCGGAGCAGAGCTTTCAAATCTCCCAGAAGGAACAGGGAACCTGCCGCCAGGACCGGGAGCGGGGAGGCCAGTGCCGCCTGCAGCCCATCCAGAAGCGAGGAATGGATGAAAACGGGGCCGGTTTCCTGCTCGCCCAGCAGGGCAGCCATTTCTTCCGCCGGCATGATGCGGGGGGAAGTGCAGGGAACCAGGTGCCATTCTCCGGTAATTTCCCGCAAAACCGGAATCATTTCCCGGATGTGCTTATCTGCGGATGCGGCAAAAACCAGTGCCGCCTTCCGTCCCGGGAATTCCTCTTTCCACGTGGACGCGAGCACGCGCGCCGCATGTTCGTTATGAGCGCCGTCCAACACCAGGGGGGGCGTCTCAAGGCGTTCGAACCGTCCGGGCCACTGTACCCTGGCCAGGACTGCGGCGGCTTCGGATCGGGGGGGGAGGGAATGGAGCCGCCTCATGGTTTCCAGCGCCAGGGCTGCGTTTTCCCGCTGATGGGCTCCTGGCAGGGATGGGATGGGCGTTTTCCGGTCCGCCCGGGCAATCGTGAGGGGAGAACGGCGGTTTTGCGCCGTCCGTTCGATAACGGCCATGACACCCGGGTGTTGCACGGCAGTTACGGACGGTTTTCCGGGGGCGATGATGGCCGCTTTTTCCGCAGCGATCTCTTCCAGGGTATCTCCCAGATACTGCTGGTGGTCCAGGCCGATGGGGGCCAGTACGGCAATATCCTTGGGCACGGCGTTAGTGGCGTCCAGCCTTCCGCCCAGCCCTGTTTCCAGAATGATGAAGTTCACGCTGTTTTTCCGGAAGTGGCGCAGGGCGACGGCCAGAGCCAGCTCAAAAAAGGTGGGCGGCTGTTCCCAGCCTTCCGCCAGCTGTTTCAGGAAGGAAATCTCCTCTGCCAGGGCGTCCGGAGTGATCATGTCCCCATTGACGCGGATGCGTTCAGAAAAATCTACCAGATGGGGGGAAGTGAACAGGCCCGTGACATAACCCTGCGCCCTGGCCAGGGCCTCAATCATGGCGCAGGTGGAGCCTTTCCCATTGGTGCCGGCCACGTGGACCACGGTGGCGTTTATCCGGTCCGCCCCGGCTGCCGCCAGCAGCTTCCTGGTATTATCAAGCCCCAGCTTGATCCCGAAAAATTGGGTGGAAAAGAGCCAGTCAAGGGCGGCGGATACATTCATGGGCGGTATTTTACCACGGGAAAACTCCCGTTCAACTCCGGTATGGCGTGGGGACTGTAAAATGCCGCCGGGAACGGACGCGGCAAACACGAACAAGCTACCGTTGCTACCTCTCGGTCCTGGCGGGGTTTGCCAGTCGTGCCTCCACGGGGTTCCCGGCGGCTCACCCAGTAAACTAGGTTTGCAGTGCAGTGTCAACCTTCAAAGACATCATCTCCTTCTGGCGAAAGAGAGCAGAATGGAGATCAGCAATATTACGCCGATAACGACTGCCGCCGTGAAGAAGATTTCTTCTTCCTGTCTGAGCCGGCTGCGCTCCTCTTCGATTTTCGCGTCTCTGACGCGTTGCAGCCCGTGCAGGGCTTTGGCCTGTTCCTCCACATCCGCCTCCGTTCGCATGACAATCGTTTCCTCATGGCTGACGGCCTGGTCGTAAGGAGCAATCATCGTGCGGGATTCGGGGTCTTCCGAAAGTATTTCCGTCTCATCATAATCTTCCGCCAGAGGGGAGTTCATGGTGTCCCGAAGACTGGCGATCTGTCTGTCCACATTGTTTTGGAACAGGCCCAACTCCCTTTTGGCCTTTTCGTAAGCTTCCGTCTGGTCGCGCAGAGCGGCTTCCCCCTGGTCGGTAATGCGCTCCAGTTCCTGCGGAAGACTGGCCTGAAGTTTGAGCAGATCCGTCCTGTTCTCCGTCACTTTAAAATTCCTGCTTTTCGTGTTGGACGCCTCCGCGAGCTGGATGCGGTTGATGTCCAGACGGGTTTCCACCTGGCGTATTTGTTCCTGAAGCCGGTTTCGGGCGCTGTCCAATTGTTGTCTGGTGGCGTCCCTCCTGCTTTTGAGTTCTTCCACTTCCGCAACGCGCCGGTCATATTGTTCCAGCAGATGGGCTATTCGGGCTTCCGCGCTTCGGGCATTGGGCTTTCCGCTTACGGGAGAGGGCGTCTTTTTCCCGTCTTTTTCCTGGCCGGCTTGCTTTATTCGGGCATCCCAGTATTTGCGGACGGCTTCTTCCTTCCGTTGAATAGCTTTCTGGAGACGCGCCGCCTGCTGTTCGTGAAGTTCCGCGGCTTCATCAAAACGGGCTTGGGCCGCATCCAGCTCCGGGCAGGGTTCCTGCTCCATGGCTTTGAGGGCTTCATGCCTGGGTACGAGGCCGTTTTGATAATAATCCCAGCCGTAGTATCCCCCGGCGAGCAACAGGATGAGAAGTAGGTAACGCATCAATGAAAAAAGGTAGAGTCAGAAGTAAATCTCATAGTGGGAGTTCCGCCGGATTTTGCAAACTCTAAAATCAGCCATCCGGAGCTTTTCCCCTCAGCAGGGAGAATGATGATAAATTCACTCCGGAGGGGGCGTAGTTTTCCTTGAAGCCATACTTTCAAGCCATGTCTATTTTCTCATCACGCAGACAATTTCTCAAATCTTTGGGGCTTGCGGCCGGAGCGGCTGCCGCCGGAAATGCCCTCCCCGGGAAGGCTGTGGAAATCCCGGCCGGAGACCATCTCTGGAAATCCGCCTCCCCGGCGGCTCCGAGGCCTTCCGGTTCCACATACATGGGAGGATTCAAGGCTCCCCGGCTGGGTCGCATCAGGATGGCCTTCATCGGCGTGGGAGGGCGCGGGTTCTCCCACCTGGCGCAAATGTGCGTGATGGATGGAGTGGAAATCGTGGGCATATGTGATTTGAAGGAAGAGTTGACGAAACGCGGCGTGGATCGCGTGCTCTCCAGAATGGGGAAAAGCCCTCTGGGCTATTCCGGCGGCGATATGGAATACCTGACCATGCTGAAGGAGCTGAAGCCGGATGCCGTCATCATCAGTACGGATTGGAGTTCGCATGCCAGAATCGCCTGCGACAGCATGAAGCACGGCGCTCACGCCTTTGTGGAAGTTCCTCTGGCCGTCTCTCTGGAGGAGCTCTGGAGCCTGGTAGATACCAGCGAGGCCACCAGGAAACATTGCATGATGATGGAAAACGTTAACTATGGGAGGGATGAACTCATGTTCCTGAACATGGTCCGGCAGGGCGTCATCGGCGACTTGCTTCACGGGGAGGCCGCGTATATCCATTGCCTGGTGACGCAGCTGGGGGACACGCGCGGGGAAGGGGCCTGGCGGCCGGAATATCATACCAGAATCAATGGCAACCTGTACCCCACCCACGGGTTGGGACCGGTGGCTCAATATATGAGTTTGGAGCGTGGAGAGGACCGTTTCTGCCGTGTGGCGGCGTTCGCTTCTCCTGCTCTCGGGCGCAATGCCTACGCTAAAAAGCATCTTCCCGCCGATCACCGCTGGAACAATACTCCATTCATCTGCGGTGACATGAATACGGCTGTTGTCAAGACGCAGCTGGGGCGGACCATTCTTGTCCAGCTGGATGAGACGTCCCCCCGGCCTTACTCCCGCGCCAACCTGATCCAGGGAACGGAGGGCACGCTGGCTGGGTTCCCCACCCGCGTGGCGGGAAAAGCTGGGCAACGGAAATTATCATGAATGGATTGAAGGCAGGGAAAAACTGGCCGCTATTTATGAAAAATACGATCATCCCCTCTGGAAACGCATCGGGGAGCTGGCCACGAAAATGGGCGATCACGGCGGTATGGACTTTGTGATGCTTTCCCGCATCGTGGAATGCCTCCGGAACGGAGAACCAATGGATCAGAACGTTTACGAAGGAGCTTCCTGGTCTTCCCTGCTGCCGTTGACAGCCCGTTCCATCGCCCAGGGCGGGATGCCCGTGGAATTTCCGGATTTTACCCGCGGAGACTGGAAAACCACCATGCCGCTGGCCGTGGTTTCATGAATAACGCCGGGGATGAAGGGGCACTGGCCTCTTCCGGAGAGTTCAGGAAAGAATCCGTTCTTACGCAGGGTGCTCAGCAGGGACTGCCGGAAAACAGATTGTTTAATTCTTCCGCGCCCATGTTCATGAGCCATTGTTCGGGGCCTCCGGAGAACAGGTCGTCCGCCATGCGGCGCTTGTCCTTGAGCATGGCGTCAATGCGGTCCTCAATGGTGCCCCGGCAGATCAGGCGGTGCACGAGTACGTTCCGGTGCTGCCCGATGCGGTAGGCCCGGTCCGTGGCTTGGTTTTCTACAGCGGGGTTCCACCAGCGGTCCACATGGATGACGTGGGATGCCTGGGTCAGCGTCAGGCCGGTGCCGGCGGCTTTCAGGGACAGGATGCAGAAGGGAGGGCCGGATTCCTTCTGGAAGGCGGTGACGATGTTCTGGCGTTCCGGAATAGGCGTTCCCCCGTGCAGGGTAAGCCCGGAACGGCCGAAGACTCCGGACAGGAGATCGTGCAGATGGGGAATGATGGATCGGAACTGGGTAAAGAGAATGGTTTTTTCCTGCCTGGCGGCAATGGAGGCGCACAGTTCCTGAAGCCGCCGGAACTTTCCGGAGCGTTCCGGCGCATAATCGTCCGTGCCCTGGAACTGGGAGGGGTGGTTGCAGATCTGCTTGAGGCGTGCCAGAATGGGTAAAATCAGCATCAGGCGGGCAGCTGGGTCCGGTTCGTCCAGTACGGCATGCAGCATGTCTATCTGTGCTTGGTACAAGGCGGCCTGTTCCGGCGTGAGGGAGCAATAGGCCGGTATTTCCGTTTTGTCCGGCAGGTCGGGAACCAGTGCCGGATCCGTTTTCATTCTGCGTAGGATGAAGGGGCGCACCAGGCGTCGCAGCGGGGCATAGCCGCGTTCCAGGGAACGGGTGAAGGATTCGAAGCTTTTTCTGCTGCCCAGCAGCCCCGGATTCAGAAATTCCATCAGGCTCCAGAGTTCATTCAGGTTATTTTCCACCGGCGTGCCGGACAGGGCTATGCGTCGTTCCCCATGCAGGGAACGGATGGCGCGGGAACGGGCGGAGCCTGCGTTTTTAATAGCCTGGGCTTCATCCAGAATAATGGCCGGGAAATGCAGGTCGGCCAGGGCGGACGTGCGTGCAGCCATGCCATACGTAGTGATGACGGCGTGGCAGTCTTTCCGGCGCAGGGTATTTTCCGGCTGCCACGGGTCCGGGGAGGAAGGGTGCATGATGCGCAGGATAAGCTCCGGAGCGAAGCGTTGCGCTTCCTCTTTCCAGTTGGACAGGAGGGAGGCCGGAGCCACAATCAGAGCCGGCAGGCCCTCCAGCCGGCCTTTTCTCCGCAATGCGTCCAGCCACGCAATAGCCTGAAGGGTTTTTCCCAGCCCCATATCATCCGCCAGGCAGGCGCCGAAACCCCGTTCCGTAATCCGGTAAAGGAAAGAGAACCCTTCTTTCTGGTAAGGGCGCATCAGGGCGTCCAGCCGGGAAGGAAGCTCCGGTATGGAGACTGGGACTTTCCCCGCCAGGATGTCCAGGGTCTGCCGGAGGTTTTGACCCGGTTCCACGACACAGTCTTCGTCCGGTTCCGGAATCTGTACAAGCTGGCCGGAAGGGCCGTTAACCAGCATTCTCAGACCCTGGACCAGAGGGATGCCGAGGGAGCTCATCATACGTGCCGCTTGAGTCCACCGGTCCATTAAGTCCCGGACCTTCCGGGCGTCCACACGCACCCATTCCCCCTTGAAGCGGATCAGGCCGTCTCCGTTGCTGAGCAATTCCCCCAGCTCCTCCGGGGTCAGGTCTTTGCCTCCCAGAGTGGCGGATACGGAAAATTTCAGCAGACTGCGGACGGAAAGCCCGGAAGAATGGACCGTTTTTTCACTTCCGGATGCGTCTGCCGTAACTTTTACCTGTAGTTTGGGAGGGGGTTTTTTCCATAGGTTCACCATGCGCACAATGATGCCTGCGCGTTCGTAGAGCGGCGTGTCCTGCAGAAAATCCCGGGCCTCCGGAGCGCTCCAGGCCATCGGCGTATAAATTTTTCCGTTATCCAGCAGGCGCTTCAGCAGGAGGCTTTCCTGTGCCGCTTCTTTTAAGGGCTGGAGTACGGCCAGCAAGGCGGTGTAATTCCCTTCATGAAGTTTCAGGGCGGTGGCAAGGGGGAGGTGGCGCACCTGGTTGTCCGCAGCGCTTTGATGCGCAAAGGTAGCCATGAAAGCAAAAGGGCGGGAGCCTGTGGCGTCATCCCGGTTTTCCGCAAGGTGGAAAAATACCTTGCCTATCTGGTTCCAGGGCGCGCCCAGGCCGTTCAACCATTCGGCGGGGGTAATGCCTCGGGCGCGGATTTCCTTTGCTATTGCCTTCCGCAAATCTTCAAACCATCCGGCAATGATGTCCGGAGTGGCATATTCCGCGCCCGGTACGGGGGGAAATTGCTCCGCCAGAAAGGCTTTTTCCGTAGCGGAGGCCAGCAGGTGGTCCAGAACGGCATCTACCTCGTCCGGCCTTTCTGCGGCAGCGTGCGCCATGCGGGTAAGCGCCTGGCGCGCCATGTTCTTGATAAAGAAGGCGCCCGGATCCGAAACGGTTTCCCAGTTGGATACCGCCAGGGCATACAGCCCGTTTCCGGTTCCTTCTTCAAACAGACGGTCGAAAGGCGGCGTGTCCGTCACCAAAGCACCGGAGGGGAGGATGCGGAAACCATTGATATTCCGTTTCTCTTCCGGTACTGCATGATAGGGATCCGGCTGCATGGCTGGCGGGAATGTAGCGTGTGCTTGCAGCCGTAGTTCACAGGGCGAACGTCGTATCTTTGATGATAGGTAGCTTGGACGGCGGAGGATTGAGCAGCTCCTTGATTTGTTTCAGGTAATCAATCAGGGCTTTGCGGACATCTATTCCCGTCGGTTTACCGTTCCCCCGTTGGGGAAATATGAAATTGCTGCACAGGTAGTCTCCCATCGCAACAGTGTAAATGACCCCGTTTTTCAAGGTGCTGGTAATGCTGGGCGTAACACCGTCCATGATCTGGTAGGAAAATCCGGAGCAGTACACTTCCAGAACGCCTCCTTCGTCATCGGTCGGAGACATGAATTTGGACAGGATCAGTTGTTCAATGTCCGCTTTACTCATGGAGCAGGTGACGATCTTTTCCCGGAAGGGTTCCAGCTCGTAAATGTCCCTGATGGTAACGGGTCCTTTGTTAAGATGGTTTTTGGACCGTACTCCGCCGCGGTTGTAAATGGCAATATCCGAATGGGAGGCCTGCTGAATGGCCTTGCAGAAAAGGGTGCCTATGGTGACGTGCGTGATTTCTTCTCCGGCGACGCCCACTTGCTGGTTGAAAAGCGGATTTCCGGAAAATCGGCGGACAATTTCCTTTACTTCCGGGTCATCGGGAATTTCCTCATTCAAAGAAACGGCCCTGGTTGATTTGGAAAGGATGGAGACGGGATGTTCCGTGGAGAAAATGATTTCCGTAACGCCTACATGGCTCAGGCTGTGTCCCGTGTGGCTGAGCAGGGTTCCGGTTCTGAGATGACCGCTGGGTAGCATGACATGGGTATGGCCTCCAAGAATGACGTCGATATTCGGAGAATACTTCATCATTTTCAGATCATTGCCGTATCCCAGATGGCTGAGGATGACGTTGATGGTGTTATGGTGGAGCCGGAACCTGTCCGTGATTCCCTTGTAGTCTTCTTCATCCGGCAGCTTCCATGAGATGCCGGTCATCCTCCTCACATCCGTGGTTTGAAGGTCTGCCAGTCCTATGACCCCTACGGAAATGGACGTTCCTTTAATCGGGATGCTGACATACGGAGAAAAACAGTTTTCCAGAGTCGGGGAAAGGCTGGCGTTGGTAATGACAAACTTGGTGGAGGGCATTCCCTTGATATGGTCGCGCAGGGCCTCCTGCCCGTAATCCAGATCATGGTTTCCGATGGTCACCACATCATACCCCAGCTTGTTCATCAGGATAGTAAGGGGTTCGCCCCGTTTTTCACAGTCGTCCACATAGGGATTGCCTATGAAATAATCACCTGAATCCACCAGCAGCACGTGCGGATATTTAGCGCGGTATTGCTTTACCAGTGTGGCCAGTCTTGGGAAATTGTCCAGATTGCCGTGGATATCGCTGGTAGAAATGATAATCAGCGTTTTATCGGGATCCGATTTAGGCTCCTGAGCCAGAGAGAACGGGTACAGGCATGCCAGGGAGGCAAGAACAATGCGGAGCGGAATCATGCAGGGTAAAATGATAAATATACGGAAAAGGATGAGATGGGATTAACGGGCGGAAACCTCATGCGGGCCGTCACCCACGGAGATGACTTCCAGACGGACCCTGGATACGCCGCGTCTATGCAGGCCGATGCGGCTTGCGGCGGCGGTGGTGAGGTCTATCAGGCGGTTGCTGTGAAAAGGCCCGCGGTTGTTGATCCTGACGACGGTTGATTTGCCGGTTTCCAGGCAGGTGACTTTCACCTTGCACGGCATCGGCAGGGTTTTGTGGGCCGCCGTCATGGAACGCTGGGGATTGATGTATTCTCCGGAAGATGTCTTCAGGCGGCGCGCTTTGCCGCCATACCAGGAGGCATAGCCGGTCTCATGGTATTGCAGGGCATCCGCCACGCTCATGGGAGTATACCTTTTTCCACGCACCCGGTAGGGCGCATTTTTGACATGCGCCTCTGCCTCCTGAACGGATGACTCCGTTTTCTGAGCGCACTTCTCCGTAGTGGAGCAGCCCGGCATCAGAAAAAGCAACAGGACGGGGAGGAACCATTTCACGCTTTTTACGTTTAACACATATTGATGGTTTTGTATAACAAAAAAGGAACAAGAGTTGAAATTTAAGGAATAGAGCAGGGCGGAACAATCTTTTCCCGGTTGCGGTTTACCAGTTGAGCGGCCCGGAAAAATTCAGTATGATCTCCCGCATGAATCCTTCCAAGGTAATCGGCCTGGTCGCTCTGGCGGAAAAACCGGGACTGGGGGAAGCGCTGCGCATCATGCGCCGGGAACTTTCCCGCCACGGGCTGGGCTCCTGCGTCATTGAAACGCCGGATGCTCTGGAACGGGCTATCGGACGGTGCGGCATGCTGGTGACCTTCGGAGGGGACGGTACCATGCTGACCGTCTCTTCCCTGGCGGCCATGCACCGCGTTCCCCTGGCGGGAGTGAACCTGGGCCGGCTGGGGTTCATGACCACCTGTTCCGTGCAGGAACTGCCGCTTCTGGCGTATGCCCTTCAGGAAGGTTCCTACCTGACGGATGAACGTTCCATGCTTGAAGTGGTCCGGGTGGGGGGAGACGGCGTTGCGGCACCTCCGCGCAAGCTGGCCTTGAATGAAGTTTCCCTGATCCGCGCCCAGTCCGGCAAGATGGTGGACCTGGATGCGGAGATAGACGGAGAATTGCTGAACCGCTACCATGCGGACGGCGTTCTGGTTTCCACCCCCACCGGCTCCACGGCATACTCCCTTTCCGCCGGGGGGCCTCTGGTCTGGCCCATGTCCCGTGTTGTATGCGTCACCCCCATCTGCCCGCACAGCCTGACCAATCGTTCCGTGGTGCTTCCTGACAACATGACCATACGCCTGCGGCCCCGCGAGCGCCGCGGCCGCTTTGACTCCATGGTCTATTCCCTAGACGGCCGTTCCGCCTATCCCATCGAAGTGGGAGAAAGCCTGGTAATCCGGAAGGCGCCGGAAACGCTTTCCCTGGTTCATCTCCGGAAGCAGAATTTCGGCGCCCTGCTGAGGGCCAAGCTGCGGTGGCAGGGGGCGGAAATCCCCTCGGACGATGAATAGGCCGTTGCGGAAGCCCAGTCCCCCGGAGGACTGTCCCCTCACTACGGAATTCCTGCATCCGGGAACGGTTTCCCATTTATCGTTCCGCATTGGCGCAGGGGCGGTAAAACGATTTTTTTTAGGATGCGGGCTTGACGAAAAGGCCTATCCTATAATACTCTTCCTGCCCTGCCACCAAGGGGGTGGTAGATCTTAATCGCATAAACGCGTAAGAAATAGTCATATATGAAGACCCACGTGAAAAAAGGTGATGAAGTGGAAATCATCGCCGGACGTAACCACAAGGGCAAGCGCGGCACCGTTCTCGCCGTGAATGCTTCCAAAGGTACTGTCATCGTAGAAGGCGCCCGCACCCTGAAAAAGGCTGTGCGCCCGACCGAACAGAACCCGGAAGGCGGCATTCAGGAAATCAACGGCCCGATTCACATCTCCAACGTGAAAAAAGTAGGCTAGGCCATCCGGTCTGACCCTGCGCTTAAGCCATATCAATCATTAATAAAGAGCTGACCCGCTAAAACAATGAGTACACCAACACTGCAAACATACTACCGTGAAAAGGTCGTTCCCGGCCTTCAAGCGAAGCATGCATACAAGAACGTGCATCAGATTCCCCGCCTGGAGAAGATTGTTGTCACCTCCTGCATGGGCAAGCACCCGGACCGCAAGCAGGCCGTGGAAGATGCCGTTAATGAAATCGCCAAAATCACCGGACAAAAGCCCTCCGTCACCTATGCCCGCAAGAGCGTGGCCAACTTCAAGGTGCGTGAAGGCGAACCTCTGGGAGCCCGCGTAACGCTGCGCGGCGCCCGCATGTGGGAATTCCTGGACCGCTTCATCAATATTACGGCTCCGAACATTCGCGACTTCCGCGGTCTTCCCTACAAGTCCTTTGACGGCAACGGAAACTATGCCGTCGGCATCTCCGACCAGTCCATCTTCCCCGAAATCGAACTTGACCAGATCAAGCGTCAGATCGGCTTCGATATCATTTTCGTGACTTCCGCTCCTACGGACGATGAAGGCCGCGACCTGCTTCGCGCTCTGGGCGTTCCCATGCGCGAACCGAAGAAGGCCGAAGAAACCCAAACCGCCAACGCCTAACTATTTCTTACCATGGCCGTATTAAGTGATCCCATTTCCGACTTCCTCACCCGCCTGAAAAACGCCAGCCTGGCCGGCAACGAGGAATTTACCGCTCCCTGCTCCAACATCAAGGTGGAAATCGCCCGGATTCTGCAGGAAGAAGGCTACATCTGGAACTATGAAGTGACCGGAGAAGGCTCCAAGAAGCAAATCAAGGTGAAGATCAAGTTTACCCCGCAGGGCAAGCCGGTCGTTACCGATGTGAAGCGCAGCTCCAAGCCGGGCCGCCGCCAGTACGTTTCTTCCGAGGACATTCCCCGCGTTCTCAGCGGGCTTGGCATTGCCATCGTCTCCACCTCCCGCGGTGTGATGACCGGTGCGCAGGCGCGCAAGCAGAGCATCGGCGGCGAACTTCTCGCCCTTGTATGGTAACCATTAACATTTCCTAAACATATGTCCCGAGTTGGTAAAAAATCCATCACATTGCCGGACAAGGTAACGGTAAAGGTTAACGGCTCTTCCGTTCAGGTGGAAGGCCCCAAAGGCAAGCTTTCCTGGACGCTTCCGGAAGGCATTACCGCTACCGTTGAAGGCAATCAGCTCTCTGTTGACCGCGCCGGCGAAAGCCGCCAGCTTCGCGCCCTGCACGGTACGAACCGTTCCCTGTTGAACAACATGGTCATCGGTGTTTCCGAAGGCTTCGTCAAGAACCTTGAAATCGTCGGCGTCGGTTTCCGTGCCGCCGTCAAGGGCAACATTCTGGATCTGAACCTGGGCAAGTCCCATCCGATCAACCAGGTAATCCCGGAAGGCCTCAAGGTAACCGTGACTGAAAACACGAAAGTGACGGTCGAAGGCATCGACAAGCAGGTCGTAGGCCAGTTTGCCGCTGAAGTCCGTGCGTACTATCCCCCGGAACCCTACAAGGGCAAGGGTGTGCGTTTCGTCGGTGAAGTTATCCGCCGCAAGGAAGGCAAGAGCGTCGGTAAGTAATTCAGGTAATAACTATTACAACATATTTATACACGATGAGTACTATCAATCGCAAAGCCATCCGCGCCAAGGTTCGCCGCCGCATCCGCAGAAAGGTTTCCGGAACGGCTTCCCGTCCCCGCCTGGCTGTCTATTTCTCCAACCGCCACGTCTATGCCCAGATCATCGACGATACGGTGGGCAGGACTATCTGCTACGCTTCCACGGCCGATGCTTCCATCGCCGATCCTTCCAAACTCGCCAACTGCGCTACCGCTA
>OBVA01000637.1_pt1 | contig 14444 bp, 12 predicted proteins | sample 1495021 | NCBI WGS metagenome assembly OBVA01 (sample SAMEA2579965, study PRJEB22360) | human gut metagenome | biome: human gut; feature: human-associated habitat; material: faeces | place: Denmark | collected 2008/2010
ATCCGTGAGGCGATTGCCGCCATGCAGGAACGATATCTGGCAGAAGACAGGGGCATCAATATCGTAGAGCTGGAGGGAGCGTATCAGATGTGTACGAAACCGGAGGCTTATGACTATCTGATTCGAATCGCAAAGCAGCCGAAAAAGCAGGTGCTTACTGATGTTTTGCTGGAGACTTTGTCCATCATCGCGTATAAGCAGCCAGTTACAAAGATTGAGATCGAAAAGATCCGGGGAGTGAAATCCGACCATGCGGTCAATAAGCTTGTGGAGTATAATCTTGCCTGTGAAGTAGGAAGATTGGACGCGCCGGGGAGACCGCTTTTATTTGGAACGACAGAAGAGTTTTTACGAAGATTCAGTGTCCAGAAATTGGAGGATCTTCCGGGAATCGGCCCGGAACAGATGGAATCCTTTAAAGAAGAGGCGGAAGACGAAGCAAAGATCCAGTTGCATGTGTAACAGTAAAATGATGGCAAACAGCGGGCTGGACAGGGAAAAGAAAGGACAGACATTATGGCAATGAAAATACAAACCAGACTTCCGGAGCCGGAAGATCTGAAACAGGAATATCCGATGACACGAGAAATGAAAGAGAAAAAAACGGTACGGGACGGTGAGATCCAAAATGTTTTCACTGGATATTCGGACAAGTTTCTCGTCATTGTGGGCCCGTGTTCCGCGGACAATGAGGACTCTGTCTGCGAATACGTGGAACGGCTTGCCAGACTGAATGAGGAAGTAAAAGACAAGCTGATTTTGATCCCTCGGATTTATACGAATAAGCCAAGAACCACAGGAGAGGGCTACAAAGGGATGCTGCACCAGCCAAAACCAGATCAGGCGCCGAACCTTTTGGAGGGACTGATTGCGATTCGGAAACTTCATCTGCATGCGATTGCAGTCAGCGGACTGACCGGGGCGGATGAGATGCTTTACCCGGAAAATCGAAGCTACTTGGACGACATTCTTTCTTACGAGGCGGTCGGGGCGCGGTCTGTGGAGAATCAGCAGCACCGTCTGACAGCAAGCGGTATGGATATCCCGGTGGGAATGAAAAATCCGACCAGCGGCGATCTTTCGGTGATGCTGAATTCGATCAAGGCAGCTCAGGGGGCTCATCAGTTCATCTACCGGACGCTGGACGTTACGACAAACGGAAATCCGCTGGCACACGCCATCCTCCGGGGAGGCGTGGACAAATACGGAACCTGTATTCCAAACTACCATTATGAGGATCTCTACCGTTTAAGCGCCATGTACCAGACGTCCGGATTGAAAAATCCGGCAGTTGTGGTGGACGCCAATCATTCCAACTCCAATAAACAGTACAAAGAGCAGATTCGGATCGTCAGCGAAGTGATGCACAGCAGAAATTATAATGGGGATCTGAAACAACTTATCAAAGGAGTCATGGTGGAGAGCTACCTCATCGAGGGACGGCAGGAAATCACCGGAAACCGGACTTATGGCCAGTCTATTACTGATCCATGCATCGGCTGGGAAGATACGGAATACCTGATCAGAAAGATAGCGGAGGAATGTTAATCTTACGAACTGGTTTGGGAAAATAAACTTAACCTATCATAAAAAGAAGGATCATTAAGAAAGTGACACAAGGGTCAAAGGAATGAAAAAAAGTTACATTGTTTTCGCTGTTTTTACAACACGAATCTGTGATTTCAGTCCGGATCAGGGTGTTTTTGGCATAAAGATTTTCAAAAGTTCATAAAGTTGTCTTAGATAGTCTGGACGGGAGTGGTCAACAGGATATGGCAAATGGCGGATATCGGAAAATAATCATACTATGCATCATTGTTGTGTTTGGGGTGTCCGTAAGGATGACGGAGACGCTATTATGTGTAAAGGCAGCGGATAAAAAAACACCGGATGATTTAAAGCTCTATGCGCAGTCAGCGGTTTTGATGGATGGAGAGAGCGGAAGGGTGCTGTTTGCGAAAAACGGAGAAGTAGAGCGGCCGATGGCCAGTACAACAAAGATTATGACCTGTATACTTGCCCTGGAGTTGGGAAAAGGGACAGATGTTGTCACAGTTTCAAAAAAAGCAGCAGCCCAGCCGGAGGTGCATCTGGGGATGCGGGAGGGGGACACGTTTTATCTGGAGGATCTTCTATATTCCATTATGCTGGAATCGCACAACGACAGCGCCTGGGCGATAGCCGAGCATATTGCCGGGTCAGTGGAAAACTTTACAGATTTGATGGACAAAAAAGCAAAGGACCTGGGATGCGGCCATACCAATTTTGTGACGCCTAATGGTCTGGATGGAGAGGATGCAGATGGTATTCACCATACTACAGCGGAGGATCTTGCAAGAATTATGAAATACTGCATTATGGAATCACCGCAGAAAGATGCTTTTTTGCAGATTACACAGACAAAGTCTAAAACATTTCAAGATACTACAGGGAAGAAACAGTATGTATGTAATAACCACAATGCGTTTTTAAGTATGATGGAGGGAGCACTGTCCGGAAAAACGGGTTTTACAGGAGAGGCAGGATATTGCTATGTTGGTGCGGTACGACAGGGGGACCGGACATTGATTGTCGCACTGTTGGCATGTGGCTGGCCGAAAAATAAAAACTATAAGTGGGCCGATATGAAAACACTGGTACAGTACGGCTTGAATCAGTACGGGTACTGTAATTACTGGGAGGATGCCATGCAGGATCAGGATATTCGGATACTGGAAGCAGGAAAGAAAAGGACCGTAAAAGATGCCCCCGCTAAAGATGGAAACCTTTATCAGGACGGGACAGTAAATACATTTTTAAATATTGACGACCAGGATCGGGAAAAAAGAATCCTAATGAAAAAAACAGAGGCCATTCAGGTACAGATTGAGGAAAAACAAGAGATTACAGCACCCATAGAGAGCGGAGATATACTCGGAACGGTGACAATTTTACTGAACGGAGAGACACTCGATGAAAAGCCGATTGTCAGTGGAGAAAGCATCCAAAAGAAAAATCTGCTCTGGATTTACAGGCAGCTTTGGAAGAGCTATGCACTTTGAGCTTTCGTTTTTAAAACTTGGGGGACGTGTTTCGCTGCATTGGAACACGTCCCCCAAAAATCAATCCTTAAATCTCTCTTGTATATGTCTTGAGCCATTCCCGCTCTTCATCTGTCAGATGTGGAGCGATTTTTTCATATACTTGTTTGTGGTAGTCATTGAGCCAGTCCTTTTCTGTTTTGGACAGGTACTGCGGATCGATACCATCGAGATCGATTGGGGCGAAGGTAATCGTCTCAAAATACATGAACTGGCCATATTTGTTTGCGGTTCCTTTTCTGACGATGAATTCGTTTTCAGTACGGATACCGAATTTGCCATCTTCATAAATACCTGGTTCGTCTGTGATGACCATACCTTCTTCGAGCTGATGATGCTCATTCTTGCTCGGGACGATATACCAGCGGAAGCCTGTCGGTGGTTCATGGACATTTGCGAGGTATCCTACACCATGTCCGGTTCCGCACTGGAAGTCAAGGTCTAATTCCCAGATTGGCTCTCTTGCCAGAACATCCAGATTGTATCCATAGCAGCCATAGAGGAATTTGGCGCGTGCCAGGTTCATCATGGCGCGGACAACGGCTGTGAAGTACTTCTTCAGTTCCTCGTTGATAGACCCAGGTACGAAAGTACGGGTGATATCCGTAGATCCTTCGTAGTAACCGCCGCCAGTATCGTTGAGGAAGAGGTTTCCTTCTTTGAGCTGTACATCCGTCTCCTTGGAAGGAGAGTAGTGCATCATGGCAGCATGATCCGCAAAAGCGCAAAGAGGCTCGAAGCTGTCGCGGATATACCCTTCTTGTTCCGCACGGAGACTTGTGAGTTTGTCAGCAGCGCTAAGCTCTGTGATGACCTCTTTATCGTATCTGGTTTTGATCCAGTACATGAATTTCGTGATGGCTACGCCATCCTTGATGTGAGCCTCTTTAATATTTTCCAGCTCTACAGGATTTTTCATTGCTTTCATAAGAATCGTCGGATTTGCACATTCTACGGTCTTACAAGGAATATTCTTATAAAGCGCATAATTCATTTTCATCGGATCGATCATGGCAACATCATTTTCGGAAAGATTTTTGATATCTTCATAAATATCATTGTACGGATGCAGAACAACATCGACTTTTGCAAATTCCGCAAGGATTTGGTCGTTCAGCTTGGTTTCATCCACATAAAGATCTACGCTGTCTGTCTTTACAATCGCGTAGGAGAGCAGGAGCGGGAAGAAATCGATGTCATCGCCGCGCACATTGAGCAGCCAGCAGACGTCATCCAAAGAAGCAATGATATGTACGGTTGCACCCTGTTCTTCCATGACCTTCCGTACTCTTTTTAGTTTGGATAAAGCGCTTTCTCCACTGTACTTTTCTTCCAGGAAAAATGCCGGTTTGTCAGAAAGTGGCGGGCGGTCTTCCCAGATCTGATCAATGAGATCTTCTGAGTAATCGATTTGAATACCTTTTTTCGTAAGTGCTTCCTCGTATTCCTGTCCTTCGCCCATGGAGAGGACACGTCCGTCGAATCCGACCTTACCGCCTTTCGGGACGTAGGATGCAAGCCATTCAGTGACAGACGGGGTATCTCCGACAAACATTTTCATCAGTCTGACGCCGCTTCCTTCCATTTCATGCTCTGCCTGGAAGAAATATCTTCCATCTGTCCAAAGGCCGGCATCATCTTTTCCGATGACAGCGGTTCCGTAAGATCCGCTGAACCCTGTAATAAATTTTCTTGCTTTAAAATGTTCGCCTACGTATTCGCTCTGGTGAAAATCAGCGGTCGGAACGACATAGGCGTCAATTCCTTTTTCGGCCATCAGAGCACGAAGTCTGGCAATTCTGTCTGCTACAACAGTCATGAGAAAAACCTCCTTTTTCTAAAATAAATTTAGCTATCCATATTTTATCACTATTTAGACCGGAGTTCAAATCTTATGTGTGGGAAGTGTGAAAAACTTAAAAATCGTATAAAAAAAGCGGTATGGAATTACCATACCGCTTTCTGGAAATCATTCCTATTTTTCATCTGCAAGTTTGTCAAGTTTACCACTGAATGCATACAGTAGAACCGCACAGACAATAACCACTGCAGCAATGATGCCGTAGTAGAGATTGAATTTTCCAGCTCTTGAACCAGCATCCAATGCACCGTACAGACTCGGGTAAATCAGTGTAGCAATAAATACAGCGATTGGCCAGAATCCTAACAGAAGACCCATCAGTTTCGCAGGTGCGAACATGGAAATAAAGGAGTTTCCAAGTGGTGAGAAAATCATTTCTCCAACGGACATTAATAGTGCGATCAGGATTACCCAGAACCAAGAGCACTGTCCGTCGCCACGGATTATATTAGCTAATACCATAGCTACGTAGGAAAGACCTACAAGGAAAATACCAATAGCTGTCTTCTTGAACATGGACATGTCACCCTTCGGTCTTGCAGCCATCTTAGCCCAAACGATGGCAAAAACAGGTCCGAGAACGATACATGTCAGAGCATTCAGAGAGTCAAAGTAGGATGTCTGAGGAATCTTCCATCCGAACAGGCTCCAGTCTGCCCAGTTCAGGAATTCGGAGCTGTCACCGAATCCGAAGTAGTAGTAAACTACGTTGTAGGACATATACCAAGCGATCCAGAAGATTGCAGAAAGAAGAGTAACAATAATGATAGCGAATACACGCTTCTTGTCGCCTGTTGTAAGCGGTTTGCTCTCTTCCGCAGCTTTCTTGTCTTTGTCAACGAAAGATCTCTGGTCTTTCTTGAACGGCTCTTTACCCTTGTTACCAAGAGCTTTACCGTTTGCAAGGAACCAAACAGCGTCTACCAGAAGGAGAATACCAGCGATCAGAAGCAGGAACTGATATCCCTGAGAATCCGCAAGCAGTACGACGAATGTCGTTCCGATGAAAGAACCGATATTAACGAAAGAATACTGTACGGAGAACGCGGAGTTCAGTTCATCCTGATCATCAAACATCAAACTGTTGACACCGGATAAGTTACCTTTGAATAAACCTGTACCAACGGCAACGAGGATAATCATTACCCATACCAGTGTTAAGTTTGTTGCCTGCCATCCGACAAGATAGCCGGCACCCATAAGAATCATACCAAGAACTACGCAAAGTCTCGGGCTTACCCAGTAGTCAGCGAGGTATCCGCCGATCATCGGGGTAATGTAAGTAGCTGCTACGAAGTAAGCGGAGATTTTTCCTGCTTCAACAGAAGTAAGTCCCATACCACCCATCTTACTTGTTGTCTCTGTAGCAAGCCAAATGGCAAGGAGCCATTTTACAGTGTAGAATGCACATCTTTCAAATGTGAATCCCAGAGAACAAGCGTAGAAACCAAAAGGATAACCTTTCTTGGATTTAGTTGCTGTGTTTCCCATAGTCAAAACCCTCCAATAAATTTTTTGATTTCTCATACGTAAATCATCCAGGCCTTTTCCTAAGATTTAAGGAAAAAACTCTACATGCAAACGCACGAAGAGATGTCTGAATTGAAAACAGACATGGACTGATGCAGCAGCTTATGTCAGAATCGGATCAGACGGTAGTCTGCCTTACGGCGGATGTCTTTTTACAGATTATGAAATCAGCATCCATAATATACCGGCTGGAAAAAGACTATGTAAAGGAATGATAGTTCGCAGAAGAACAACATCAAAAGACAGAGTGAACAGTCTAAAAGGCTGTCAGGGAATGATCTGTCTCCTTGTCTTTGCCCGGTCGGAAAAATCGGACAAACTGGCAGGACGGAAGAGGAAAACTCCCTTTTCTCATCCAGATACCGAACCGGCCCGAACTTTTTCACAGAATCGAAAAGATCTGCTCTTGGCAGAAGATGCCGTGAAAAAGATCCGGTCTGCTCCGCATCTGGACAATATCCGCGATCTGACAGATCCAGGTACTGCATTAGCCCAGCTCTGTAAGATCCATCCACCTGGACGGTGGAAAAGCGATGCGAGACAAAAAATTGTCCCGGCTGAACATCAGATCTGCCCTTACCTCCTGACCTGGGAGAAAGTCAGGACAGATCTGCTTTTTGACTCGGAATCACTTTTGATTGCCATAAAAAGACAAAAGATGTCATCTCTTCTGGAATTCCTTTATAACATAATGACATCCCTGTATGAAGTATTTTAACACAATTTGACTGTCGAGACAATGAATTTTTTGTAACACACCTTAAAATTATTAAATTTTTATAAAAAAATGACAGAAAAAAGGAAAAAGAAAATAATGAATTGGATAAAATAAAAAAGAGGTAAAAAATATACAGAAAAAACATGAGCACTTTAAAATGATAATGTACTACATTGCTGAAAAAAACTGTCAAAAATTTCACACAAGCACTTGAAAAATGAAGCTGTAGAACCTATAATATAATTGGCTAAAATTTGGTTTAACTTTTAGTAATATAATACAAATGGAGGGCTAGGTTTATGAGTAACGAAGCAGCAAAAACGCCGGCAGCTTTCAGGATTTCAGAATTACTGGATGCTGGCAGCTTTGTTGAAATCGGCGGCGCCGTGACGGCGAGAAGTACGGATTTCAACATGCAGGAAAGCAAAGTTCCGGGCGATGGGGTGATCACCGGATATGGAGTCATTGACGGAAGTCTGGTATACGTCTACAGCCAGGACGCATCCGTTTTCGGCGGCTCCATTGGAGAGATGCACGCAAGAAAGATCACTGCACTTTATGACATGGCCATGAAGATGGAAGCGCCGGTGATAGGATTGATTGATTGTTCGGGACTGCGCCTTCAGGAAGGCACGGACGCTTTACAGGCGTTTGGTACGATCTATGCGAAACAGGCGCTCGCATCTGGTGTGATTCCGCAGATCACAGCCGTTTTCGGAACCTGCGGCGGTGCGGCAATCCTTTCCGGTCTTTGTGGTTTTACTTTTATGGAAGAAAAAGGAAAGCTTTTTGTCAATTCTCCTAACGCGATTCCGGGGAATCGTGTGGAAATATGTGATACTTCCGGCGCGAGGTTTCAGGCTGAGGAAGCAGGAAATGTAGATTTTTGTGGAACCGAGGGAGAGATTCTCTCACAGATCCGGGACCTGATCTGCATAATTCCAGCGAATAACGAAGATAACGATTCTTACGGGGAATGTACAGATGATCTGAATCGCGTGTGCGCCGGAATTGAAAACGGTTCCGATGATGCTGCTCTCGTTTTGTCCATGATTGCTGACAATCAGAAATTGATAGAAGTCAAGGCGGACTATGCAAAAGAGATGGTGACCGGATTTATCCGTATGAACGGTGTGACGGTCGGAGTTGTGGCGAACCGTTCGAAAGTCTACGATGAAGAAGGAAAGACACAGCAGGAATTTGACGGTTCCCTGTCCTCCAAAGGATGTAAGAAAGCAGCGGATTTCGTGACATTTTGTGATGCCTTTGAGATTCCAGTATTGACGCTGACAGACGTAGATGGATTCAAGGCGTCCAAGTGCGGCGAGAAGACGCTTGCAAGAGAGGCCGCAAGGCTTGTTTATGCGTTCGCTTCCGCAACAGTGCCGAAGATTAATGTGGTGACAGGAAAGGCATACGGAAGCGGCTACCTTGTGATGAACAGCAAGGCGCTGGGCGCGGACATGGTTTATGCCTGGACCGATGCCCGGATTGGCACGATGGATGCGTCTTTGGCTGCGAAGATCCTCTGTCCGGATGCATCTTTAGAAGAGCAAAGAGCGCAGGCGGAAGTTTACCAGAATCTTCAGGAGAGCGCGGCTTCCGCGGCGGCAAGAGGCTATGTGGATACCGTGATCGCTCCGGAAGATACAAGGAAATATGTCATTGGAGCGCTGGAGATGCTCTTTACAAAAAGAGAGGATCATCCGGTGAAAAAGCACGGAACAATATAGAGAGGTGAGACGAGTTGAAGAAGAGAATAAGTTTATTGGCAGTCCTCCTTGCTCTCGTGTTTGCCCTTTCCGGATGCAGCGAAAGTTCTGAGGCGGACTACGACAAAGAGACGCTGATCAGTCAGGCGGACGCACTCATCTCCAGTTTCAGTCAGATGTCGTCCGAGGAGCTGGACGCTTTCAAAGATGTGAACGAATTGCAGCTGAATCTGACACTGCTTCAGTCCGGATTTAATGTAGATGCGGTCAACTTTACAACGATGATTGATGCCTGGGAAGCAGGAGTCGAGGAGTGCGGCGACTATGTAGAGCATGAAGATTTTAAAGTAGAAGAGAGTTCCGGCAGCATCATGCTGACAGCAGATGCAAAATACAAGGACAGAGACGCCGAGATTACAATTGAATTTAGCGAAGATTCCAAGATGCTGAGCTTTACAGCTTCAGCCAAGTATACGATGGGAGAGATTCTGAAAAAGGCGGGATTGAATACCGTACTTGGAATGGGAACGGTATTTGTCGTACTGATTTTCATTTCCTTTATTATTTCCCTGTTTGGTCTGATCGGAAAGACACAGCGGAAAAAGACGGAACCAAAACAGGCGGAAGTCTTGAACCATCCGGAGCCGGAAGAAACAGAAGCTTCAGAAGAGACGGCAGAAGATCTGACAGACGATCTGGAACTGGCAGCGGTGATTACCGCGGCAATCGCGGCAAGTGAAGGCACTTCTACAGACGGATTTGTAGTGCGTTCCATTAAAAAAAGAAGAAAAAACAGTCAGTGGAAATAGGAGGAAGCAAATATGAAAAGCTATACAATCACAGTAAATGGAAATGTATATGACGTTACGGTAGAAGAAAACGGCGGGGCAGTTAAGGCTCCGGCGGCTCCGAAAGTCGCACCGAAGGCCCCTGCAGCACCGAAAGCCGCACCGAAAAACGCTCAGGGAGCAGGAAATATACGTGTTGAGGCAGGAGCAGCCGGAAAGGTATTTAAAATCGAGGCCTCTGTGGGGCAGAAGGTCAAAAGGGGAGACGCAGTTGTCATCATTGAGGCGATGAAGATGGAGATCCCGGTTGTCGCACCGGAAGACGGTACAGTGGCGAGCATTGAATTGGCGGTAGGAGATGCATGTGAAGCCGGAACCTTGCTTGCAACATTAAATTAATGACAACTGACAATGGAGGTTAGAACATGAGCTATATAATAGAGACGTTAGGGCGTCTTGTAGAGCAGACGGCATTTCTGAACCTGACGGTTGGCAACCTGATTATGATTGCGGTGGCATGTGTTTTCCTGTACCTTGCGATTAACAGAGGGTTTGAACCGCTTCTTCTCGTTCCGATTGCTTTTGGGATGCTTCTTGTAAATATCTATCCGGACATTATGTTGTCTTTTGAGGACGCAGAAAACGGTACCGGTGGACTTTTGTATTATTTCTATAAACTGGACGAATGGTCGATTCTTCCGTCCCTGATCTTCATGGGCGTCGGAGCAATGACAGACTTCCGTCCGCTGATTGCCAACCCGAAGAGTTTTCTTTTGGGTGCGGCTGCTCAGTTTGGTATCTTTGCGGCGTACCTGGGAGCGATGGCAATGGGATTCTCTGACAAGGCGGCAGCGGCGATCGCTATCATTGGAGGCGCGGACGGCCCGACTTCCATTTTCCTCTGTGGAAAGCTTCAGCAGACCGCATTGCTTGGCCCGATTGCAGTAGCAGCGTACTCCTACATGGCGCTGGTACCGATCATTCAGCCGCCGATTATGAAGCTTCTGACAACGGAAAAAGAGAGAAAGATCAAGATGGAACAGCTCAGACCGGTATCCAAGCTGGAGGCGATTCTCTTCCCGATTATCGTTACCATCGTTGTCTGCCTCATTCTTCCAACAACAGCACCACTTGTCGGTATGCTGATGCTTGGTAATCTCTTCCGGGAATCCGGAGTGGTAAGACAGCTTACAGAGACAGCTTCTAACGCCCTGATGTACATCGTTGTTATCCTGCTTGGAACTTCTGTCGGCGCCACCACAAGCGCGGAGGCGTTTCTGAACTGGGATACCATCAAGATCGTTATCCTGGGACTGATCGCGTTTGCCTTTGGAACCGCGGCTGGTGTTGTCTTTGGTAAGATTATGTGTTACGCAACCGGCGGCAAAGTGAACCCGCTCATCGGTTCCGCCGGTGTTTCCGCGGTACCGATGGCAGCCAGAGTTTCTCAGAAGGTAGGAGCGGAGGCAGATCCGACGAACTTCCTTCTGATGCATGCGATGGGACCGAACGTAGCAGGCGTTATTGGAACTGCGGTTGCGGCGGGAACTTTTATGGCGATATTCGGTGTGAAATAAGATCGAGGAGGAGATTGAAATGGCTGAGAAAAAACCAATTAAAATAACAGAGACGATTCTGCGTGACGCACATCAGTCTCTGATCGCAACAAGAATGACGACAGAGCAGATGATGCCGATCGTCGATAAACTGGACAAGGTCGGATATCATTCGGTAGAGTGCTGGGGCGGCGCCACATTTGACGCGTCCTTACGTTTCCTGAAGGAAGATCCGTGGGACAGACTTCGGAAATTCCGTGATGGTTTCAAGAACACGAAGCTTCAGATGCTCTTCCGGGGACAGAATATCCTTGGATATCGTCCGTATGGCGACGATGTGGTAGAGTATTTCGTACAGAAATCTGTTGCGAACGGAATCGATATTATCCGTATTTTTGACTGCCTGAATGATCTTCGGAACCTGAAGACCGCAGTCAAGGCTGCGAATAAAGAAAAGGCTCATGCACAGGTCGCGCTATCCTATACACTTGGAGATGCTTACACCCTGGAATACTGGGTTGGTAAAGCAAAAGAAATCGAGGAGATGGGGGCGGATTCCATCTGTATCAAAGATATGGCGGGTCTGCTTCTTCCTTATCGGGCAACGGAACTGGTGACAGCTTTAAAAGAAGCGACAAGCCTCCCGATTCAGCTTCACACCCATTATACGTCCGGTGTTGCTTCTATGACGTACTTAAAGGCAGTAGAGGCTGGCGTGGACGTGGTCGACACCGCAATGTCACCGTTCGCGCTGGGAACATCCCAGCCGGCGACAGAAGTCATGGTAGAGACATTCAAAGGCACGCCGTATGATACCGGATTCGACCAGAAGCTTCTATCTGAGATCGCAGACTATTTCCGTCCGATCCGGGATCATGCACTGGAAAGCGGACTGCTCAATCCAAAGAACCTCGGCGTCAACATCAAGACACTCCTTTACCAGGTGCCGGGTGGGATGCTCTCCAACCTGACTTCTCAGTTAAAAGAGCAGGGAGCGGAAGACAAGTACTACGACGTATTGGAAGAAGTGCCGAGAGTCCGTAAGGATCTTGGAGAACCGCCGCTTGTCACGCCATCTTCTCAGATCGTAGGAACGCAGGCCGTATTCAATGTCCTGATGGGTGAACGATACAAGATGGCGACCAAAGAGACAAAAGACATTCTGAAAGGTAAATACGGTGAGACCGTCCGCCCGTTCAACGAGGACGTCAAGAAGAAGTGTCTTGGAGATGAGATCAACGACTGCATTACCTGTCGGCCGGCGGATCTGATTCCAGACGAGCTGGAAACGCTGGAAAACGAAATGAAACAGTGGGAGCAGCAGGACGAAGACGTGCTCACTTACGCTCTCTTTCCGCAGGTGGCTGTGGATTACTTCAAATACCGTCAGGCACAGCAGACGAAGATGGACGAGACGATTGCGGACACCAAAAACGGAAGTTACCCAGTATAATCGCAGAGCTTAGTCCGAAAAAAGACAGAGTCCTCGTTTTCCTTTCATGGAATCACATACAGATTTTCAAAGGGACATGTTACGGGATACCGGACATGTCCCTTTCAAATTGCAGAACGATAATACGATATGTTACAAATTTTTTTTGTCCTCTTTTTTGTCGACTCCTGTGAAAAGCTTGTAATTCATTAGAAAAAGCGGTATACTGAACTAGCTATTGTGGACTTTTGGAGGAAATGAATTGTGACAGGTAAAAATGAGTTGCTAGAGAGAATTGAGGATCGGTATGATAAGATGAGCAAGGGTCAGAAGCGGCTCGCGGACTATATCCGTGCTTCTTATGAGAAGGCGGTTTTTATGACGGCATCCAGGCTTGGGGAAGTGGTTGGCGTCAGTGAGTCTACAGTGGTAAGATTTGCGGTTGTTCTCGGATACAAGGGGTATCCTCAGTTCCAGAAAGCATTGGAGGAGCTGGTGAGTAACCGTCTGAATTTTATTCAACGCATGGAGGTGACTTACGGAAGGGTAAGCCAGTCAGAGATTCTGATGAGTGTGCTACAGTCGGATATTGAGAAGATCAAGCTGACGATGGAGCATATTGATCAGAATTCCTTTGAAGCGGCGGTGGATATGATCTTAAACGCAAGGAAAATTTATATTGTGGGGATCAGAAGCTGTGCCGCTCTTGCGAGATTCCTTGGATTTTATCTGAATCTCGTCCGGGACAATGTTATCAGTGTGGATACAAACAGTTCCAGCGAGATTTTTGAGCAGATCGTGCGGATTACGGAGGAGGATGTGATCATCGGCATTAGTTTTCCCAGATATTCCATGCGGACATTAAAGGCACTGGAGTTTGCCAATAACCGGAAAGCAAAGATCATTACGCTGACGGATAGCATCCATTCTCCGATGAATCTGTATTCGTCCTGCAGTCTGATTGCCCGCAGTGATATGGCGTCTGTTGTAGATTCTCTTGTGGCGCCGCTTAGTGTAATCAACGCGCTTGTGGTTGCACTTTGTATGAAAAAGCAGGAAGAGGTTGTGGACACTCTTGTGACATTGGAGGAGATCTGGGATGAGTACCAGATTTATTCAAATGATGAGTTGAATCCGGTCAGGGATCAAATGTCAATCCGCTTTCCGGATAAAGAATAAGGAGAACCGAATGGGGAAAATAGCAGTTGTAGGCGGAGGAGCTGCAGGCATGATAGCAGCCATTTTCGCGGCAAGAAATGGAAATCATGTAGAAGTATTTGAGAAAAATGAAAAGCTAGGCAAGAAACTCTACATTACCGGAAAGGGCAGATGTAATCTGACGAATTCCTGCGAGATGGAAGAGCTTCTTGAAGCCGTAGTGACAAATAAGAAATTTTTATACAGTAGTTTTTATGGGTTTACGAACGAAGAGACGATGGACTTTTTTCGGGGAATCGGCCTCAGAATGAAGACAGAGCGAGGAGGCCGGGTATTTCCGGAATCGGATCATTCATCGGATGTGATACGGGTGTTGAGTGAAGAGATGAAGCGGCTTGGAGTCCGGGTACGTCTGCATACGGCGGTTCGCCGGATTGTGGAAAAGGACGGCAGGTTTTCGGCACTGTATCTCGCGGATGGTACGAAGGTGGAGGCGGATGCCTGCATCATAGCTACCGGCGGTAATTCCTACCAGACGACAGGCTCAGATGGAGACGGCTATCGGTTCGCGGGAGAGCTGGGGCATAGTGTGACGGCGATCAGTGTCCG
>OBVA01000641.1_pt1 | contig 14419 bp, 16 predicted proteins | sample 1495021 | NCBI WGS metagenome assembly OBVA01 (sample SAMEA2579965, study PRJEB22360) | human gut metagenome | biome: human gut; feature: human-associated habitat; material: faeces | place: Denmark | collected 2008/2010
CCTGGGCGACGGCTCCGGTAGCGACGCTTGCGGTGTCGGCCTTGCCCTGGAATGCGGCGTTCATGGCAGCCTGCTTCTGGGCGGCGCGCTGGGCGACCTCCGCCTGGTCCGCGGCTGCCTCTTCGGCGCACTTCTCGCGGTCGTATACCTTGAAGAAGGGGAAGTAAATGAGGAAATCGACAATCAGCAGGACGGGGATGAGCAGGAACGCAAGGGGCTGAAGTCCCAGACCCATGGCGATGCCCAAGGGCGCGGGGGTGGTCCAGGGAAGGCTGAACATGAAGCCGTTCATACCCAAGACGTCGATGAAGAACTTGGTGATCCAGATATTGGCGATGGGCGCGAAGATGAAGGGGATGAAGAAGATGGGGTTCAAGACCATGGGAGCGCCGAAGAGGAACGGCTCGTTGACGCCAAAGCAAACCGGCACGGCTGAGGCACGGCCCACGGCGCGCATCTCTTTGGACTTGGCGAGGAAAGCGAACATAAAGCAGACCACCAACGTGGCGCCGGTGCCGCCCATGGCGACGACGAAATCCTGAAGCGGCTTGGTGAGGACGGCGGTTGCGTGCTCGCCGGCCTGGTACATGGCCATGTTGAGCTCGAGGTTGGAGATGAGGGCGGCGGAGATGGCGGGCTCGACGATGGAGGGGCCGTGGACGCCTACAAACCAGAAGAGGGACATGGCGCCGTAGATGATGGCAAGGCCCAGATAGCCGTCTGCCGCGGAGAAGAGCGGCTGGAACACCTGGATAACGCCTTGGGCGAAGCAGAAGCCAAAGATGTTGCGGAATGCAAAGTCAAAGCCCCAGAAGAAGACCAGGCAGACGCCAAAGGGGATGATGTCCTTGAAGGTCTGGGAGATATTGGGCGGCACTTGCTCGGGCATCTTGATGGTGATGTTGCGCTTGATGAAGAACTTGTAGATGATGCCGGTGGCGAACGCGCAGATAAAGGCGGTTAGCAGGCCCTTGGATCCCATGTAGCCGTTGGCGAGGCCGGAGATGGAGACGCCGTTATCCGTGAAGCTGATGGCGTCGCTGGAGAGCAGCAGAAAACCGATGAGCGATGCGATCATGACCGAGATGAAGTTGATCTGGTTGTTCTTGGGCAGGTCGCGGTTCTGCGCATCGCAGAAGTGCTTGGCCGTGGTAGCCGCCGCGCAGATGCCGACGATGCCCATGGAGTAGTTGTATGCCTTCATGAGAACGTCGTTGATCTCTGCCGGCCAGTAGAAGCCCCAGACATTGGGGACGGCGCTGACCAAAAGGAAGATGCTGGAGACGATGATGATGGGCATGACGGAGATGAAGCCGTCACGAATTGCCTTGAGGTACTTGTTACGCGCGATGGCGTTGAAGAAAGGCTTGCCTTTCTCGATGAGCGCTATGAGCTTTTCCATGGACCCTCCGTTTGCATGGGTTTGCTTTGGCAGCCACTAAACGTGCTGGTAGAGATGGCTGCCAGGGCGAGCTTGTGCTGTATACGAGTATGTTTTGCCCGGATGTTACTCGTTATGAGCACGTGCTCATTTCTACAATGAGCACGTTAACATGAGTTGATGGCGCCGCAAGGGGTGTTGGGGGGTAAAGGGATGCGAGCGGTCGAATATTGGCGGCAAGCGGCAGGATAGATGTAGGCAAGGGTGCGCGGAGAAGGCGATCGCTTGGTTTGCCGAGGTAGGGGCGCGGTAAGTCAGTATGTCGTTTATGCGGCGAGCCCTCTGCCTCGTTCCCGCCTTAATCATTGACGGTTCATGTTTGGTCTTCAAATGAAAGGGAGCTTCCAGACACCCGTGGACTGTCCCCGGGCAGGAGGCTCTCTAAAGGCATTATGTCACAAGGAATACGTGAGGACGTGCGGATAGCGAGAAGCCGAGAGCGTGCCAGCCGTATCGAGCACGATGTCACTGTCGACTGCTGGGCGAAGGGCCTGTGCGCTTTAAATCGGCACTGCTGCGGTCAATTACCAAACGGGACGGGGTATAAGTATCGGCTCGAGACTATAATCGAGTATATCGAAGGGATGGGGGCTTCGCGTGCAGATGGTTGGCATGTTAGGGCGGCACAGCACTTATGAAGGGCCCCGTTTGCCAATGGATCATTTTAGTTCAAACGCGTTCATAGGAGGAGTCATGCGCTTGTTTGCATTCGCTGTAGTAGCGGGCATATTCGGTGCGATTGGTTACAAGGTTGCCGACGCCGTTCTTTTCAAGGGACGCAAGTAATCGTGGCGCAATCCGAGGAGAAGAAGCGTTCGAGCACCAAGTAGGCCTGAGAGGACATAGAGCGTTCGAAACAAAGTGAGTAAGGTTAAAGATCAAGTACTTCGCTATTCTGCCCCTCAAGCAGGGTATCCCACGGTAATGGCGTGATTAACCTCGTCCAATGCGCACGTGCTCTTCAGCTTGCGCTCAGTTGATGCTACATTTACCAGAGCAGCATTTTAAACAGCAATTTGAGCATCAATCTGGGAGCATGCGCAATGCGAGGGGAGCCGTTGGATGGAACGGGATAACAAGATGACGTCGGCAGATTCCGCGGTTCACAAGCCTGGCAGGGCGGTGTCCATGGCAGACGTCGCCAAGCTCGCCGGCGTCTCCCGGCAAACGGTGTCGCGCGTGGTCAACGGGCGGGCGTGCGTGGTCGAGGAGACTCGAAAGCGCGTTATGGACGCCATGGACCAGCTTGGCTTCTACCCCAGCTTTGCCGGCAGGTCGCTGCGCGGCGGCAGGTACGGCTGCATCGGCCTGTGCATGTTCGACATCACCCATACGGGCAACGTCGCTACGCTGGAGGGGCTTATGTCCGCCGCCCGCGAGTACGGTTACGCCGTCACCTTGATCGAGTTTGATGAGAGCGAGTCCGTGCGCCTGCGGGACACCGCGCGTCGCCTGGCGGAGCTCCCCGTGGACGGCATGGTGTTCAACACCAACAGGACCATCGAGGATTTTGACGAGTTCGAGCCGCTCAACGGCCTGCCCACCATCATCATCTCCATGAAGGAGCATCCGCGCTGCACCACTATCGACTCCGATCAATACGGTTGTTCGCAGCTTGTGGTCGACCACCTTCGCTCGCGCGGCCATACGCAGATCAGGCACCTGGCCGGTCCCAAAGACTCGATCACGGCGGATTTCAGGACGCGCGGTTGGCGAGACTCGCTGGAGCGCGCGGGGCTCGAAGTTGTTAAGCCCCTACACGGGGATTGGACCGCGGATAGCGGCTATGAGCTGGGCGAGAAGCTCGTCCAAGACACTGAGATGACGGCGCTGTACGCGGCCAACGATCAAATGGCCATGGGCGCCATCATGGCGTTGCGCGCCCACGGCAGGCGCGTGCCGGAAGACGTGAGCGTTATAGGCGTGGACGATTCCATGCAGGGTATGGTGCCCCACAATGACCTGACCACGGTGCGCTTCGACATGCGCGAGCGCGGCCGCAAGACGTTCGACTACTTCTTCGCCCAGCTATCGGGAGAGTCAAAGGTCGAGACGGTGCGTCTGCCGGGCGAGCTGGTCGAGCGCGGCACTGTGGCTGATCGCATATAGATGAAGAGGGGGTCGCTCGGAAGCGGCCCCCTCATTAGTTGGGTTGTCCCAGAAGCTTGATGGCGCCTTGCGCTAGGCGAGCTTGGCTTCAAGTTGGGCGATGCGCTGGTAGGCATCGATGGTGTATTTGGTCTGCTTCTCAAGCAGCATGGTGGTCATGAGGGTGTCCTGGGCATGAACCATGATGAAGGTGACATCCATTTCGCCGCCGCCCGCTTCCTGGGAGAGAAGCCTGGTCTGGACGTCGTGGGCGTCGATGAGAGCTTGCTTTGCAGATTCGTGAAGGGCGCGCGCCCCATCGATGTCGCCTTGGCTTGCCTTTTCGCATGCGGCGAGAAGATCGGTTTGGGCATCGCCTGCATAGGCGACAATCTCAAAGCCGATCATCGAGATTTCTTCTTTTGTTGCCATGGTTCCTCCCGTTGTGTGGGCACGTGCTCATTTTGATAGGCAAGCGTGCAAGCTGTTGGAATATCCGGGCAAGTCAAACAGTATCATTTCAACAAAATCAAACAAGAGATACCCTTAAAGTAACACCGCGAATGGCATAAATTAGCCTGTAAGTGGTCTTGTACGAGTCTCTACGTGGTAAATCGTTTATATTTTAACGAAATTTAGAAAAGTTCTTGCATGTTGAAAGATGTTTGATTATGTTGGAAACTGTGAAAGGAGGACGTGGTGATCAAAGCTGAACGACAGGATAGGCTCATGCGCCTTATCGAGAGCCAGGGCACCGTTTCCGTCAAGGAGATCGTGGACGCCCTTGGTGTGTCGGACATGACTGTTCGCCGCGATTTGGAGGAACTGGCGGGAGCCGGCGAGGTGATTCGCGTCCACGGGGGAGCCCGTAGCGCGTCTTCTCAGCACCGCTCGATGATCCGCCACGAGTACAGCCATATCGAGAAGCGCGCCCGCCATGCGAGCGAGAAGGTCGATATAGCGCGTACGGCAGCGGGCCTGGTCGAGGAGGATTCGACCATCTTCCTGGGCACGGGAACCACCATCGAGCAGATGGTTCCGCTGCTGCCCTCGTGCCACCTGCGCATCATCACCAACTCGCAGTCCATCTTCACCCTGCTGGAGCCCAACGAGACCTACGAGCTCTGCCTCATCGGCGGCATGTACCGCAGGCGCACCACCGCGTTTGTGGGCCCCGTGGCGGAGGACGCCATCTCGACTCTGGGCATAGACGTCGCCTTTATAGGCGCCAACGGCATCTGCTTCGACGCGGTCTCCACCTCCAATATGGACGAGGGGCGCTTCCAACAGCTCGCGTTCGATCAAGCGGATACCCGGTATCTGGTGGCGGATTCCAGCAAGATCGGCCAGCGGGACTTCTACACGTTCTACAGGCTTTCAAACATCGACGCGCTTATCTGCGAAGGTTCGATTTCGGACGAGAAGCGCCAGCAGGTCGAGGAATTCACCAAGGTGATCTGCTAGCTTCTTTGTGGGTGGCGTCGGTGCCTGGACAAGGTAACCAAGCGCGCATATCGGGTGCGCGCACGTAAAGGAGGACAGCATGAGGGTTGTCATCGGTTCTGACGCGGCGGGAATGCCGCTCAAGGAGCTCATCAAGGAGACGCTGCTCGAAGACGGCCACGAGGTGGTCGACCTTTCCGTCGAGCCCGCCGCGGACTTTGTCGATTCCGCCGTCGCGGTGGCGCACGACCTGCTTGAGAACGAGGGTTCCCAGGGCATTGTGTTCGACGAGTACGGCGTGGGCAGCTATATGGCCGCAACCCGCGTGAAGGGCATGGTCGCCGCCAACATCTCCGATGAGCGCAGCGCGTATATGACCCGCGAGCACAACAACGCCCGCATGATCTGCCTGGGCTCCGGCGTTGTTGGCAACGACGTCGCCAAGAAGATCGCCCGCGAGTTCCTCAAGGCAGACTATGCCGCCGGTCGCCACCAGATCCGTGTCGACATGCTCAACAAGATGGCGTAAAGGAGACCTCAGATGATCATTGCACTTGGCTGCGACCATATTGTTACCGACGAGAAGACCTACCTGCACGATCGCCTCGAGGAGGCCGGTTACGAGGTGCTGGACTGCGGTCCCTACAGCCACACCCGCACCCATTACCCCATCTACGGCAAGGCCGTGGGCGAGGCCGTCGCTTCCGGTAAGGCCGACCTGGGCGTAGTGCTCTGCGGCACCGGCATCGGCATCACCAACTCCGTCAACAAGGTTCCCGGCGCCCGCTGCGCCCTGGTCCGCGACATGACCAGCGCCCTGTACGCCCGCCGCGAGCTCAACGCCAACGTGATCGGTTTTGGCGGCAAGATCACCGGCGAGTTTTTGATGGCCGACATCATGCTCGCCTTCATCAAGGAGAGCTACGAGCAGACCCCCGAGCATGACGCGCTTGTCGCCAAGATCGACGCCGTCAACCATGCTGACCCCGTGGCACAGGCGGATCCGCACTTCTTTGACGAGTTCCTGGAGAAGTGGGACCGCGGCGAGTATCACGATTAATTTGCTGCGCTAAACCTATCAAGCCGTAACGATTGCGGGAGGGCGTGTATCCCTTCGCGTTCGCCCGAATCGTCCATAGCGGTAGCATCGAGCTGCGGCAACTGCCAGCGGTGCGAAGGCGCCGGTTCCGTATGACTTACGGGGCCGGCGCTTTGCTTTATATTCGGTTGGGCGGGTGGTGCTCCTCGTGCGAAGATAACCGTAATGAGGGGCATCAAATTGTTTGCGAGGTCATTTTTATGTCCGGACGAACGTTTATGATTGGCACAGAAACCATACCTTCGACGTAGTCGTTTCCATTTAATGGCTGATTATGGGGTGGTGCCGATATGGGAGATATGGATTACTTGGCGCATATTAGCGAGGACGGCTTGCGCCGAGAACCGGTGAGTGTGCATCTTAGCCAGGTTGCCGATATGGCTGCTTCATTTGCGGATGTGTTTGGTGGAAGCGCATGGGGATACGCTGTCGGCATGGCGCACGATATTGGGAAGTACTCAAAAGCGTTTCAACATCGCCTACTTGATGGTGGTCCAAAATGCGATCATTCGACCGCGGGCGCCGTCGAGCTGGCAAAGCAGCCGTTTGGCTGGATGCTCTCATACTGTGCTGCAGGGCACCACGGGGGGCTGCCGAATGGCGGAACCCTGCTCGATGATGGCGCGAGCCTAGCGGGGAGAATCGCAAAGGCAGGCAGGGGAGAGCTGCCTGACTATACTGAGTATAAAAATGATGTATCAGTCTCTGTGCCTGTTGGGCTGCCAATATTTGGAATCGACAAGATGGCTCAGTCGGACATGGCGTATGCGCTCGCATTTCGTACTCGCATGCTGTTTAGCTGCTTGGTCGATGCAGACTATCTTTGCACTGAGCGTTTTATTGACAATAAAGACAGGGAGCTGGGTGGCCATGATGACCTTGTCAGGCTCCAAGGCATGCTTGAAAAGAAGATCGCTTCGTTTTATCCTCCGGCAACCGATTTAAATGCTGCGCGGTGCCATCTTCTTGAGCAATGCGCGGAAGCCGCTGAGGGAGAGCCTGGCGTCTATTCGCTAACAGTTCCAACGGGAGGTGGTAAAACGCTGTCTTCCATGAGGTTCGCCTTACGTCACGCCTGTGCCCATGGCATGCGAAGGGTTATATACGCTGCTCCCTACACATCGATCATCGAGCAGAACGCAGATGTGTACCGAGGTCTTTTTGGGTCAGATAATGTGCTCGAGCATCATGCTGATTTCGATTTCGACACCTTGGGGGAATCGGGCGGTCGCATGCGGTTGGCTGCCGAGAATTGGGATGCGCCTGTTGTGGTCACCACCAACGTTCAAGTATTTGAATCGTTGCACTCAGATAAAACGTCGAGGTGCCGCAAACTTCACAACATTGCCGGCAGCGTCATTATTCTCGATGAGGCGCAGATGATTCCAACGGATTATTTGAGGCCTTGCGTGAGGGCGCTTGCAGAGCTGGTTAATCGCTATGGATGCACGGTGCTCCTGTGTACCGCGACCCAGCCTGCTATCAATCCGTTCTTTGCCGAGGCGGGCCTTTCTGTCAAAGAGATCGCAGGCGACGTGGATCGCCTGTTCGATACATTGAGGCGCGTGACGTATATTGGCCTAGGCAAAATTGATGACTCTGGACTTGCCCGTCGGCTTGCTTCACATAACCAGGCACTGTGCATTGTCAACAACAGAACTCAGGCGAAGAATCTATTCAATTCTCTTGTGGAGTTTGCTGGTAAGGATGGCTGCTATCATTTGTCCACGCTCATGCATCCCACTCATAGAAGGATAACTCTAAAAGAGATCCGGACGCGGCTGGCATCCGGGGCGCCTTGCTGCGTTGTCTCCACTAGCTTGGTTGAAGCGGGTGTTGATCTGGACTTTCCTGTTGTGTATCGAGCGATAGCGGGGCTAGATTCCATTGTTCAGGCTGCCGGGCGCTGTAATCGCGAAGGAAAAATGAACTATGCGGATGCAAGGGTATTTCTGTTTGACCCTGAAACGAGCTATGCGCTACCCATTGAGACGAGGCATCGCATTGGGGTCATTAGGTCAGTAGATCCTCTTCTGTTTGAGAAAGGAGAGCTTGGAGATGTCGGTACCCCAGATAGTGTCGAAAGGTACTTTAAGGCGCTGTATTCCTACAAGGAATATGGCTCTTCGAGTTCCGGTGTTTCAGGCTTAGACAAACAGGGGATAGTGATGGCCCTGTCGGAGCCAAGGGTTCTAACCCTAATAGAGGGTGCTCCTAAAGCCCTTTCATATCCTTTTCGGGACGTTGCGTCGTCTTTCAAGATAATCGCGGATGGCTCGTATTCGGTGGTGATTCCTTGCGGGGAAATTGAAGGGGACCTCGAATTGTTGATGAGCGGGACGATCTCGAGAGACGCAATCCGTCATGTATCTTGCTATGCGGTCTCCGTTTACGAGCAGGATCTGAAAGCTCTCTATGCCTCTGGTTTGGTCGATCGCGTGGCAGACGATTTGTTCTTGTTGCTCGATGCCAATACTTATTCAGAAACTACGGGCTTGGATGTAAGGGCGGAAGGGGGCAAGGGGGTGTTCCTATAGATGCTGGCCGGCAGGCTAGTGCCTGCCGGCCAAAGGGATGTACCACCAATCGGTGAGTACATTTCAATCCTCTGCACACGTTGGTGGGCAGACACTACTAGTTTTTCATACTTTTGAGAATAAAGGAGCTTTACTTTTGCCCAATTGATAATGGCCATCATTCTAACCATTCGTTAAGTACGAAGTTTAATATTGATACCTATTCTATAAGGTGCTAGTCTTGAGCTAGCAAAATCAAAACAGGAAGGAGGTGGGAGCTATGGCATACGGGTTCATGATCGAGATGTGGGGAGACAGGGCTCTTTTCACTCGTCCAGAGTTTAGTGTTGAGCGCATGTCGTATGACGTTATAACACCAAGCGCTGCACGGGGAATAATCGAGTCGGTTTTTTGGCATCCTGGCTTGGTCTATCGAATCGATAGGATCCATGTTCTTAATCCGATACGTTTCACCAACGTCCGCAGGAACGAGGTGAAATCGAAGGCGCTGGGCAGCTCTTTGCGTTCTGCGGCATCGGGTACAGCGCCGCTGCCATATATCAACACTAAGGAGGACATCCAACAGCGAGCTTCAACCATCTTGACCGGCGTTCACTATGTTGTGGAAGCGCATTTTGACATGACGGACAAGGCGGTCGAGGCTGATAATCCAGGAAAATTCTGCGAAATGCTTAAACGGCGGCTTAGAAAAGGCCAGTGTTATTCTCAGCCGTATTTCGGCACGCGAGAATTTCCCGCTTTCGTTAAAGAGTGGAATCCCAATAAGCCTGTTAGCGTATGCGAAGAGAATCGCGGTGAACGTGATTTGGGATTTATGCTTTACGACATGGATTACTCGGATCCTAGAAACATCGTGCCGATGTTTTACAGGGCGGTCATGCGCGATGGCGTCATCGATGTGGCTGGTAGCGAGGTGCATCGATGATTATCAAAGCGTTGGCAGATTATTACAACCAGTTGTTGAGTGACGGGATTGATGGTATCTCCCGTCCTGGTTGGATTTCTCGATCAGTCGGGTATATTATCGAGCTTTCAGCGAATGGAACAATACGCAATATTGTTCCGGCAGATTCCAAGCGCGGCTGGATGCTGTCTGTTCCAGAGCAGGAGAAGCGTTCGAGTGGTATTGCTGCGTTTTTCCTCTGCGATACATCGACGTATCTTCTTGGCGTAGATTCTAAGGGTAAACCCGACCGTGCTATCCGCTGTTTTGAAGCGGCGCGAGCCCTCCATCATGCCGTTCTCGATGGGTGTGAGTCCTTGGCAGCGAAATCGATTCTTCGCTATTTTGATACCTGGGATCCTCAGAGGGCATGTGACTGTATGCCGTTTGTTCGAGAACGGGAAGGGCTATGCTCCGGCAAATTCGTAACATTTTCCGTCAGCGGTCCAGATGGTCTTTTTGACCCCTCGTGCGATCAGGGGGTTATGAAGGCTTGGGATAAGTTTTTGGCGAAGCAGAGCGGTGAAAAAGAATCCATGGTTTGCCTCGCGAGCGGGGAGCGAGCCCCGATCGCGCGCCTTCATCCTGCGATTAAGGGTGTGTACGGAGCTCAGTCGATGGGCGCATCCCTTGTCGGATTCAATTGTCCGGCGTTTGAATCGTATGGACATGAGGGGGAACAGGGATTGAATGCTCCCGTAAGCGAACGTATTGCAACCGCTTATGGTGCTGCTCTTAATTATTTGCTGCAAGCAGATTCTCACCATGTTCGTTTGGGAGACACAACGGTCGTTTATTGGTCCGAACGAGAGGACAAGGGTAACTGTGATCTATTCAGTCAGCTGCTTGCAAGCTCCTTCGATACCAAGGACCAGAATGAAATCGAAGCAAACTTAGATAGCGTCATGAAGTCCATGGCGGTTGGGAAGCAGATCGCTTTAGACCATGTTGATCTAGGGGCGAACTTCTTTGTTTTGGGATTGGCACCGAACGCCGCAAGGCTATCAATTCGCTTCTTCCAAAAGGGCACGTTTGGTTATTTCCTCTCTAATATTTGCAAGCATTATGAGCAGCTCGAAGTGATTCATGCGCCCGGAGCTAGGAAGTACTTATCTCCCTATGTCCTTTTGAAAGAAGTTGAAAATCCCAATTCCAAGAAACCGGTTGTATCTTCGGTTGTGGGTGGCTCTCTGATGAGATCTATTCTGACGGGTGCCCCTTATCCCGAATCGTTGTATGAGAATGCGCTACTGAGGATTCGAGCGACAAATGAGAATCAGGACGCGCATACAAGAAAAGTCAGCTACGGCAGGGCGGCCATCATCAAGGCGTATCTGCTGAGGAACGGTCGGATGAATCAGGAGGAGATTACGGTGGAGCTAAATGAGCGGAGGCGTTCGACCGCCTATGCTTTGGGAAGAGCGTTTTCCATTATGGAATCTGCACAGGAGCAGGCCAATGGGTCTAGCCGTTTGGCGGCGAAATATCTGGACTCTGCATGTTCTACGCCTGCGACGGTGTTCCCGGTTCTTTTTAAATTGAGCTCGGTGCATTTCGAAAAGCTGATGAGGGAGAAGCCTGGGATGGCAGTTTGGCTACGCCGCCAGTTCCTAGACATTGTGGGCGAAGAGGAGATGATTCCAGAGCTTCCAAGGCACCTTAATCTGAGGGAACAGGGGGAGTTTTTCTTGGGTTATTACCAGCAGACGCAGGCTCGCTTCAAATCTAAAAAGCAAGCCGAGACCGATAATCAGAACCTGGAGGATTAATCATGTCTGATTGCATCAAGAATCGTTATGACTTTGTTGTCTACTTCGATGTTGAGAACGGTAATCCCAACGGAGACCCCGATGCGGGTAATATGCCTCGCGTCGACCCGGAAACTGGGTATGGCTTGGTTACCGATGTGTGCCTGAAGCGCAAGATACGAAATTACGTTGAGACGGTTAAAGAGGGGGAGCCAGGCTTTGAGATTTACATCAAAGACGGCGTGCCGCTGAATACAAGTGACTTCAGGGCGTTCGAGGAGCTCAACGTCGATCCCAAGGATGTGAAGAAGCTTAAGAAGGATGATCCGCAGCTCGATTTGAAGCTTCGCGATTTTATGTGCAGAGCCTTTTACGATGTGCGTACCTTCGGTGCCGTTATGACTACCTTTATGAAAAACGGATTGAACTGCGGTCAGGTGCGTGGCCCCGTGCAGCTTACGTTTGCTCGCAGTGTCGATCCTATTATTCCTCAGGAAGTTACCATTACTCGCGTGGCAATTACTACTGAAGCCGACGCCGAGAAGAAGGGTACTGAAATGGGCCGCAAATATGTGGTGCCCTATGCCCTTTATCGTTGCGAGGGATTTGTCTCCGCAAACCTTGCGCGAAAGACAACGGGTTTCTCGGATGATGATCTCAGCTTGTTGTGGGAGGCAATTATAAACATGTTTGAACATGACCATTCAGCTGCGCGCGGCAAAATGGCAGTCCGTTCCCTTGTGGTTTTCAAGCATGATTCTGAGCTCGGTAACGCTCCGTCCTACAAACTGTTCGATGCTGTTTCCGTTAAGCGCAAGGAGGGCATTGAGTACCCGCGCTCGTTTGCGGATTACGGGGATGTTGAAGTCGACGAAAGCGTTTGCGGAGACGGCGTTGAGTTGATCCGAATGCTCTAAAGGGCGGTTTCATCGTGGCGTATGACGAAGATCAGTTTCTGGCATTGTCGGGTATCCAGCACTTTGTGTTTTGTAAACGGCAATGGGGACTAATTCATATCGAACAAGCTTGGCAGGAGAATGCCCTGACAGTTTTGGGCGATCAAATGCATCGTCGTGCGCATGATGCTGAGGAGAGGGAGCGCCGCGGGGACCTTCTTATTCTCCGCGGGCTCTCCGTTAGATCAAATACTCTTGGAGCGGTGGGGCAATGTGATGTTGTCGAATGCAAGCGTGCTAATTCTGGCTGCAGCCTTCATGGAGAAGAGGGCTTCTGGTCGATAACGCCTGTTGAGTACAAGAGGGGCGAATCCAAGGAGAGCGATGCGGACCGCCTGCAGCTATGCGCTCAGGCGATATGTCTTGAGGAGATGCTTGCGTGCGATATACCCTTTGGAGAACTCTATTATGGAAGAACCCGCTCGAGGGAACACGTTGCGTTTACGGATGCGATGCGTGGCCAGGTTAACTCCATGTTTAGCGAGATGCATCGGTGTTTTGAACGAAGGCACGTGCCAAAAGCTCATAAGAAGGTAGAGTGCAGGGCGTGCTCTCTTGTGGATGTCTGCATGCCTAAGCGCATGCTTGAAGTTGAGAAGTATATAGAAGCCACGCTGGAGAGCGAATGATGAAGAAGCTGCTCAATACGCTATATGTGCTTTCTGAAGATCTTTACCTGGCGCTGGATAACGAGAATGTTGCAGCGAAGAGAGAAGGGGAAATTGTCGGAAGAGTGCCCCTGCACACTTTGACCGCAATCATCTCTTTTTCATATCTGGGTGCTAGTCCCGCATTGATGGGTGAATGCGCCGAGCGTGGTATAGCCCTGTCCTTTTTTAATCCGCGTGGCAAGTTTCTAGCAGATGTTCACGGGGAGCGATATGGCAACGTGTCGCTGAGGCGCCTTCAGCATAAAATGACGAGTGATCGAGAGAAGAGTGTTCCTATTGCGCGGAATTTTATCTTGGGAAAGGTCTACAACTCAAAGTGGGTGCTCGAGCGGGCTCGTCGAGACCATGGACTGCGCATAGACTGCGACTCCGTTGAGCTGGCATGTTCGAAAATGGCAAACTCTCTAGAGCGAATACGAGTTTGTGAAGATCTTGATAGCCTGAGGGGTATTGAGGGCGACGCTGCTGCTGAGTACTTTTCAGTTTTTGATGAGCTAATCCTGCGGAATAAGGAAGCTTTCTTTTATCGGGGCAGGTCTCGTCGTCCTCCTTGCGACCGCGTTAACGCGATGTTATCTCTGTTTTATTCCGTCCTGGCGAGAGACTGCTCCTATGCGCTTGAAGGAGTGGGTCTCGATCCGTATTTCGGTTTCTTGCACGTGGATAGGCCGGGTAGGAGGTCTTTGGCTCTCGACCTCATGGAGGAGCTTCGACCGGTTTTTGTTGATCGCTTTGTGATTACTGCCATCAATAATCAGATTGTTTCGGAGCATTCATTTGAAGAGTTACCGACTGGGGAGACGTATTTGAGCGAAAAAGGCCGACGCGCTCTTTTTGATAGCTGGCAAGAACGAAAACGGTCGATGATTACTCATCCATTTTTGAAGGAGAAGATACCGAGGGGTCTTGTTCCACATATTCAGGCGCAATTACTTGCGAAGGCAATGCGAGGCGAAATCGATGGCTATCCGCCATTTCTATGGAAGTGATCGGGCAATGATGCTTCTTGTTACGTACGATGTGAATACGACTCATGCGGCAGGCGCTCGACGCTTACGCAGGGTTGCAAAATGTTGCATGGCATACGGTCAACGCGTTCAGAATTCGGTATTTGAATGCAGCGGAGAATATGCAACCCTGCTTGAAATGAAGCAAAGATTGCTTTCTATTATTGACCACAATGAGGATAGCCTTAGGTTTTATAACCTTGGAAATCGATATAGCGAGAAGATAGAGCATCACGGTGTAAAGCCTTCATATGATCCCGAGGGATTTTTGGTCCTTTGAGAACTGGATAATGAAATGCGAACTTCAGGTAATCAGGGAAACGTGGCGGGTTCGCACCGATTTTGAGAGAATAGCCGGGTGTTTTCGATACGTAAATGACCAGACAACTGATCGTGCTGGCTTCTTAGTTCACAAGATATTGTTTTTGGTTCTGAATAGTAGAATATATTGCGGTCGCTCCCCACACGGGGAGCGTGGATTGAAAT
>OBVA01000648.1_pt1 | contig 14374 bp, 14 predicted proteins | sample 1495021 | NCBI WGS metagenome assembly OBVA01 (sample SAMEA2579965, study PRJEB22360) | human gut metagenome | biome: human gut; feature: human-associated habitat; material: faeces | place: Denmark | collected 2008/2010
TTTAAATTTAAAGCACTGGATTTATTTCGCTTGGCTGTTTAATTTTCAAAGAACATCTTTGTTTGTTCGTTTGTCGCTCGCTCTCGCTGACGACTCATTTATAATACCATCACATTCTCTATACGTCAACACCTTTTTTAAAAAAACTTGCGTTTTTTGTTAAGTATTTTCACTAGGGCGAAAAAACGCCCTCGTAACTGAACGAGGGCGTTTGCTGTTTTTGGCTTAAGATAGCGGTCTGTAGCGTTTTAAGTGATCAAGTATTTCGCTCAATTCATCTCTGTCTTGACGAATGACTTCTAGTTCTTTTCTATAAATATCCGCTGCTTTTGTTAAAATTGACTCGCTTTGTTCTAAAGAAGCCATGACAGTGTTTTCAGCGCGTTCCCAATATCCTTGATAGTCTATTTCCGCTTTTTCAAGGTATTTGCTAAGGATTTCTACGCTGTGTTGACGACTGGCAGTCAATTCACTGCGCGCTTCATTGAGCTTTTTGGAGCTTTCTTCTTTTGCAGTATCCATACGTACTGCAATTTGAAGGTCGGCGTCGTCGTATTTTTCTTTGATTTCCGCTTCAGTCTCAGCAAGGAGCTGTGTAGCCAATACTTTAGCATCGGTAATAATTGTTTCTGCTTGTTTGCTTGCATTTTGAATGATTGTTTGGGCGCGACAACGTGCGCGTTTGAGTGGCTCGTATTCTCCATTTCCTGGGTCGCATGCCAATCGGTCAATGAGCAAGTCTTCACTTGCACCGTCAATATAGGATGGGTCTACGTCGCACAGAACTGTTAAGGAACGAATAAGGCGTAAGGTTTTTTCGCGTGGAACGAGAACTTCATTTTTATGAAACATTGGTGAATTTGCTTCTTCAAGATGTTTTTGTAAATCGTGCAAATCTTGGCAGATGGAATTGTGCTCTGCCGCACGCACTTGGGTTAGCTCGTCAACAGGCTCTTCTTGCGCTTCTTCAGTTTCTTCTATATAGTAATCATCCTCATAGGCGTCATCAGTTTCCGTATCCTTAAACGTTTCTTCTTTTTCCGGTTCTTCTACATTGTCATTGTCAGGTGTTTTTTCGTTTTCAGGTGCTTCGTGACTCTCTTGATGAACAATCTCCGTCTCTTCTACCGGTGCAGTTTTAACAAAACGTGGTTTACGAATGCGTCTTGCTGGAGATGGACCTTCTTTTTCTTCTTTTAAAGAAACATCCGATTCATCGTTTTCTTCTGCCAATATTTCACGTTCTTTCATTCGTTGAATGGCCGGTTCACTATCTACGGAGCGCAAATCATCAAAAAACGGATCACGCGCTTTTTGTGCTTGTTCACGAATCACTTGACTTTTTACGTTGGAGTCCTGTTCTTGATAAACATATACATCATCTTCCGAGGAATCTTGCGTTTCAGTTTCCTGAATAGCGACTTCCGTTTCTTCTATATCAGGGTCTCTTTCTTCATTGATTTGAAGATGAGCAGCTTCTTCCAATGCTTCTTCTTCCTCATGGCGCTTCATATATTCTCCAATGGTCGCTTGTGGGTCGATGCCATCGATAAACGGCGCCCCTTCTTCAAGATTAATCTCAACAGCTTGGGCGTCTTCCTGCGACTCCACAGTTTCTGCCTTGTGTGGGCGATAGGATGAGCCGTCATTCATAACGTTCAGCACATTGCTCACATTATATTTATTATTTTCCGCTTCGGAAAAATGCGTTTTTCTATCAGGCATTGTTCACGCCTCCTGCTTTAGTCTATTATTTCTCATTATATCCCTTGCACCTTCGTTTGTCTACACACGCCCACCTGACTCACTCCGCCTCTGCCACCTGTCTATTCTGAGCCTTCCGCTGAATAAAATGCAGTTGACAAGTTGCCGTTGCAAAAAGAGGCGTGATTGCAAAAAAGCAATCACGCCTCTTTTGTTTGTTCTTTCGGAAAATAAAAAAAGCCACCCTACGGTAGCTTCTTCTATTTCAACTTACGCCATGTGGTTGTAAGCCTTCATGATTCTGGATTTCTTGTTAGCAACGTTGTTCTTGTGGAGAAGGCCCTTAGAACCAGCTTGGTCGAGTTTCTTCACAGCAAGTGCCATTGCTTCAGCAGCTTGAGCTTTATCACCAGCTTCAACTGCATGATCGAAAGCCTTAACAGCGGTACGAACAGCACTCATGGTGCTTGCGTTGCGAAGACGACGAACTTCAGCAGTTTTAGCACGTTTCTTTGCAGACTTGATGTTTGCCAATGCGAACACCTCCCCTATGGCAAATTTACTCTTTTCGAGCATTTTAACACGGATTATCATACCATGCCGAGAAACGAATTGCAAGCAACTTTATACACTTTTACGGCATTTTTTTAAGTTTTTTCGTATTAAAATCCCATTTGTGAACCCAAAAAGAAAAGCGCACTTCTCTCATGAGAAGCGCGCTTTGACATTCTTAGTCGAGAGGTTTGAATGCGGTTTTGGTTGCACCGCAAAGTGGGCATTTCCAGGTATCTGGCAATTCATTGAAAGGAGTCCCAGCTGGGATTTTACCTTTTCTGTCACCCTTTGCAGGCATGTACATGTAACCGCAGGATGCCATTTGGCATTGGTAAACTGTCATATCTTTTTCTTCACTCATGATAAATCCTCCTTAGTAGGTTTAATTTTTTATCGTTGAAACAAGTCCTTTTTAAAAGAAACTTGCAACTGACATAAAGGACGGGAGCATCAAGCCGATGCACAATAACACAACCAAAATCACAACAAAAATCTGAGCACCTTTGCTTCTTCTTGGTCTCATGCGCGAGCACTTCCTTCACGGAAATAGCGTTCAATATCAGTCATTACTACGCCGCCGTCACCAACAGCAGTGGATACTTGACGCACCACCTTTTTACGAACATCCCCAATCGCATATACACCAGGGATATTGGTTGCCATGTATTCGTCAGTGATAATATAGCCACGTTCGTCTACATTTAATCCTTCCGGATACACGTCGTTGTTCGGATCATAACCGACAAAAATAAAGCAGCCATCGAAATGCCACGTGGTCATTTCACCGGTCTTAACATTCTTGGTCACAACAGTGTCAAGCTGTTCACCACCATCCAAGGATTCGACTACGGTATCCCATACAAAGCGAATCTTCTCGTTGGCGAAGGCAGCTTCTTGGCTACGCTTGTTGGCACGAAGCTCGTCACGGCGATGGAATACGGTAACACTGTTGCACATATTTGCAAGGTAGATGGCATCTTCTACTGCCACATCCCCGCCGCCAACCACTGCAACATCCTTGCCACGGAAGAAGAAACCATCACAGGTCCCGCAATAGCTTACACCGTGACCGCGGAATTTGTCTTCATTAGGTACACCTAAGGTGCGTGGATGTGCACCGGTTGCCAAAATAATAGCGCGTGCTTCGTATTCTTTTTCTTCCAGGCCGTTGTTGGTGATGATTTTCTTTACATCGCCATCCACGTCCAAGCGAAGCACTTGTTCAAAAATAAATTCGGCTTCAAAAGCCATTGCATGTTCATAAAACTTCATACCAAGTTCAGCACCGGCAATCCCTTGTGGATAGCCTGGGAAGTTTTCAACCAAATCAGTGGTTGCAGCTTGCCCGCCCGGCATGCCCATTTCAAATACCGCAACAGAATAGCCGGCACGGCGTGCATAAACGCTGGCAGTTAAACCGGCAGGGCCGGCACCAATAATAGCAATATCATACATTTTAATGATCCTCCTATTTCATAACACGCCAGTGACAGGAGTCGAACCTGCGGCCAATGGTTTAGGAAACCACTGCTCTATCCTCTGAGCTACACCGGCATAACGCCCTTCGTTATGATGGTTAAAGTATACCACGGGAGTGGATGGACGTCAAAATAATCTCACCTCTAAGGGTATGTTGTTGTTTTTTCTTAAAAATTAAAGAAGCAACGAACCGCATCCACGCTTGCGTTTCGTTGCTTCTTTCAACGTTGAAAGAAGGCTCGCACCCTCTTTCGCCGTTAATAATTATAAGTCGTCCTGTCGTATAATGCAAGTCGATTATTTGTATTTGTATAGAAGTTCTTCTCGCTCGATATCATCCTTTACTATTCATAACGTTTTAATCGGATATTGTTCAATATTGGCTTTTACCCCATGCACGCAATAGTCGTTGTTCATTTTTTCACAAGTCAATTCTTTATTGACTTTCTATTTAAATAATTTTCAACAATTTCCGTCAGCTGACACATTTTATATTTTTCCATCAATATGCATTGCATAGCGCCAATCATTGCTGCCGTCTTTATGTAGTATAAAACTGAATACACAAAAAAACCGTGGCTTTGATTCGCCACGGTTTGAGTAGGTCTAATTACTTTTCTTCTGCTGCGGTAGGAAGTACAGCACCGTTAAAGGTTTCTTCGATGTACTTCTTTGCATCATCGGAGGTCAATACTTTAATGATGGCTTGGGTCTTAGCAGAATCCACTTCGCCTTCACGAACAGCGATGATGTTTGCATAGGTTTGTGCTGCAAGACTATCTGCTGCTTCGATGGTGATGGCATCGTCCAGGTTCAAGCCGGCATCAAGAGCGTAGTTACCGTTTACCACTGCGATGTCAACGTCTTGGAGAGAACGTGGAATTTGCGCAGCTTCGAGTTCAACGATTTCGAGGTTCTTTGGATTTTCAGCGATGTCGAGCTTGGTAGCGGTAATATCAACGCCGTCTTTCAATTTGATGAGGCCGTTTTCTTGGAGCAAGAGCAATGCGCGTGCTTCGTTGGTCGCATCGTTAGGAACGGCTACTTTTGCGCCTTCAGGAAGAGCATTCAAATCGGTCACGGATTCAGAGAAGATGCCCATTGGTTCATAGTGGATTGCACCGGCGCTGGTGAGCTTGGTGCCGTTTTCTTCACAGAAGTTTTCGAGGTATGGGTTGTGTTGGAAGTAGTTGGCATCCAAATCGCCTGCATCGAGGGCTTTGTTTGGTTGTACATAGTCGGTAAATTCTACGACTTCAAGGGTATAGCCTTCTTTTTCAAAAGCATCTTTGAAGTGATTTAAGATTTCAGCATGTGGGGATGGGGATGCGCCGATGGTGATGGTTTTATCATCGGAAGCAGCTTCAGTGGCTGCGCTGGAAGCAGAGCTTTGGGAAGCAGCGTCATTGTCGCTGCCGCCGCAGCCTGCGAACAACCCCAATGCGAGGGTAGCAACAAGTGCGGATGCAATCCATTTTTTGTTTTTCATAGTCATTCTCCTTAATAAAATTGATATTTATTAGTCATTGATACGCTTATCGGAACGTTTGGCGATACGCGCGCCAACGGATTGGATGAGCTGTACCATTACAACTAACAAGACAACAGTAATTAACATGGTGCCGGAATCGTAGCGGTTGTAGCCGTAGCGAATGGCAATGTCCCCAAAGGCCGCCGCCACCGATAAAGCCCGCCATCGCAGAGTAGCCTAAGATGGTGGTTGCACTAACAAGCACCCCATTTAAAAGGGATGGCATGGATTCAGGCAAAAGAACTTTTCTCACGATTTGCATGTTGGAAGCCCCCATGGATTGAGCTGCTTCGATCACGCCGTGGTCAATTTCAAGCAAGGATTGTTCAACCATACGCGCCACAAATGGTGCAGCGGATACAACCAATGCTACAATTGCCGCGCTGGTACCGATGGTGGTCCCAACAATCATACGAGTGAACGGTTGAATGGTAATCATCAAAATCAAGAACGGCACGGAACGTAAGATGTTGACGATGCCGCCAATCAGCCAATTGAGGCTTGGCATTGGATGAATACCGTTTCTGTCGCTCATGACCAAAAATACCCCCAACGGTACACCGATGATGTAGGAAATCAGTGTGATGGCGATGGTCATATAGAAACTTTCAAAAGTCCCTTGTGCGAGCATTTGAATCATTTGAGCGTCAAGCATCCTGTGTCACCCCCTCTACGGAAATGCCGCGATCCAAGAGGTAGCGCATGGCACGTTCGGATTCAACGAGATCCGGCAACTGAATCACCATATCGCCGTAGGTATCCCCTTCGATGCTTCGGAGGTTGGCATGGATGATATTAACCGGAAGATTGAGGTCCAAAATCATTTTTGCAATGATTGGTTCAAGGGCATGGCTACCATTGTAAACCACGCGCAAGAAACGGCCTTCACCCGGACGATAGGTCACTGGGTCTTCTTCTTCGCGATACACAAGCTGACGGGTTGCGTCGGTTTTTGGATGGGTAAAGATTTCTTGAACAGAGCCTACTTCAGCAATGCGATGGTTCGCAATAATAGCCACTCGTGAGCAGACTTCTTCAATAACACTCATTTCGTGGGTGATGATAATCACGGTAATGCCCATTTCCTTGCTGAGCTTTTTAAGAAGTGCCAAAATGGACGCCGTGGTTTGTGGGTCGAGGGCAGAGGTTGCTTCATCGCACAAGAGCACTTTTGGATTGGTTGCTAAGGCACGAGCGATGGCGACACGCTGCTTTTGCCCGCCGGATAATTGAACCGGATACGCATTGGCACGTTCGGAAAGGCCAACGATTTCCAAAAGTTCTTGTGCACGCTTCACGGCTTCGTCTTTTTTCACGCCGGCAAGTTCCAATGGGAAGCAGACATTTTCCAAGGCTGTACGTTGCATCAGCAAATTAAACTGTTGGAAAATCATGCCCATTTCCTGGCGTGCCTTGCGCAATTCTTTGTCACTCAAGGTGTTTAAGTCTTGACCGTCAAAAACAACAGCACCGGAGGTTGGTTTTTCTAAAAAATTGATGCATCGCACCAAGGTACTTTTCCCAGCGCCGGATAAGCCGATAATGCCGAAAATTTCCCCTTCTTTAATGGTGAGATTGATGCCTTCCAGAGCGATCACATCGCGCCCTTTGATTTTGAAGACTTTGTGTAAGTCTTTGATTTGAATGAGGTCTTTGCCCTCTTGCATTTCGTTCACTCCCGTTTTTTAACGCCCTTTACCGCGCGGTTCGAGCGCATTTAAGTCATATGGTGTCCCCGGATAAACAATATGGTTTAACCAGTTTGAGAACAATAGGTTCGCATGTCCGCGCCAACGCACCACCGGCGCAAGATTTGGGTCGTCCCCCGGGAAATAATCCTTTGGAAATGGGACGTTGTCCAAGCCTTTGTTGACATCACGTTCATATTCTTCAGCCAGAGTCAGTGGGTCATATTCGATATGACCCGACGAAAAATAGTGTCTTTGGTCAATCGTTGTCGTGAGTAGCGGCCCCGCTTCATCACTTTGTGCCAATACCTTGAGGTCTGGGCAACCGACAATATCAGCGGCACGATTTTCGGTATGGCGAGAATGTGGGCAATAGAAGATGTCATCAAAGCCCTGGGTGATGTCACGATTACGAATCAAGCGATGGCTAAATACGCCAAAGAGCTTTTCCGAAAGAATTTGCTTAGGAATGCCATAGTAATAATAGAACGCGGCTTGGCTTGCCCAGCAAATGAAAAAGCTCGAATACACATTGGTATTACAGAAGTCAAAGACTTCGCAAAGCTCCTCCCAGTAATCCACTTCTTCAAAGTCCAGCATTTCTACCGGCGCCCCTGTCACGATAAAACCGTCATAGCGACGATTTTTCACTTCATTAAAAGGATGATAGAACTTTAACAAGTGATCCTGCGGGGTGTTTTTACTTTTGTGGTTTGACGGCATAATGAGGTCCACGTCCACCTGAAGTGGGGTGTTCCCTATTAAGCGCAAGAACTGGGTTTCAGTCACAATCTTCTTTGGCATGAGGTTTAAGAGCCCAATGTGCAAAGGCCGAATGTCCTGGGTGCGTGCGCGCTCCTCATGCATGACCTGGATAAACTCCTTCTGGAGTGTCTCTGTGGCCGGAAGATCCTTAGGAATAATAACAGGCATGGGTGTCCTCCTTTCGTTCTATCGAAAAATGTGCGGTGTCCTTTGCGTGGAGGATGAACACCGCACCCTAAAGAATCGAGTTAGATTTGTGCCAATGCCTGTTCAATGTCGGCAATGATGTCATCGATGTCTTCAATACCAACACTGAAGCGGATAAGGTTTGGTCGCACCCCTGCCTTTACAAGCGCTTCATCGTCCAATTGACGGTGAGTGGTGCTTGCCGGATGAAGCATATGGCTACGAAGGTCACCCACATGTGTTACCAAGGTGGTGAGCTTGATGCTGTCGATGACTTTCTTCGCTGCGGCGCTGCCACCCTTAGGACCGAAAGCAACGACGCCGGAGCAACCTTTTGGCAAGTATTTTTGCGCGAGCTCATAGTTAGGGTCGCTCTTTAAGCCAGGGTAACTTACCCATTCCACCTTATCGTGAGCAGCAAGGTATTCTGCCACTTTGAGCGCATTTTCGCTATGACGTTCCATGCGCACTGCCAAGGTTTCGGTACCAAGGTTAATCAAGAACGCATTGAATGGGCTCATGGTTGCGCCGATATCACGCAAAAGCCCTGCGCGCGCCTTAGCAATGTAAGCGGCATTGCCGAATGCTTCGGTATAAACCAAACCATGATAGTCTGGGTCCGGGGTAGTGAGTTCCGGATACTTACCATTGTCCCAGTTAAAGTTGCCGCCGTCAACCACAACCCCACCTACACAAGTCGCATGGCCGTCTAAATATTTGGTGGCAGAGTGTACAACAATGTTTGCACCATATTTGATTGGGTTGCAGAGGTATGGGGTTGGGAAAGTATTGTCAACGATGAGTGGCACATCCGCACCCTTTGCGAGGGTGACCATCTTTTCGAGGTCCAATACATCCAATGCCGGATTGCCGAGCATTTCACTGAAGATGCAACGGGTTTCCGGACGAATATAGGTCTTCATTTCTTCCAAGGAAAGGTTTGGTTCAATGAAGGTGACTTCAATGCCCATTTTTGGAAGCACACTACCGAGCAAGGTATGGGTGCCGCCGTAGAGATTGGAAAGTGCCAATACGTGTTGACCGGCACGTGCAATATTGATAATAGAGAAAAGGGTCGCTGCCTGTCCGGAGGATGTGGTCAACGCGCCAACGCCGCCTTCCATAAGGGCAATTTTTTCTTCCAACCAGGATAAGGATGGGTTGCCCAAGCGGGTATACATCGGCGTCCCTACCTTAAGGTCAAAGACATCTGCCAAATCATCGGCCTTGTCATATTTGAAGGTGGTAGATTGAACAATTGGCATGGTACGGCATTCTGCATTTCCAGGGATATAGCCCCCTTGTACGCATTGCGTTGCCACACTCGTGTTTTTCAATTCTTCGTTGTTCATAGTGTTCCTCATTTCTTTTTGCTGCCATAAAAACATTACTATATAACAAAAACACCATTCCCGGCAGGAAATGGTGGATGTTATCGATCACTTATCTGCCAGACATCGTCTGCTGGATTTAGCACATTACCTAAAAGGCTGTTGCCGGGCTTCACTGGGCCAGTTCCCTCCACCACTCTTGATAAATGTTATACTGTTATTAAGGTGTATTATAGTGAATCGTATGACAATTGTAAAGGGGGTTCCTCTACAAAAAAGATAAACCGTATTTATACAAATCGCTTGCATGACCATGACCATCCGTGCGCCGGAAGCACGCCAAGCATTCCTAGGGCAGTCACGGCTTTCATGAATTTTCAACAATCTTGCCCTCTATGCATTATTATGATATAATACTCAGCAATAAGGGAGTAGTCTGCACCATTCGGTGTGATAGTGCCAACATACTGGTTGAATCCTGGTGTTATCTTAATTGACGAGACTTATCTGTAGCAATCGACAGATAAGCCTCGTCTTTTTTTCTGTCGATACAACCACTCAATTAAAGAGGAGAACCGACATGTCTTTATTTGAATTGCTTATCATCGCCGTAGGCGTTTCTATGGACGCCTTTGCCATCGCCATCTGTAAAGGGCTCAGTGTGCAAAATGCCCAACCGAAGCACTTGATTATTACAGGGCTCTGGTTCGGGGGCGCACAAGCCATCATGCCCCTCTTGGGCTTTGTATTGGGGAGCCAATTCAGCGGCTTCATCACAAGGATAGACCACTGGCTGACCTTTATCCTCTTAGGGTTGATTGGGATCAATATGATTTTGGAATCTCGCAAGGACATCAAGGACCTCAACGCCTCCTTTGCACCGAAGGTCATGCTCCCTCTTGCCATTGCAGACAGCATTGATGCCTTGGCAGTTGGCGTCAGCTTCGCCTTCCTTCGCGTCGATATTTTACCTGCTGTGATGTTAATCGGGCTCTGCACTTTCCTCTTCTCCGCAGTCGGTGTAAAAATAGGGAATGTCTTTGGCAGTCGCTACAAATCTCGCGCCGAAGTGGTCGGCGGGGTGATTCTCATTCTCATGGGGACCTTCATTCTCTTGGAACACTTGGGTATTTTAGCGTAATTTCACAATAAAAACGCCACGTCTCTTCAACGATTGAAAGAGACGTGGCGTTTTTTGCGCTTTTTACCCTTCGATGTGCTTAATAAGGTTTACCATCTCGATGGCTGCCATGGCACTGTCGTAGCCCTTATTACCTGCCTTAGTGCCGGCGCGTTCGATGGCTTGCTCAATATTTTCGGTGGTCACCACACCGAAAAGCACTGGAATCCCGCTGTTTAACGAAATCTGCGCAATGCCCTTAGAAACCTCATTGCACACATAGTCGTAATGACTGGTGGCACCGCGAATCACCGCCCCTAAGCAAATGACGGCATCATATTTGCCGCTGTCTGCCAGTTTTTTTGCAATAAGAGGAATCTCAAAGGCCCCCGGCACCCAAGCGAGGTCAATATCCTCTTCCTTTACCTCATGGCGAGTGAGAGCATCGGTCGCCCCAGCGATGAGTTTCGACACAATAAATTCATTAAACCGTGCGGCAACAATGCCAATCTTCATGTTATGAGAAACAAGCTTTCCTTCAAAAGTATTCATTATTCATCTGCTCCTTTTTTGCTTAATACTCTAACAAATGGCCCATACGGTCTTTTTTTGTTTGCAGGTAAAACCGGTCATGATCGTTGGCATCTACTTGGATAGGCACACGCTCAGTGATGGTCATCCCAAATTCAGACAGCTGATACACCTTATCGGGGTTATTGGTCAAAAGTCGCATACTTTTAACCCCAAGAGCGCGCAAGATTTGTGCACCGATGTAATATTCGCGTTGATCTGCTTCAAAGCCTAAGGCGAGGTTGGCTTCTAAGGTGTCCATGCCCTTGTCCTGCAGCTCATAGGCACGCAACTTATTGATCAGGCCGATACCGCGTCCTTCTTGGCGCATATAGAGAAGAATCCCACGTCCCTCCGCTTCAATTTGACGCATGGCGGCAGCAAATTGGTCGCCACAATCGCAGCGCAAGGAACCAAAGGCATCGCCGGTAAGACATTCCGAATGGACACGACAGAGAATATCCTTACCGTCTGCAATATTCCCTTTTACAAGGGCAACATGGTGCTCCCCATTTAAATGATTCACAAAACCGTGGGCCACAAAATCACCATATTTGGTCGGCATCTGTACCACCGCCGCTTCTTCAACAAAAGTTTCATGCACCTTCCGGTAATTTTGCAAATCCTTGATGGTAATAAAACACAGCCCCCATTTTTCAGCCAATTCCATGAGTTCGGGGGTACGCATCATGGTGCCGTCTTCGCGCATAATTTCGCAACAGAGCCCACATTCCTTCAGTCCCGCCAATCGACAGAGATCCACCGTTGCTTCGGTATGACCGTTGCGTTCAAGGACACCGTTTTTCTTCGCAAGAAGTGGAAACATATGCCCCGGACGACGAAAGTCCTCTGGCTTGGCATCCTCATCCACGCATTTCATGGCTGTCACCGAGCGTTCTGTAGCAGAAATGCCGGTGGTCGTATCCACGTGGTCAATGGATACTGTAAAGGCAGTTTCATGGTTGTCGGTGTTACGAGTGACCATTTGCGGAATTTGCAGACGACGTACATAGTGTTCGCTCATTGGCATACAGATGAGACCCTTCCCGTGGCAAGCCATAAAATTAATGTTTTCGGTGGTCGCAAATTCTGCGGCGCAGATAAAATCCCCTTCGTTTTCGCGATCTGGATCATCGGTTACCAAAATAATCTTACCCTCGCGCAAATCACGAAGGGCGTCATCGATGGTGTTAAATTTTTTCATGGCTGTTCCTCCTAAAATCCATGTTTGGACAAAAAGTCCATGGTAATGCCACTTGTAGGCGGTGTCGCCGACTGAAGCTGCAATAATTTTTCCACGTATTTTCCAATAATGTCACATTCAAGATTGACCGCATCCCCTTCCTTGCAATCTGCAAGCACCGTCACCGCTACGGTATGCGGAATCGCGGAAATGGAAAATCCCTGTTCCGTGACAGCGGCAACCGTCAAGCTCACCCCGTCTATGGTGACAGAGCCTTTTTCAATCATATAGCGCAAGAGAACAGGCGCTGTTTTTATGGTATACCAAATCGCGTTATCATCGCGACGGATGTCTGTGATATACCCCACACCATCCACATGTCCACTGACAATGTGTCCGCCAAAGCGACCATCTGCCGCCATGGCCCGCTCTAGATTCACCCGACTGCCACGCCGCAGGGCTGCAAAAGAGGAACGGTTTAAGGTTTCGTGCATCACATCTGCCGTAAAGGCGCCATCTGACAGCCCCGTCACCGTCAGACATATACCATTGACCGCAATGCTGTCGCCAATTTTTGCACCCTCAAGCACCTTCGATGCACGAATCGTAAGGACTGCTGACTGAGCGCCACGGCGAATCGCTACGATGTCACCGACTTCTTCAACAATGCCTGTGAACATCCAACCACCTCACTTTCAATACACACATCCTCGCCCACTTGGCGAACGGCTTGGATCTTAAGCGATACCACCTCTAACGGAGTTGCCACGCCCTGCCCTTCCACCGGCGTCTTGGCTTCGCTACCGCCAAAGAACTTCGGCGCCACATAGCTCACCACTTTATGCACAACACCTGCCTGTAACGCCGCCCAATTTAAGGTGCCGCCACCTTCAAGAAGCACACTATCAATGCCCTCTCTACCAAGCCACTCCATGAGTTTTTCTAAATTCACACGACCGTCAGCACCGGCAAGCACAACCACACGACATCCTGCCGCTTCATATCGGCAGCGTTTTTCTTCATCGTTGGAAGCGGTGGCAATCACCGTTGGCACCTCAGGCGCTGTTTCTACCACATAGGCATCAAGAGGCGTCCGCAAGCGACTGTCACAAATCACGCGCAAGGGAGTCTTTCCACCTTCCATGCGACAGGTCAAACGCGGATTGTCCCGAAGCACCGTACCAACCCCTACCATAATCGCTGCATAGCGATGCCGAAGCATCTGCACCTCGTTGCGTGCCATTTCTCCCGTCACCCAACGAGAAGCACCGGTATAACAAGCAATCTTGCCATCCAAGGTCATCGCCGTTTTCATCACCACAAAGGGAGTTTTACAAGTAATATAGTGCATAAAGACCTCGTTTAATCGTTCGCACGCCTCGCGCAATACCCCTTCCGTCACCTCAATGCCGTGGGCGCGCAAAATTTTCACACCACGCCCACTCACCAAAGGATTAGGGTCAGGAGCACCAACCACCACCTCGGCGATTTTCGCTTCAATGATGGCGTCTACACAAGGCGGTTGCTTGCCGTAATGGCTACACGGCTCTAACGTTACAAACAAGGTCGCCCCCTCGGGGGATTCCTGACACGCTTGCAATGCCATGCGCTCTGCATGCAATGCCCCGTAACGCGCATGGTAGCCCTCACCGATGATTCGCCCCTCCTTTACAATAACCGCACCTACCATGGGATTTGGCGACGTCCATCCAACACCTTTCTCAGCCAAGGCCAGCGCCCGTTCCATATACCTCTTGTCTATCATACCCTTCATCTCCAATAAAAAAGCCCTGAATCCACCATAGATTCAGGGCATGCAAAAAAATGCGCACAAAAATAAAAAAAGCCGGGAATGATCATCATCCCCAAAACAAATAAAGGCACAAAAAGGCACGCACCTTTTTTGCCAATTTTCTTCTTTCATCCAGACTATACTGTCGGCTTCGGAGTTACACCGAATCATGCCTTACGGCTCGTGGGCTATACCACCGGTAGGGACTTGCACCCTGCCCTGAAGAACTATGTGATTGTGCCTTCACTATACGCCCTCAAACCCTTCCTGTCAAGGCATATTTTTTAGCGTACAAAAGTAAAAATCCGTCGGTTCTGATATGTACCCAAAATTCTGGACACATAACTTTATAAATTGAATCTTAGCTTATGGATGTCATTCTGTATTTTACAGGAGGCATCCATTTTGTTTTTTTCTGTATTCTTTCGCTATTGTAGTATTCTATATACTCATCTACAGCTCTTGAAAAC
>OBVA01000652.1_pt1 | contig 14319 bp, 14 predicted proteins | sample 1495021 | NCBI WGS metagenome assembly OBVA01 (sample SAMEA2579965, study PRJEB22360) | human gut metagenome | biome: human gut; feature: human-associated habitat; material: faeces | place: Denmark | collected 2008/2010
GCTCGTTTATCAGGAGAAGGACTGGCAAAGTCTGGCTGTCTTTCTGGAAAAGGAGCCGGTGGACACGCTCCATATCACAGGTATTCTCCCACGGCTGGAGCCGTGGATCGAAAGGAGTCTCGCCGAACCGGTCAAAAAAGATGTGCCGATGATTATGGCGCGGATTGTGCATTTGGGACAGTTTCTCGAAAGTTTTCGGGCGAAGGCGGATTTTACTGTCAAAATTCAGGTGGAGGATGAACGGATCCCGAAAAATACAGGGTGCTGGGAGGTTTACGGAGAAAACGGAGCGTTTCTGAGAGCCGAAAAGCAGGAAGAGACTACTTCCGGTGATACAGACGAAAAAGTCACCCCGGGAGACCTTGTGACCGCGCTGTTTGGGTATGACGACAAGAAGGGCAGGAATAAGAACGAGGAGAAGGACACTGAAAAGGACGGAAGGAGTGTAGGGACGAATCTTTGGATCCTGGCAGATGGTGTAGTTGCAGCTCCACCAGTCTTCCTGAACGAGATAGTCTGATGGAAGTTCAAGCTGCGGATCCAAACCGCATGACGGAATCGTTGTCATGTTTGACAGAAATGTGTGGAATAGGAGTTGACAAAGAGGCTGTTATCCCATACACTATAAAAACAGAAGGATAGGAAAAGGTGAAGAACGGGAAGAGTAGCATATGCATGCTTTACAGAGAAGGAAGGTCATCGGCTGAGAGCCCTCCGAAAGAACGGATATGTGAAGTGCGCCCGGGAGCCGGATCTGTGAAAAGAGAGTAGCAGACCACGTAAGCAGTCGTTACCTGCATACATGAGTGAAAAGGGCGGACGCCCTTTTTAATAGAGTGGAACCGCGGATCAACTTCGTCTCTAAGCCAGGGACGAAGTTTTTTATATCATTGGAAAGTCCTTCGGACTGACGGATCTATCAATAAAAAAGGAGGAGAAAGAAAATGAAACTGTACAACACAATGACACGAAAAAAAGAAGAGTTCGTGCCTCTGGAAGAGGGAAAGGTAAAGATGTATGTGTGTGGTCCGACCGTTTACAATTTCATTCACATCGGAAACGCAAGACCGATGATTGTTTTCGATACGGTACGCCGCTATTTTGAATACAAAGGATATGAGGTGAAATTTGTCTCTAACTTTACAGACGTGGACGATAAGATCATCAAGAAAGCACTGGAAGAAGGTGTGACGGCAGATGAGATTGCGGGACGCTATATTGAGGAGTGCCAGAGGCACGCAAAAAGGATATGGAATCCCTTAATGTAAACCCGGCGACTGCCAATCCGATGGCGACGCAGGAGATAGGCGGCATGATCCAGATGATTGGGGAGCTGATCGAAAAGGGTCATGCGTATGAGAAAAACGGAACCGTGTATTTCCGAACAAGGAGTTTTAAGGACTATGGAAAGCTCTCCCACAAAAATCTGGACGACCTGAAGTCCGGTGGAAGGGAGCTTCTCGTATCAGGCCAGGATGAAAAGGAAGATCCGCTGGATTTCGTACTCTGGAAACCGAAAAAGGACGGAGAGCCGTACTGGGACGCACCATGGAGCAAGGGCCGCCCGGGCTGGCACATTGAGTGTTCTGAGATGTCCAGAAAATATCTGGGCGAGCAGATCGATATCCATGCCGGCGGGGAAGATCTGATTTTCCCGCATCACGAAAATGAGATTGCTCAGTCTGAAGCATGCAATGGTAAAGAATTTGCACATTACTGGATGCACAATGGATTTTTAAATATTGACAATAAGAAGATGTCCAAATCCCTTGGTAATTTCCGTACTGTCCGGGAAATCGGTGAACAGTATGACCTGCAGGTATTCCGATTTTTCATGTTGAGCGCCCATTACAGAAGCCCACTGAATTTCAGCGCCGAGCTGATGGAGGCGGCAAAGAACAGCTCCGAGCGGAACACCAATGCGGTATACCATCTGAAACATTTGATAGACACAACAAAGACAGAAACAATGACGGAAGCGGAAATAGAGCAGGAAAAGAAAAGCGAAGAGTTTGTGGCGGATTTTGAAAAAGCCATGGAGGATGATTTTAACACGGCGGACGCCATCACAGCCATCTTTGAGCTTGTGAAATTTGCCAATACAACGGCCGATGGAGAGAGCTCCAAAGTATACACAAAGGCACTTCTTGACCGGATTGTGAGTCTGTGCGATATTCTGGGACTGATCGTAGAAAAAAAGGAAGAGATGCTGGATGCGGATATCGAAGCGCTCATTGAGGAACGGACCCAGGCAAGAAAGGAAAAGAACTTCAAGCGTGCTGATGAGATCCGGGATGAGCTTCTGGAAAAGGGAATTGTCTTAAAGGACACGAGAGAAGGAGTACAATGGAAACGAGTATAACAATGGAACTGGACGCCTATTTGTGTGAAGTATTTCAAAGTGAAGACCATGATATCAGAAGTTATTCGTCGCTGTCTCTGGCGTTTATCGGAGACTGTGTGTATGATCTGATGATCAAGTCACTGATTATCCGGAAGGGGAACTGTCCGGTCAACGCCATGCAAAAAGAGACGAGCCGACTTGTGCAGGCGTCCGCCCAGTCTTCTATGATGCGTGTTATGCAAGAGCATCTTACGGAGGAGGAACACGCTGTCTACCGAAGAGGCCGTAATACAAAGTCCGTCTCCCCAGCAAAAAACCAGTCCATCACGGATTACCGCAGGGCAACAGGATTTGAGGCGCTGATCGGGTATCTCTATCTGCAAAAGGAATATAGACGGATTGTAGATCTGATAAAAATCGGCCTGAAGGGCCTGGAGGAAAACGATGAAAGAGCAGAATAATAGGAACGAATCGATGATTGAAGGGAGAAACGCTGTATTGGAAGCGTTCCGCTCCGGGAAGACGGTAGATAAACTTTACATTCTGGACGGATGTCAGGACGGGCCTGTGCGTACGATCGTCCGGGAGGCAAAAAAGCGTGATACCATTTTGAACTTTGTGACGAAAGAGCGCCTGGATCAGCTTTCCGAGACAAAAAAACACCAGGGCGTCATTGCAATGACGGCGGCTTACGAATATTCGGATATTGAGGAAATGTTTGCTCTGGCCGAGAAGAAAGGGGAAGATCCGTTTTTGATCCTCCTGGATAATATTGAGGACCCGCACAATTTAGGCGCCATTATCAGAACAGCAAATCTGGCAGGAGCCCACGGAGTCATCATTCCAAAGCGCCGCGCGGCGGGATTGACAGCGACGGTTGCCAAGACGTCCGCCGGAGCTCTTAATTATACACCGGTAGCTAAGGTCACCAATCTGGCAAAGACGATGGAAGAGCTGAAAGGGAGAGGAATCTGGTTTGTCTGCGCCGATATGGACGGTGATGCCATGTACGATGTGAACCTAAAAGGGCCGATCGGGCTTGTGATCGGAAACGAGGGAGAAGGTGTTTCCAGACTGGTCAGGGAGACTTGTGATTTTACCGCTTCAATCCCGATGAGAGGGGAGATCGATTCTCTCAACGCATCGGTGGCAGCGGGTGTGCTGGCATACGAGATTGTCCGTCAGAGGACCAGATAAAGGAGATTTAAGGTGATGACGGATTATGAGAAAAAAACAGATGAAGAACTTATCATGGACTTTCGAGGCGGGGATACGGCGATCATGGATTATCTTCTGGAGAAATATAAGCCTATGGTAAAGAAAAAGGCAAAAGCCATGTATTTGCTCGGAGGAGACAGCGATGATCTGATCCAGGAAGGGATGATCGGTTTGTTTAAAGCGGTGCGGGATTATGATTCGGCCCAGGAGGCTTCTTTTGGTACGTTCGCCCAGATCTGCGTGACGAGGCAGCTCTATTCGGCTATCCGGGCTTCCAGGAGAAAAAAACACCTTCCTTTGAATTCTTACATTTCCCTCTATGATAATGAGGAGATTTCCGAGGAGAAAGAGTCTGAGCTGATTCAGATACAGAATGTAGCCTCCACCAATAATCCGGAGGATCTGGTGATTCACAAGGAGTCCGAAGACTCTTTTATGAATGAGCTGGAAGGGAATTTAAGTGAACTGGAGCGAAAGGTTTTGTATCTTCACCTTCTTGGAACGGATTACCGGACGATCGCAAAACTTTTAGGAAAGAGCCCGAAGGCTGTGGACAATGCGCTGCAACGGATCAAAACAAAAGCGGAAGAGCTGCTGACTTCTATTTAAAAATAGTACAAACTGCCAAAAACCATTCTGTCAGTAAGAACAGGTTTTTGGCAGTTTTTTTGTAAATATCAGTGAAAAAAACATTGACAGCTCAAGAAAAAACGCTTATAATCCTACTGTTAGGAAACGAACAAAATAACAGGGGTGGAAATCATGGACAAAGAATTCAAAGAGGAGCGTGAGAACCATGTCGGCCGGATGATCCATATGCTGTCTCACCAGCTCAAGAGGCGAGGGGCGGTGCCGGAGATGGAGACCGGGCTGACGCCGATGCAGAAGCACATCCTTACTTTTATTCTGTTTGAGACGATGGAACGCGATCTTTATCAGCGGGATATCGAGGAGGAGTTCCGGATCCGCAGATCCACCGCAAGTGGGATCCTGAAGCTGATGGAGAAGAATGGTTTCATCTACCGCAAAAGCGTTGCAAGAGACGCCAGACTCAAACAGATTGTCCCGACTGAGAAGGCCGAGAAGTTCCGGATGGATATTCTGATGAATATCAAAGAGACGGAACGGAGACTGACGGAGGGGATTCCGAAGCCGGATCTGGAAGTGTGTCTCAAGGTTCTTCGTCACATGCTCCTTAATCTGTCAGGAGAAGGACAGATCAAATGAAAAATTATGGGAGGTAGAGATGAACAGAAAACTTTTTAAATCAATCCGGGAATACAAAAAAGAATCCGTTCTTGCACCATTATTTGTCATTCTGGAAGTCTTCATGGAAGTGCTGATTCCGCTTCAGATGGCAAAGATTATCGATATTGGGATCCAGGACGGGAATCTTCCTTACATTATCAAGATGGGGGTCATTCTGGTCATCATGGCAATGCTGGCGCTCTGGTTCGGCGTAAAAGCCGGAACCTATGCGGCCAGAGCTGGCGCAGGATACGCAAAGAACCTGCGGCATGACATATTTTACAAGGTTCAGGAGTTTTCCTTTAAAAACATCGACCATTTTTCCACATCCAGCCTTGTAACCCGTATGACGACAGATGTGACCAACGTACAGATGGCATACATGATGAGTATCCGTCTCCTTGCGAGAGCGCCGATTATGATTGTGCTCTCCTGGATTATGACTTTGACGATCAATGTCAAGATCGCTTTATTGTTCCTCGTTGTCATTCCGCTTCTCGGCGGCACGCTGATCTTTATCGCAAAGAAAGCGCACCCACATTTTATCGCTGTGTTTGATGAGTACGACGTTCTGAACAATGTCGTGCAGGAAAATGTCAATGCGGCGCGTGTCGTAAAAGCATACGTAAGAGAAGACTATGAGATCAAAAAATTCCATAAGATTTCCAAAAAGGTATTTGATCTCTTTACAACAGCGGAGAAGATCGTTGCGTGGAACTCCCCTACGATGCAGTTCTTTGTATACACTGTCGTACTTTGCATGGTACTGATCGGTGGACGGGATATCGTATTCCAAACGATGGAGACCGGAGAGCTGACCAGCGTGATCGTGTATGCGCTTCAGATTCTGTCTTCATTGATGATGGTATCCTTTGTCTTCGTTATGATTATGATTGCCGAGGCGTCCAGCGACCGTATTGCGGAAGTATTGGATGAAGTGCCGGAGATGAGCGACAAGCCGGACGCGGTGAAGGTCGTGCCAAACGGAGCTATTGATTTTGAAGGTGTGGACTTCAGCTATGCAGGAGAAGGTGGTAATCTTTCTCTGAAAAATGTCAATATTCATATTAAATCCGGTCAGACCATCGGTATTATCGGTGGAACCGGAAGTTCCAAGTCTACATTTGTGCAGCTGATTCCGAGACTTTACGACGTGACGAAAGGATCTGTCAAAGTCGGCGGTATCGATGTGCGTGACTACAATCTGGAAGCACTCAGAGATCAGGTATCCATGGTGCTCCAGAAAAATGTCCTCTTTACCGGAACGATCTATGACAACATCCGGTGGGGAGATGAAAATGCGTCCGACGAGGAAGTGCAGAGAGTATGTAAGCTCGCTCAGGCGGATGGCTTCGTACAGGAATTCCCGGCGGGCTATAATACGATGATTGTTCAGGGAGGAAACAATGTTTCCGGTGGACAGAAGCAGAGGCTTTGTATTGCCAGAGCACTTTTGAAGAAGCCGAAGATCCTGATCCTTGACGACTCTACCAGTGCGGTTGACACGAAGACGGACGCCATGATCAGGAAAGCATTCCGGGAGGAGATTCCGGATACCACCAAGATCATCATTGCCCAGAGAGTTTCTTCCGTGGAAGATGCGGATTTGATTATTGTCATGGATGATGGAAAGATTAATGGAATCGGTACATCAGAAGAGCTTTTAAGGACCAACGCAATTTACAGAGAAGTATATGAGTCACAGGTCAAGGGAGGTGAGGAGGATGAATAAAAACGATGAAAAGGTACGTGTATCCAAAGGCACGTTAAAGACAGCAAAGCGATTACTCCGTTATGTGACCAGCCGTTATAAAGTCCAGTTTTTTGCCGTATTTATCTGTATCATTATCAGTTCCGTGGCTTCGATCTCTGTATCTTTGTCTCTGAAATTTTTACTGGATGATTTTATTATCCCGCTGATCGGACAGAAATCTCCGAATTTTACAGAGCTTTATCAGGCACTTGGAGTATTGGGGTGTATTTTTCTCTCCGGTGTGATTTCATCCTTCATCTATACAAGACTGATGGTAACAATCGGTCAGGGTGTCTTAAAACAGGTTCGGGATGATATGTTTGAGCATATGCAAAAACTCCCGATCCGCTATTTTGACCAGAATACGAACGGCTCTATTATGAGTCTTTACACGAATGATACGGATACCCTTCGCCAGATGATTAACCAGTCTATCCCGCAGGTACTGATGTCCTCGATTACCATTGTGGTAACCTTTATCTCAATGCTTGCGCTTAGTCCGCTGCTTACGATTCTGGCTGTGGTGATGATTGTTGTTCTCATCACAGTGGCAAAGAAGATTGGAGGTAACAGCGGAAAATACTTCCTCAAACAGCAGATAGCCATTGCGAATATCACGGGATTTGTGGAGGAGCGGATGAACGGGCAGCGTGTTATCAAGATTTTCAATCACGAGCGTGTGTCTGAAGAAGAGTTCGATGAACTCAACGAAAAACTGTACGACAGTGCGGCAAACGCCAATACGTTTGCCAATATGATGGGGCCGATTATCGGTAACATCGGAAACCTGCAATTTGTACTGACTGCGGTTCTGGGCGGATTTTTATCCGTCATCGGAGTAGGCGGTATCACCCTTGGCGTTATGGCTTCTTACTTACAGTTTACGAAGAGCTTCACCCAGCCGTTCATGCAGGTAGCGCAGCAGTTTAACTCTATCGTCATGGCTCTTGCAGGTGCGGAGAGAATCTTTGCCATGATGGATGAAGAGCCGGAAGTAGATGAGGGATATGTTACCCTTGTCAACGTCCGTAAAGATCAGAATGGCAATTTTATTGAGTGCAAGGAAAGAACTGGTATGTGGGCATGGAAACATCCGCACCAGGCGGACGGTACTGTAACCTATACGGAGTTGAAAGGAGATGTGCGCTTCTTTGACATGACTTTTGGTTATACAGATGAAAAAATGGTACTTCACGATCTCACACTTTACGCAAAGCCGGGTCAGAAGATTGCCTTCGTAGGCTCTACCGGAGCCGGAAAGACGACGATCACCAACCTGATCAATCGTTTCTACGATGTACAGGATGGAAAGATCCGTTACGATGGAATCAATATCAACAAGATTAAAAAGTATGATCTGAGACGGTCCCTTGGAATTGTGCTTCAAGATACACATTTGTTTACCGGAACGATTATGGAGAATATCCGTTACGGAAGACTGGATGCAACCGATGAAGATGTCTATGAGGCAGCAAAGCTTGCCCATGCGGATCAGTTCATCAATATGCTTCCAAACGGCTACCAGACGATGTTAAGCGGAGACGGAGAGGAGCTTTCCCAGGGACAGAGACAGCTTCTTGCCATTGCAAGAGCCGCTGTGTCCAATCCGCCGGTACTGATTCTGGATGAGGCGACGTCCAGTATTGATACTCGTACAGAAAGTATCGTGCAGAAAGGTATGGATAACCTGATGAAAGGACGTACCGTTTTTGTCATCGCCCACCGTCTGTCTACAATACGTAACAGTGACGCGATCATGGTTTTGGAGCACGGACGCATCATCGAGCGTGGAGATCACGAAGACCTGATCAAGCAGAAAGGCACCTACTATCAGCTCTATACAGGGAAGTTGGAGCTTTCCTAAAATAAGAACAGGGGAAAAACGGCTGCTTGGAAGAAAAGAATGTAAGACCGCCTCCCTGGCCGGACAATGTATCTGGTCCTGGAGGCGGAATTGTAGTCAGGAAAGAGAAGGGTGAAGACGAGGGAAGGCTCATGTTGCAATCCACAGAAATTTTTGATTTTCACTTGACAATTCTGAATATTTACGATATAGTAAATAGGCGTTAAAGATGTGCTGCCTTGGCTCAGTCGGTAGAGCGTCGCCTTGGTAAGGCGGAGGTCGGCGGTTCAAGTCCGCTAGGCAGCTTGGAAAACTCCTGAGAAATCAGGAGTTTTTGTTGTACGTATAGAAGAGCAGGAAGGTTGCGCTTTTTGCTTGTGGTTACGGTGGTTTTATGATAACATAAAAATTATGAATGAAATCCTATGAGGAGGGAGCTATGGAGACAATATCAACGGAATCCAAGAATTTTATTGAACAGGAAATAGAAAAAGACTTAAGAGAGGGAGTGTATGATCATGTGTGTACCCGGTTCCCGCCAGAGCCGAACGGTTATCTGCACATCGGTCATGCTAAATCCATTCTTCTGAATTACGGTCTGGCAAAGGAGTATAACGGAGAGTTCCACATGCGTTTTGACGACACAAACCCGACCAAGGAGCGGATGGAGTTCGTGGATTCCATCAAAGAGGACATTAAGTGGTTGGGAGCGGACTGGGAGGATCATCTGTATTTTGCGTCAGATTATTTTGATGTGATGTACGAGTGCGCGCTGAAGCTGATCCGCAAGGGTAAAGCCTATGTCTGTGATCTGACGCCGGACGAGATCCGTAAGTATCGTGGGACGCTGACAGAGCCTGGAAAGGAGAGCCCGTACCGGAACCGCTCTGTGGAGGAGAACTTGGAGCTTTTTGAGAATATGAAGAACGGCGTTTCTAAGGACGGGGAGAAAGTGCTTCGTGCTAAGATTGACATGGCGTCCCCGAATATCAATATGAGAGATCCGATTCTCTACCGTGTAGCGCATATGACTCATCACAATACCGGGGACAAGTGGTGCATTTATCCGATGTACGATTTTGCACACCCGATCGAGGATGCGGTGGAGAAAATCACCCACTCCATCTGCACGCTGGAGTTTGAGGATCACCGTCTGGGTAGTCAGGGAGTGCGAGTTCGTTCACGGACCACGTCAGATCGAATTTGCGAAGCTTTACCTTACTAACGTGGTGACCGGAAAGCGCTATATTAAAAAGCTGGTGGAAGATAAGATTGTGGACGGATGGGACGATCCGCGCCTTGTCTCCATCGCGGCACTTAGAAGAAGAGGATTTACACCAGAGTCCATCAAAATGTTTGTTGATCTCTGCGGGGTATCAAAGGCACAGAGCTCTGTAGACTACGCGATGCTGGAGTACTGTATCCGTGAGGATCTCAAGCTGAAACGTCCGAGAATGATGGCGGTGCTGGATCCGATCAAGCTGGTAATTGACAATTATCCGGAAGGAGAAGTTGAATACCTTGAGGCGGACAACAACCTGGAAAATGAGGCACTCGGAAAACGGACCGTGCCGTTTAGCCGGGAGCTTTATATTGAGAGGGAGGACTTCATGGAGGAGCCCCCGAAGAAGTATTTCCGCCTCTTTCCAGGCAACGAAGTGCGCCTGATGAATGCCTACTTTGTAAAGTGCACCGGATTTGAGAAAGACGAGGGCGGCAATGTGACCGTTGTACACTGTACCTATGATCCGGAGACAAAGTGCGGAAGCGGATTTACCGGACGAAAAGTAAAAGGAACCATTCACTGGGTTGCGGCTCCGTATGCGGTAAAAGCAACGGTGCGTCTCTATGAGAATCTGATCGACGAGGAAAAAGGCGTTTACAATAAGGAGGATGGTTCTCTGAATCTGAATCCGAACTCTCTGGAAGTCCGGGAGTGCTATGTGGAGCCGAATTTCCAGAATGTCAAAGCGTATGACAGTTTCCAGTTTGTGCGCCAGGGATATTTCTGTGTGGATGCGAAGGATTCCACGCCGGACGCTCTCGTATTTAACCGGATTGTTTCCTTAAAGAGCTCTTTCAGGCTTCCAAAGAAATAGGAATCAAGATGAACGAATTGACGATGAATTTGGAACCGCACAGTGCGGTTCCGTTGTATGAACAGATTTACCGATATATCAAAAGTGACATTCAAAAAGGGAGGATTTCCGCAGGGGAAAAACTCCCTTCAACCCGTTCTTTGGCTAAATATCTGGAGGTCAGCCGCAGTACGGTGGAGTTAGCTTACGAACAACTGGAGTCGGAGGGCTACATCGAGTCTCTCCCATATAAGGGGACCTTCGCATTGGACGTCCAGGAGCTGTATCGGTTAAAGCCGCGCAAAATTGCCTCACAGACAAAGCCCGCAAAGAAACAGGAGATTCTCTACGATTTTTCCCCCCATGGAGTTGATCTGAAACGTTTTCCCTACCAGGTGTGGAGAAAGCTTTCCAAGGATGTGCTCAGTGAGGATAAGTCGGAGCTGTTCCGGATGGGAGATCCCCAGGGCGAATGGGGGCTTCGCAGGGCAGTAGTTTCCTATCTGTACCAGGCACGAGGGGTAAACTGTACACCGGACCAGATCGTGATCGGTGCCGGGAATGACTATATGCTCTTTCTGCTCCATGTGATTTTGGGGCAGCAGCACAAAATCGCCTTTGAAAACCCAACCTACCGGCAGGCGTACCGCCTTTTTGAGAGACTGGGATATCCAGTGTGCACGGTAGACATGGATCAATATGGGATGGAGGCGAGGATTCTACGGGAGACGGATGCGGACATCGCTTACGTGATGCCGTCCCATCAGTATCCGCTCGGTATTGTCATGCCAATCAGGCGGAGAATGGAGCTTCTCTCATGGGCGGATGAAGCAGAGGGGCGCTATTTGATCGAGGACGACTACGACAGTGAATTCCGGTATAAAGGGAAACCCATCCCGGCACTGAAAGGATATGATGCCTCGGAGAAAGTGATCTATCTCGGTACTTTTTCCAAGTCCATTGCACCTGCCATCCGAATGAGCTACATGGTACTGCCGGAGCGTCTGCTTCGTGTGTACCAGGAGAACTGCCGCTTCATCAATCCGACCGTTTCAAGGGTAGATCAGATGATCCTTCAGAAATTTATTGAGGCTATTACGAACGCCATTTGAACCGGATGCGGGCGCTCTACAAAGGGAGGCACGATACGTTCCTGAACTGTCTGAAACCGTTTGCCAAGAAGTGCAGGATTTCCGGAGAACATGCCGGGGTACATCTGCTTTTGACGTTCACGGATGGACGGACGGCAGAAGAGTTGATCCGCCTTGCGAGAGAACAGAAAGTGGCAGTGTACGCCTTGTCCTCCTACGACACCCAGGGCAGCCACAGGCATGAGGCGTCCGTTCTGCTCGGCTATGCCAATATGGAGGAGGATCAGATCAAAGAGGCGGTGGAGATTCTGAAACAGGCATGGCTGTAAAATAGAAAAACCGGAAACAGATACCGGTGGCGGTCTGTTTCCAGCTTTTTGAGGGTTGGAAGGTTTATGTTTGGATTCATAGTTAATGTCCTTAACTATTACAATACTAACTATACTGGAAAAATATGAAAGGATTGTGTACGCCGAATAAAAGGATTCTAAAAATACAAAAGAAACTCTTAAAAAATTCTTTATCCAATGAAAACTTTATCGGGAGATCGTAAATCCGCGTCCGCCTACATAGTTGACATTATCGATCACGGTAAAAGCGGTCGGATCGATGGTATAAATCATCTTTTTTACATCATTGATCTTGTGATACGGTAAAATGGTGAGGATTACCTTAGCCGGATCCAGGTGATATCCACCCTCTGCATGGAGGAACGTAAGCCCAAGATCAAAGGTATCAAGAAGCTCCTGCCGGATCTTTTCGTGCTCTGAGGAAAAGATCAGAAGCTGAACTTCCGAACGTCCGTAGGTGATGACCTTGTTCACCATAATACTGGTGCAGAGAATGACGATGATTCCATAGACCGTCTGTAAAAGCGGTTTGGACACTGCCTGTAAGAGGATGACGGTACAGTCGCATACATACATGACAACAGAAACCGGAATCTTACATTTCTTATTGAGTACGACTCCCAGAATATCAAACCCGCCGCTGGAACCGTTCGCCCGTAAAATGATACCGCTTCCGATTCCGAGAAGGCATCCGGAGAGAAGACTGCTTAGAAACGGGTCTTTAGCAAGCGGTAAGAATAAGTCAATTTGGGAAAACACGTCCAGAAGCACTGGGAAAAGGAAGGTCATAATCAAAGTTTTCAAGATAAATTCTTTTCCGGCAAAAATCCAGCCAATGACAAACAGCAGGATATTGATTCCAAACACAATCCAGGAAAGCGGCAAGGGAATTCCATGCTGGAGAATGACGGAAAGACCTGTCACACCACCGGCCACAAAGTTCTGAGGGAGGATGAAGAGACCGAAAGCGGCGGCTGTCATCGTGCCTCCCAGGACAATCAGAATGTAAGATAAAATATGTTTCTTCATATCAAAACCTCCGAAAAATAGAATGTTTGCAACTGTAATCTATGTTACAATTTCCGCCGGAAACCGTCAAGCAAAAAAGACGGAGAATTCGAGAGATGAAATTTGACGGACAGAGAAAGGAGAACAACGATGAAAAACATACTTGTGACGGGCGGAACGGTGTTCGTCAGCAAATATATTGCTAAATATTATACTTCCTTAGGTGATAAGGTCCATGTTTTAAACCGGAATCACCATCCACAGCCGGAGGGAACATATCTGATCGAGGCTGATCGGCATCATCTAGGGGAGGTACTCAAGAATTATTTTTTTGATGTGGTTCTGGACATCAACGGATATGACAGGAAGGATGTCTCTGATTTGATTGATGGTCTGGGAGAGTTTGGAGATTATATTTTCATCAGCTCCAGCGCAGTGTATCCGGAGCATCTGCCGCAGCCCTTTGAGGAAACGATGCAGGTAGGATCGAATCGGTACTGGGGAAACTATGGAACTGACAAGATCGAGGCAGAGCAGGAACTTCTCAAACGGGTTCCGGGAGCCTATATTCTGAGGCCGCCGTATCTGTACGGTCCGATGAATAATGTATACCGGGAGGCTTTTGTTTTTGACTGTGCCATGCAGGACAGGATCTTTTATCTTCCACAGGATGGCAGTATGAAACTTCAGTTTTTTCATATTCATGATCTGTGTAAGTGCATCGACAGCATTGTAAGGCTGCACCCGGAGGATCATGTATTTAACGTAGGAGACGATCAGATTGTTTCCATTCGCGAGTGGGTGGATGCATGTTACCGTGTGGCAGGAAAAGAAGCACACTATGTTTCCGTTCCAGAGTCAGTGAATCCAAGAGAGTATTTTAGCTTTTACAATTATCAATATATACTGGATGTAAGGAGGCAGAAAGAACTGCTGGATGCGCCGATTCCATTGACAGAAGGACTAAAGAGTTCCTATGAGTGGTACAGAAAGCATCCGCAGGACGTCAAAAAGATGGAATATCTGAAATATATCGATGAACATCTGGCAGAAAAAGTAGAAGAGTAATCCAAAATTTCCAGGAAGGGACAAGTTGGCTGTACAGGAATGGCAGGGAGAAGGACGGGCGTTGACCTGCTCGGTAAAATTGGAATATCGAAAGCCGGACGAAATACCATTTTATAATATGTGATCATTATATTTTCAAGGCCGTATTGAACGGCCTTTTCTAATGTCATCCAGAGGCAGTCCTGGAGTTGTATTAAGGACAACGAATACGCCATTGAACAAGAGTATTGGCGTGATATAATTTGGATAGAAAATAAATCATTAGCCTGCAAATAAAAAGTCAAGGCTAAATTGATGAACATTGAAAAATTTATACAG
>OBVA01000657.1_pt1 | contig 14263 bp, 12 predicted proteins | sample 1495021 | NCBI WGS metagenome assembly OBVA01 (sample SAMEA2579965, study PRJEB22360) | human gut metagenome | biome: human gut; feature: human-associated habitat; material: faeces | place: Denmark | collected 2008/2010
CGGAAGCCAGCCGGCTGGCCCCCCCCCCCGCCATCCCGGCAGCCTGGCCCGGACTCCCGCCTGTGATTACGCCATCAGGCTCTGGGAACCGGAGGACATCTCCCTGCGCCAGCTTGTGGACGGCCTGGACCGCCTGTGGAGCCGCAGGGGATGGCTGACGATGGCCCTGCATAAACCAACTCCCCACGAGAGTTTCGCCCAGAATTCCGGCTATTTTTTCTATTACGGATACTATTATTCAGGAATGTGCCTGGACATGCTGGCGCCAAACCAGGTAAAGCGTCATGCATCCCTGTTGGCGGACGATATTCTCACCCGCCAGGGAACAGACGGGGCCTGGTGGGACTACCCCCTGTATAATTACCACAAATTCTACGGCACCGGATATGCCCTGTACGCTCTTTCCCGCGCCTGGGACAAGCTGTACGGCCAACCGGAACCTTCTCCATCCTCTATTTCCACACTATCCCGGCCATGATAAATACCATGAAATCGCTTTTGGCGCTCTGCCTGTTTTACAGTGCGGCTTCCGTCTCCACCGCAGAAACCCCAATTAAACATACTTCCTTCAGACCCGGAGAAATCTGGACGGACAACAACGGCGCGCACATCAACGCCCACGGCGGCGGCATCCTGTACGACAAGGGAACCTATTACTGGTACGGAGAACACAAGGTGGAGGGGGACGCAGGAAACTATGCCCAAGTAGGGGTTCACTGCTATTCCTCCAAAGACCTCTATAACTGGAAGGACGAAGGAATCGCCCTGAAGGTGGTGGAGGGGGACCATTCCCACCCCATCGCCAAGGGCTGCATCCTGGAACGCCCCAAAGTGGTTTACAACAAAAAGACAGGAAAGTACGTGATGTGGTTCCACCTGGAACTCAAGGGGAAAGGATATGGATCCGCTTACGCAGGGGTGGCAACGGCAGCAAAACCCACAGGGCCATTCAAGTTCCTGAAGGCCGGGCGAGTCAATCCGGGCAAATGGCCCCTGAACATGGATAAAAAGGACCAAACCATGGAGACATTCAAAGGGGTACCCGGCCTGACTTCCAGCGCACTGCCCGAAGGCGTACGTTCCGAGGATATGTTCAAGAAGGATTTTGAAAAAGGACAGATGAGCCGGGACATGACCATTTTTGTGGATGACGACGGCAAGGCCTACCACATTTATTCTTCTGAAGAAAACAGCACCACACACATTGCGGAGCTGACACCGGATTACACGGGGCATACGGGAAAATTCGTCCGGGCATTTCCCGGACGCTTCATGGAAGCTCCCGCCATCTTCAAACATAAAGGCAAATACTATTTCATCGCCTCCGGATGCACGGGCTGGGCTCCCAACGCCGCCCGCAGCGCCGTGGCCAAAAACATCGCCGGCCCATGGACGGAATTGAAAAATCCCTGCGTGGGCCCCAAGGCAGGCATCACGTTCGGCGGCCAGAGCACTTTCATCCTGCCCGTGCAGGGCAAGCCCGGAAAATTCATCTTCATGGCGGACATCTGGCGATCGCAAAATGCCATTGACGGCCGCTATATGTGGCTTCCCATCCAGTTTGACGGAGACCAGATCAAACTGGAATGGAAGGACGAATGGACGCTGAAAGACATGTAGTACGTTTACCTCCAATACATATGAAAATATTAACAGCCATCCTTTCCGCTAATCTGGCATGCTGCCTTTTCTCCGTTGCCGCAGCAGAAACCCCAATTAAACACACCTCCTTCAGACCCGGAGAAATCTGGACGGACAACAACGGCGCGCACATCAACGCCCACGGCGGCGGCATCCTGTACGACAAGGGAACCTATTACTGGTACGGAGAACACAAGGTGGAGGGGGACGCAGGAAACTATGCCCAAGTAGGGGTTCACTGCTATTCCTCCAAAGACCTCTATAACTGGAAGGACGAAGGAATCGCCCTGAAGGTGGTGGAGGGGGACCATTCCCACCCCATCGCCAAGGGCTGCATCCTGGAACGCCCCAAAGTGGTTTACAACAAAAAGACAGGAAAGTACGTGATGTGGTTCCACCTGGAACTCAAGGGGAAAGGATATGGATCCGCTTACGCAGGGGTGGCAACGGCAGCAAAACCCACAGGGCCATTCAAGTTCCTGAAGGCCGGGCGAGTCAACCCGGGCAAATGGCCCCTGAACATGGATAAAAAGGATCAGACGACCGAATTCACCAAGGAAATGCCCGACTACGTCCGCATCATCCGCAGGGACTATCCCGGCGGGCAGATGAGCCGGGACATGACCATTTTTGTGGACGACAATGGAAAAGCCTACCACATCTATTCCTCGGAAGGCAATATCACCCTTCACATCGCGGAGCTGACGCCGGATTACACGGGGCATACGGGAAAATATGTCCGGGCGTTCATCAACCGCTACATGGAAGCTCCTGCTATTTGCAAACACAAGGGCAAATACTATCTTATCGCTTCCGGATGCACGGGCTGGGCTCCCAACGCCGCCCGCAGCGCCGTGGCCAAAAACATCGCCGGCCCATGGACGGAATTGAAAAATCCCTGCGTGGGCCCCAAGGCAGGCATCACGTTCGGCGGCCAGAGCACTTTCATCCTGCCCGTGCAGGGCAAGCCCGGAAAATTCATCTTCATGGCGGACATCTGGCGGCCCAAAAACGCCATTGACGGCCGTTACCTGTGGCTGCCCATGAAATGGGAGGGTGACCAGATTATCCTGGAATGGAAGGATGAATGGACGCTGGATGACCTGTAAATTCATCTCCTTCCTTTTTATGCAGGATACGGTTTATTGCTTCCATCTCCTTGCCGGAAGGCAGAAGCGGAGCCTTCTGTATGCCTTGTGCTCCGCTCTCCTTATTGCAGCAGTCTGGCTGCTTTATCCGGAATGGCCTTTCTGGGCGGGCTACATTGCCTGGGCACTCGCTTACGCAGCAACGCTGATTGTTCAACACACCATTCCCCTTCCCATCCGCTGCCCGCACTGCGGAAACGCCGGGCTTTATTCTGCTCCGCAAACTCCGGAAGAACAAAGAAGGACGGATACAGGCATCATGCTGGAATGCCGGGGTTGCGGTTCCACCTTTTACACGGACGCCTATTTGCCCTGGCCGGGAAAAATTATCCGCCGGCGCCCCATTTGCCCGGAAGAATGGGAAGAAAAATCTGCCCGTAAACAAGCCGGGCCCGCTTCCTCCGGAGAGGAACGCAGGCCGGAAAGGTCTTTCGTCAACGGAGGAAAAATCTAACGGGCTTTTTTGGAAGCCATCACGTAATTCCTCATGCGCTGGTCTGCGGGGGTGGTGGGGCGTACGCTGGTAACCCAATTGCCGGCCTTATCCTTCTTTTTGATTTCCGTTCTGTCGCGGTACAATTTCGCGGAGAAATCGCTGGAATCAAGAACAACCGGCCCCGGACCTGTCGTGACAATGGGAGTGGGAGGAACCTCCGCAACCACCGTCATTGGAGCGGCAAGGGAATTATACCAGTACACCAGTTCCTGCTGGCCGACAGGATCGTCCGGATAAGGAGCATAAGCTCCGTTATTGGTGGAAACCTTTACATAGGCCGGTTCCGGAAATGTGGTCTGATAGGAAGAGGGGGAACAGGCCCCCAACAACAAAAGGCCGGCTCCGCCGGCAATAATCATGGAATGCAGTTTCATATAGGCATTGGACTCCCTTCCGCCACCTGCCGTTCAGAGGATGTACGGTTCCGGAATATTACGGACACCCGCGCGTCTTGCGCTTGAGCGCCATTCCCAGCGCCGTACGCCATCATGCGGAGGAAAGGAGCTTGCCGTTCCCCCGGCGGCATGGTTGAATATTATTTCCTCTCCATGATTACGGATTTCCGGCTGAAAGTGTTTGAAACCGTCGCACGGCGCCTGAATTTTACGCGCGCGGCGGAGGAACTGTTCATCACGCAGCCGGCCGTCACCCGGCATATCAAGGAACTGGAACGTCTGCTGGATGCCCGTCTGTTCAAAAGGGAGGGACGAGGGATTGCCCTGACGGCGGAAGGCGTGCGCCTGCTGGCCCATTCCCGCCGCATCCTCAAGGAATACGAAACGCTGGCTGAAGAAATATCCTTTGGCCGCAATTCCCCTGTTTCCGGCGAATTGAGCCTGGGAGCCAGCTCCACCATGTCCCAGTATGTGCTGCCTCCGCTGCTGGCCCTGTTCAACCGCCATTACCCGGAAATACGCATATGGCTGAAAAGCGGCAATACGGAGGAAATAGAACAGGCCGTCCAGGATGAATCCGTGCAGCTTGGCATCGTGGAAGGCACGGCAACGCGCGCGGACCTGCATTACCAGCCATTTATGGAGGACGAAATTATTCTGGCAGGAGGCATGCAGGCCGCCGTGCCCAGTGAAGGGCTTTCCCTCCCGCAACTCTCCCATGTGCCCCTGATCATGCGTGAACCGGGGTCCGGCACGCGCCGGGTGGTGGAGGAAGCGCTGAAAAAACACGGGATCTCCGTTTCCGGCCTCCATGTTCTGATGATGCTGGGCAATACGGAAAGCATCAAAATGTATCTGGAGCATTCTCCGGCGTGCTCTTTTCTCTCCTCCCTTGCCGTCCGGGGAGAATTCAAACGCGGAAGTTTGAAGAAAATACATCTTCGCCACCTGGAAATTCGCCGCACCTTCCACTTCGTCTCAGGACATGGAGACCACAGCAGAATCAATGAACTGTTCATCAAGTTCTGCCGATATTATTATAACAAAATTTAATTGGCTATAACAATTTTTAATTAGATTTTATAATGGCTGCATCGTATATTATTCCGCAGCCAATTCGGTACGCTCCCGGCCAGATACAACGGGCAGCCGCAACCATCATTTACCGACCATGTCTCCCAAACATCTAGCCAATCCCCTCCACGGCATCCTGCTTATTGTTCTGTTTTCCTTTTCCGCTTTTTACATTGCTGATTTTGAATGGGTGAAACATCTTTCCCTCAGCCCGCTGATCGTCGGCATCGTGCTGGGAATGCTTTACGCCAACAGCCTGCGCAACCACCTTCCGGAAACATGGGTTCCCGGCATTCAGTTCTGCACCAAGCAGGTTTTGAGAACAGGCATTGTCCTGTACGGATTCAAACTGACTTTTCAAAGTGTCATCGACATCGGCGGCTCCGCCCTGGCGCTCGACCTTATTGTGGTCACTCTCACCATTCTTCTGGGAGCCGGGCTGGGGCGCCTGCTGAAAATGGACAGGGACACGGCCCTGCTGACCTCCATCGGCAGTTCCATTTGCGGGGCAGCGGCCGTTTTGGGGGCGGAACCCGTTTCCGGAATTCGGCATTCCCTTTGGGGGGCCGCCAGCCGTTCTGGGGGCGGAACCCGTCGTCAAAAGCAAACCTTACAAAGCCGCTGTGGCCGTTTCCACCGTGGTCATCTTCGGCACGCTCTCCATGTTTCTGTATCCAGCCCTGCACCGGGCCGGAATACTGGATCTGACGCCGGAACAAATGGGGCTTTTTACCGGAGCCACCCTTCATGAAGTGGCGCATGTGGTGGGCGCCGGCAACGCCATGGGGCAAGCTATTTCCGATCCGGCCATTATCGTCAAAATGATCCGGGTAATGATGCTGGCCCCGGTGCTGGTCGTCCTGAGCATTGTCCTGGCCCGGAGGGATCCCTCTTCCGGCGCAAACGGGGAAAAACGGAAAATTACCATTCCCTGGTTCGCCTTCCTGTTCCTTGCCGTCATTGGCTTTAATTCCCTGCACCTGCTGCCTGCCGGACTTGTGGACGCCATAAACACCCTGGATACATTCCTGCTGACCATGGCGATGACGGCCCTGGGCGCGGAATCCAGCTTTGAGAAGTTTAAGAAAGCCGGAGCGCGGCCTTTCCTGCTTGCAGGCTTCCTGTATATCTGGCTTTTCTTCGGAGGTTACTGGCTGGTCAAGCTGATCAGCCTCTAAATTCCAAAAACACTCCTCCTGCGGAAAGAGGGCAAGGCCTGCGCCCTGCCTTTCCGAACAGGAGAAAAAAGCCGTTTCACCGTCAGAACGTGAGAACCGTTTCAGCACAGGTTCACCGCCTCGTTCCATCCTGATTTCCTGCCAGAAAATCCGGTTGAAAAGGATCACCGGAGGAACCATGCCGGCATGGGATGACGGAACATGCGGAGCGCCGCATCCTGCCCGCATTACTCCCTACTGGCCACCTGTACCGCCCAATACAGACATCCTCTCTTTGCTTTCTCCGCTGCTGCGGCAGGTTTTCCCGGTAAGGCTCAACAAAAATTCATAGTCAAACCGTTTGGAGACGCTATAGTATGCGTACCCAGTTCTTAAAAACAAATGGCAACCAAATTATTCATTCCCGGACCCACTGAAGTAGCACCTGAAGTACTTGCCGCCATGAGCGGCCCAATGATGGGACACCGATCCAAAGCGGCCTCCGCCCTGCAGCGCCGCATTTCCAACAATCTGCGCCGCATCCTGCTGACGGAACAGGAAATTCTGCTTTCCACTTCCTCCGGTACGGGCCTGATGGAAGGCGCCGTGCGTTCCTGCACCGCCAAACGCGCCGCCATTTTTTCCGTGGGCGCCTTCGGCGACAAATGGTACAAGATCGCTACGGGCAACGGCGTGCCCTCCGATATTTTCAAGAGCGAACTGGGGCAGCCCACTACCCCGGAAATGGTGGACGCCGCCCTCTCCACCGGCAAATACGACACCATTTGCATCACGCACAATGAGACGTCCACCGGCATCCAGAACCCGGTGGAGGAAATTGCGGAAGTGCTTAAAAAATACCCGGATGTCGTGTGGTGCATGGACGCCGTGAGTTCCGCCGCCGGCTCCCGGATTGAAACGGACAAGCTGGGCGTGGACGTACTGGTGACCTCCACCCAGAAGGCGCTTGCCCTGCCTCCCGGCATGGCTGTCTGCACGCTATCCCAAAAAGCGTACGAACGCACCGCCTCCGTTCCCAACCGCGGCTGCTACTTTGACCTGCGTTCTATTTACGACACCATTCAGAAGAAGGACTACCAGTACACGAACACTCCCTGCATCTCCATCATGTACGCCATGGACCTCCAGCTCCAGCGCATCATGCAGGAAGGTGTGGAAAACCGCTTTGCGCGTCATGAAGCCATGGCCGAATTCGTGCGTTCCTGGGCGGATGAATATTTCAGCGTCTTTGCCAACCGGGACCATCTTTCCCGCACCCTGACGGTGATCAGCAACACGAGGGACATTGACATCGCCGCCCTGAACAACTCCCTGATCGAACGCGGCATGCAGCTCGGCAACGGTTACGGGGACTTGAAGAACAAAACGTTCCGCATTGCCCACATGGGCGAGCTGACGATGGATGACATGCGCTCCATCACGTCCAGCATCGTGGATATCCTGAAGCTCAAATAAGCGAGGCCCCTGCCCTCTTTTCCGGCTCCGTCCGGAAAAGAGGGCGGAACGCCTCCGCCGGAACATGAACGGAACAATCGCCGGGAACAGGATACATCGCGGATATCCCGGAACCTGTTCATCTTTGATCTTTTCCGCATCCCGGCGGCATTCGTCATCGTCCAAACTTTCAATCAGGCACGGTCTTTCCGGGACAACCCGTTCTTTCAGGACTTCATTTCACGTTATTTGCTGCTGTTCATTGCGGCATGCATTTTGGCCGGGCTTGTTTCCAGCATTCGCGCGCTATATCATCCTTCCCATTACTGACTTTCCGAACTCTTCCTTCCATGTCCACTCTCCATCCCTTCCCCGCCCTGCGCCCTCCTCGGGAACTGGCCGCGCGGGTCTCCTCCCTCCCCTATGACGTCATGAACCACCGGGAAGCCGAGGAAATGGCCGCCGGAAATGACGCCTCTTTCCTCCATATCTGCCGTTCCGACATCGACACGAGCGAAGCTGCCATCCATGCCCCGGAAACCTACGCCAAGGCCAGGGAAAACCTGGAAAGGTTTGTCCGCGAAGGTTACCTCTTCCGGGATGAACGGCCGTCTTTCTACATCTACCGACAAATCATGTGGGGGCGCGTACAGACGGGCATCGTCGGCTGCGCCTCCGTGGATGAATATGCCAGCGGCGCCATTAAAAAGCACGAACTGACCCGCAGGGAAAAGGAACTTGACCGGATTGAGCATTTTGATGCCTGCTCCGCTCAGACGGAACCGGTATTCCTGGCCTACCGCAAACATGAAGGTCTTTCCGCCATCATCCGGAAATGGATTAAATTCCACAAACCCGAATATGATTTTACCACGGAGGACGGCGTCACCCATATCCTGTGGCCCGTTTCCGAGCCCGGCACGGTGGAAGACATCCGCAAAAGCTTTGAGGAAGTGGACGCCCTTTACATTGCGGACGGGCACCACCGCACGGCTTCCAGCGCTGCCGTTTCCGCCAGGCGCCGCCAGAAACACCCGGACTACACGGGGCAGGAAGAATTCAACTACCTGATGGCTGTCGTCTTTTGTGATGAAGACCTTTTCATCATGGACTACAACCGCGTCGTACGCGACCTGAACGGCCTGACTGAAGAGGAATTCATGGAAAAACTCCGTACCTCCTTTGACATAAATCCTGTGGATACCATTCCCGGAGAAGGCTACGCCCCCCGCGCCAAGCATGAGTTCGGCATGTATCTGAATGGACGCTGGTATTCCGCCACGGCCAAACCGGGAACCTTCCCGGCCGGCCATCCCATCGAAAGCCTGGACTGCGCCATCCTCCAGGCGAATGTGCTGGCTCCCATCCTGGGCATTGACGATCCACGCACGAGCGACCGCATCGACTTCGTAGGAGGAATCCGCGGTCTGGGAGAACTGGAACGCCGCTGTTCCGGGGAAATGGCGCTGGCTTTCTCCCTGTATCCCGTCACCATGGCCGACCTTTTCCGCGTAGCGGACGCCGGAGAAATCATGCCTCCCAAATCCACCTGGTTTGAACCCAAGCTGCGCAGCGGGCTTTTTATCCATACAATTGAACAATAATCTTTTCCACCGTACCAACATGAACAAGGTCCTTATTCCTACCAAACTCTCCGACGTAGCGGCCAACACGCTTAAAACGGCCGGCTATGAAGTCATCCAGGACGCTGATACGCCTCTGGAAAAACAGGTAGCCGCCCATCCGGATGCCGTGGCTCTGATCGTCCGCAGCGAAAAAGTCACTCCGGAAATCATGGACGCCCTTCCTTCCCTGAAGCTGGTCGTCCGCGCCGGAGCCGGTTACGACAACATTGACATTGTGTACGCCCGCAAAAAAAACGTGGACGTCATGAATACCCCCGGAGCCAACTCCAATGCTGTGGCGGAAGAAGTCATGGCCATGATTCTGGCCTACTACCGCCACATCGTCCAGGCGGACGCCACCACCCGGGAAGGCCTGTGGGAAAAGAAAAAATACATGGGCAGCGAACTGACCAAAAAGACGGTGGGCATCATCGGCCTGGGCAACATCGGCCGCAACCTCGTCAAGCGCCTTCAGGGATTTGAACCCATTCTGCTGGGCTACGACCACTTTCTGGCACGCCAGCGCGCCCTGAACATCGGCGTCACCCCCACCAGCATTGAAGATATTTTCTCCCAGTGCGACATTATTACCCTGCACGTTCCGGGCGGCCCCTCCACCCACCACATGGTGAACGCGGAACTCATTGGAAAAATGAAAGACGGAGCAGTACTCATCAACTGCTCCCGCTACGGCGTGGTGGATGAAGAAGCGCTGGCCGCCGCCAAGGCCGCAGGCAAAAACATCGGCTACCTGACGGACGTACATCCCAAGGATGCGCCCGGAGAGAAGCCTTCCGCCCCCATTGCGGATTTGATTCTTCCCCACCTGGGAGCCAACACCCGGGAGGCCAATACGAAAGCGGCCAAACGCGCCGCAGAACAGATGATCGCCTATTTTTCCGACGGCGACACCTCCTGCGTGGTGAACGGGGAATCCCCCAGCGGCCTCAATCCGGCCCATCTTCAACTGGCGTTTCTGCTCGCCTCCCTGGCACGCAAGGCCGGCGGCAACAAGCCCATCCGCCGCGTGGAATGCACTTTTTACGGCAACCTGCGCATTTTCCGCAAATGGTTTACGGCCCCCATTCTGGAAGGCCTTCTGCCGCATGCGGAAAAAGGGCTCATGCCTGCCGCCGCAGAAGAATCCCTGCGGGAGCACGGCATCGTTTTCAAAGCGAGGGAACCCAAAGATGACAAACCTTATGAAGATTCCATCACGCTGGACGTAGCCATGGAAGAGGAAGAGGAATATTTCCACACCAGCGTGCGCGGCGTGGTGACGGAAGGCATCCCCATGGTCTCCCGCCTGAACAATTTCAACGGATTGTACGCGGACCTGCGCGGCACGACATTATGCCTGCGCTACAAGGACCGTCCGGGTGTTATCGCCCTCATCGGCTCCGCCCTGTCTTCCAATGGAATCAACATTGACAACATCGCCGCCCCGGCCGACCACGCCACCAGGGAGGCCCTGACCGTGATTAAGACCAACCAGCCGGTTTCCGATGAGCTGCTGGATAAAATCGCGAAAGAGATAGATGCCATCTCTGCGTTTTCCCTGAATCTTTAACAGGGAAAGACGCATTTCCGGAAACCTGCTTTTCAGACCGCCCGCTTCCTTCATCTCCGGAGGGAAGCGGGCGGTTCTTATTTCTGCCATGTTGACAAGGCTTACCCATTTTTATACCATTGACCGAATCGTCGGAACATATCCATGCGCTACGTACTGCTTCTCCTGACCCTGTTAACCGCCGGATTTTCCGTCTGGTACTATCAAAACCGCATTTCCCCGGAAGGAAAGGAACTGGCCGCCCAAAAAACAACATTGGAACAGGAGGCCGCAATATTGGAAAAAGCCGTTATCCAATCCCGAAAGAAGCTGGATGATGCCCAGGATGCCACCCGGGCGGCGGAAGAAGACATAGAGAGATTCCAGCAAGTTTATCTCCAACAAAAAAGGCAGCAGCATCAGGAAATCCAGGATGCCGCCTACCAAAAAAGCGTGGCGGACCAGCAGGAAGAAGTGAAGGAACACGACCAAAAGATTGACCGGCTGCGCCGCCGCATGAAAAGGCAAAGGGAAAGCACCAAATCCGCCAGGGAGGAACTGCTCCGGAAAAAGGAGGGAATGAGAACCCAGCTTGACAGGCTGACCGATCAGCAGAGGAGCATTCAGGCGGAACTGGAACAGGCGGAACGCGAACTGGCCCAAAAACGGGAAGAGGCCAAAAGCAGGAAGAAATTGTCCGGGATTGCCCCTCAGAAGGGAAATATTTCCGAACTTCAGACACAGATGAACCTTATCCGCCAGAAAACCGCAGCTGCTAAGGAAAAAATGAAAGCCGTAGATGCGGCGCTGGAAACTCTGGAAGAAAAGTCTGGCAAACAGGAACGCCTGATGCAGAAGGCGGAGGAGAAACTCACCCAACAGAAAAACAAGGTTCTGGCCGACGATGACCGGGACGAATCCGCTGTCCCGGAACCGGGCGATGAAGACTTGCTGGCGTCTGCCGAATACAGGGAGCTGTCCAGAGATGTACGGAAAACTCTGGAACAGGCCCGTAAAAAAGAAGAACAGGCATCCCGGGCCTATGACGAAGCCCGCGCGGCCATGCGGAAAGTCTCCAGGGAAGAAGTGAAAAAGCTGGCAAAGAAGGAAAAAGACCATGCCTCCTTTCAGAAGCTGTTCACGGGTGCAGCCTCCGTCGCGGGATTTATCCTGCTCCTGTTCACGGGTGCGGCCTTCCGCAGCAGCAACAGTTGAACGTCTGCCGGAAAATGAAATGCACGGAGAACAAGGAAGCACCCGCCTTCCCTCAGGGAGTCGTTGACGGACGGCAGGGATATGATAGTCTCAGGCCAGCCTGATCATGCTCACACTGGCCCAGATTCACGGACAACCGGAAATTTTCCATTCCATTCAGGGGGAAGGAGTCTCCCAGGGAACACCCTGCGTTTTCCTGCGTCTGGCAGGCTGCAATCTGGCCTGTTCCTGGTGTGATACGGCGTATTCCTGGAACGGAACGGCTCCCGGAGTGCGCCTCGCGCCTGAAAAGGCGGCTGAACTGGTGCTCCATTATCCATGCCGCCGACTGGTCCTGACCGGAGGGGAGCCGCTCATTCAGCAAAAGGCGCTTCCCGCCCTGCTGCGCCTGTTGCCGGATCATGCCGTGGAAATGGAAACCAACGGCACCATCATGCCGGATACGGAACTGCTGAAACGCGTCACGCAATTCAACGTATCTCCCAAACTCCCCCATTCAGGCAATAACGACGTTAAGACTTGGAAACCGGATATCCTGCGCTGTCTGGCGGGTACGGAGAAAGCCTGGTTCAAATTCGTCGTGGCGTGCGAGGACGATGTCAGGGCCGTTCTGCGGCGGGCTTCCGAAGCGGACATTCCCCCGGAACGAATTCTGATCATGCCCCTGGCCTCCACACGGGATGAGTTGAACGCCATGCGTGCGCAGGCGGTGGAATGGTGTCTCCGCTACGGTCTTCGTTTTTCAGACCGTCTGCATATCGCCATCTGGAACAGCAAAAAAGGCGTTTAAGCACGCTCCTGACTCATCAGGAAAGACAAATGCTTCCCGCTTTTCCGGCCGGAATTCCGCAAGCCTCCAAGGCTCTGCGCCATCGGGAAACCTACGCTTTCTGTTTCAAATCCAGCAGCATCTGGGTATTGCTGGGGTATTTGTTCAGGAAAAACAGGAACCGTTCCATGGCTTCTACGGGTTTATGCCCGGCTAAAGCGCGGCGGATCAGATTCATCTTGTACAGCCATGCTTCCGGCATAATGAGCTCTTCCCTCCGCGTCCCCGATTTCAGAATGTCCACGGCCGGGAAGATATATTGCTCCGCAATGCGGCGGTTCAGCACCAGTTCCATATTGCCCGTCCCCTTGAATTCCTGGAAAATCAGGTCATCCATGCGGCTGTTGGTTTCCACCAGGGCGGTGGCAATGATAGTCAGGGAACCGGCCTGGCGCGTATTGCGGGCGGCGGCAAAAAGGCGCCGGGGCATTTCCAGAGCGCGGGCATCAATGCCGCCGGACATCGTGCGGCCGCTTCCCTTGTCAGCGTTATTGTAGGCGCGGGCCAGGCGAGTAATGGAATCCATCAGCAGGAAAACATGCTGCCCCGCCTCTACAAGCCGTTTGGCGCGTTCAATGCAAAGTTCCGCCATGCGGCAGTGATCGCGCACCCTTCCATCATTGGAAGAGGCGTATACTTCAGCTCCGGGGAGGGAACGTTTAAACTCCGTCACTTCTTCCGGACGCTCGTCTACCAGAAGCACCATCAGGTGAATGGAATCCCTGTAATTCTCCAGAATGGCTTCCGCCATGTGCTGAAGCAGCGTCGTCTTCCCTGCGCGGGGCGGAGAGACAATCAGGCCGCGCTGACCGCGCCCGATTGGAGCAATCAGATCCAATGTGCGGGTGGTGTAACGCTCCGGCCGGGTTTCAAAGGAAATGCGTTTATTAGGATTGACCGCCTTGAGCTCTTCAAAGTGCGGGTTCTTGCGCGCTTTCTCCGGAGCAACCCCGTTAACGGAGGCAATTTCCGTCAGAAGAATGCCGCGGTCATGACGGCAGGCCTGCCCATGCACCCACACGGCAGGACGCAGACCGAACCTGCGGATCATATCCTGCGGCACATAAACGGCTTCCGCAAAAGCGTCAAAATCATTATCCGGCTTCCTTAAAAAGCCGAACCCCTTATTCGTAATTTCCAGCAACCCGTCCACCGGTTCCGGCGGCGCCAGTCCACGGGGGGCGCTGTTCTGTGGGGTTCCGCCCTCCTGATTATTATTCCAGCGGTTTTTAACCCGGTCATTGCCGTTTCTGCCATTGCGGCCATCCTGGCGATTATTCCGGTTTTTGTTGAAACGGTCGTTGTTATTCCGGCGGTTCTGCCTGTCAAAACGCTGCCTTTGCGGCTCATTTGTCCGACGCGGCTCCCGGGCGGCATCTTCGGAAAAATCCGCCGCACCTTCCTGCACCACCTTGATGGACGGAACGGAAGCATCCGCCTCCGGCTCCTGTTCCCTCGGTTTCCTCACAAATCTCTGGCGAATAACCTTCGGCCTGCCTTCTGCGGGCTGCTCCGGAACAGAATCGGAAGAATCGGAAGCCGGCTCGGCAGGCGCCGCATGAACGGCAATTTCCGCCTCAGGGCCGGCTGAATCACCGTTCTCCGGAGCAACAGCCTTGGCAGCACGCCTGCGCACCGGCTTGATGGGGGGGTTCCTTTCGGGGGACAACGGAACAGGA
>OBVA01000663.1_pt1 | contig 14195 bp, 12 predicted proteins | sample 1495021 | NCBI WGS metagenome assembly OBVA01 (sample SAMEA2579965, study PRJEB22360) | human gut metagenome | biome: human gut; feature: human-associated habitat; material: faeces | place: Denmark | collected 2008/2010
CTGACCGCCCGTCCCGTGGGACCCGCCGGCCGCGGCGCAGGGATGGAATATACGCGCCCACGGGGACGGCCGCAAGGGGGCGGGGGTGTCTCCACGGGACGCACACAATTGCTAACACTTAACGCCTTCTCGATTTCTTTACCCATCGCACGCAAAGCCAATACGGCTTGCGTCTAATCTCAGCGTCAAACCATGGCTTACCAGCATGTTTATGGTCAATTAAAACGGGGGCCCATGTACAAGACATTCGTTATCGGATAAAGTCCCTCGACCAAGAAGATGACTACCCTTATCGCGCACTCAGCAAATGAAATTACCAGCAAAGGTTTTGAGGCTACCTCCTTCTCCATCTCTAACAACGGGAAGGCAATCATCCTCGCCAATGTGGCAGATGGCATAAAAGCGAGATAGCTCCCGTTAATGACGTCAATCCGGCCCTAGAGATCACCGGGCTCGTTGTAATTGCTTTTGCTCTCATCGGATATGTGGGCGTATTCGTTGGCGGCGACTTTGGTGCTTTCACAGGTGGAGCCATGCCCGGCATCTTGGCAGGCATCTCGCACACACTTGCCACAGTTTGAACTGCAGCGCTGACGCCATCACCGCAGATAACAAAAGAGGCCGGAAGCATTTGCTTCCGGCCCCATCATTTTTGGTGGGCGTTACAAGATTTGAACTTGTGACCTCTTCCGTGTCAGGGAAGCGCTCTCCCCCTGAGCTAAACGCCCGAAGCTTTGGGGTGCGCCTCGCGGCGCGGGGATTAATATATCTAAGCCCCCACCCTAATGCAACCCAGAATTTCAAATTTTTTTAGAATTTGGCATTAATTGTCTCGGTCGCCTCTTGGTCGTTAACTAATACACATATGTTTACCTGCATGTTTAGAACTTCCAACTGCTCAAATATGTGCCCAAAAGATTTCGCCTCTGTTTGGCACGACTGGCCAAATCTCCCTAGTCCCTACGCGAGAGTAGCGACAGCACGCGAATGAACACATTGATGATGTCGAGGAAAAGCTCGGAGGCGTTATAGACCGCGTTTACGACGGTCGGCTCGTCGAACATCGCCTTGTGGAAGTCGTAGCCGATGAAGCCACAGAACACCACGATGACAAGAAAGTCGATGAGCGTCTGGTCAATGGCCAGGAAGGCCATGACGATCTGCACCACGATGAGCGCAAGCAGGCATCCGCCGAGAACGCCAGAGATCTTCTCGAAGACATGCGGCACTGCAATGCCCAGGCATGCAAACACCGTCACGATGCCCGCCGTCGCCAAGAAGGCCGTAGAGATGGTCTGGGCAGAGTACATAAGGAAGATCGTCGAAGTAGCGAAGCCAAACGAGAACACGAAGAGGATGTAGCCCGCCAGCGACAGCCTCACGGATTCCGCGCTCTTCCCTCGGCCCATCATGATGATGCCGGCAATCGAGGCGATGAAGCTCACGACCGAGATCACAAAGTAGTTGTCCGATACCGCGAGCAGGAACGAAACGTTGGAGAACAGGCTCGCGCAGGCACCCATCACAAGGAAGCCAGCGAGAACAAGCGCCGTGAGAAGGAGGCCATACGCCCTCACGGAGAGCCTGCCGCCATTGCCGGTGCGCTGCCCCTCGACGCTGAACGGGGAATAAGGCTCGATACCGCCCTGGTTTTCGGTCTGCCACTGATCATTGTTCATGAAAGGTCCTATCGTCGTGTCCTCAGGGGACGTATCCACAATCCAAAGCGCGCCCAGCGCCGTAGATTTCTTCTACCCATTTCCTAGGGATTGCACAATCCGCTTACTTGTTTGGCTCGAGGTCCTCGCCTACCACGAGATTCTGGAAGCGATTCGCGATGAACTCGTCATTGAACCTCGAATCGACATACTCCTCCACCAAGTTGTGAGGCGGAATCTCGGCATCGCGGCAGGCCTTTCGGTAGAAACAAAAGAGCGTGGCGAGCATATCCACGACGAGGAACGCGGTCATGAGCGACACGATCACGATCTGCCTGCGGTTCGTGGGCTCGCCGATGCGATAGATGACTTCCGGCATGACAACACGGCACCAAACGAGGCCGAGGACGCCCCAGGCGAATAGGAACCTCCATGCGATCCACTGGGTGATCGCGTCCGGAAGACCAATGTAGGTCCAAGACTGGGCATGGAAGAGGTCCTCCATGAGCATGCCCGTCGTCTGTTCGAGGCCACCGCCGAGAAGCGCGGAGACAAAGAAGACCTGTGCCTTGGGAGCGGATCGGAAGTTCCAGAGCACCATCGTGAGAAGACATGCGCCGAAGCCGTAGAGCGGCGAGAATGGGCCCCACACGAGCCCCACGCGCAGCTCAGTGCGACCAGACGATATGAGCATCCATGACATCTCGAGGATCAGGCCCGCGACGCTCGCCACCATAAAGATGATCACGTACTGGTAGAAGCCGGGGCGCATATGGTCGAGCCACTCGTCTCGGACATTGAGACGCGCGCGCTTAAGCGCCTTGACCTGCTCGGAGGAGAGTTTGGGCTTTGGCTGCGTCTTGAGATCCGCGTAGGCGGGGTCATGACGCAGACGCGCGCTGTTGCGCCTCTGGCGGTCGAGAATGACCTCGTCCGCGGCATCAGCGATCTCCTTCGGCAGCTTGCCGCGGCGCGCGAGCTTACGGAAGCTCTTGCCGCTCGCCATGCGATAGCCACGCGCATTGACGGCTCGCGTCACGAGAACATACGCGAGGGCGAGCGCGAGGACTATGAGGAGGATAGTTACCAAGCTCGGGCTCCATCCGATGATGCGAACGACACGTCGCAAGCATTAGCAGACGACGCGCTTCCATGGTAGACCAACGGCCAATAGGGCGTGGCGGGCGGGTTGGTTCTTCGCCACTCGAAAGACGGGGCCCGCGAACGCAACGCGAAGGCAGCGGCATGTCGAGATAAACAAAAAGGGCCGGCTATTAGCCGACCCTTCCAAATTCATGGAGCGGACAACGGGGTTCGAACCCGCGACCCCCACCTTGGCAAGGTGGTGCTCTACCAACTGAGCCATGTCCGCACGTGAAATGAATGCGGCCTGACGAGCAGGCCGCTCATTTCTTTGGAGGCGACGCCCAGATTCGAACTGGGGGTAGGGGCTTTGCAGGCCCATGCCTTACCACTTGGCCACGTCGCCGAAGAAAAAAAGGGCCGGCCGGGCGGCCGGCCCCTCAATCTCATGGAGCGGACAACGGGGTTCGAACCCGCGACCCCCACCTTGGCAAGGTGGTGCTCTACCAACTGAGCCATGTCCGCGTGCGAGAAAGTACTATACGCAAGACTGCGCATTCATGCAAGCGTGAATTTCAACTTTTTTCGAATTCGCTTGCTACCTGCAACTTTAGCAGAGACGACGTTACATCCCAACGCTTTGTGCTCTGCACGCTCCAATTGCCCGCCTTTAAGCCGACAACCCGACCAAAGAAGTGGAAGCCCAGAAACGGCAGTAGATCAATCGGGTCACCACGGCACCCCGATTCCCAGAACGACCCCCGCGTCCGCCCTAGACGGTGGCGGCCATTGGAGTGAACAGCTTCACGAGGCGTACCATGGTTCCCGTGCCGCTAGGCTTGTGGCAGATCTCAACGGAGTCGGAGAGCATGCGCATGAGCTTGATGCCGCGACCGCGTTCGAGGCAATCGTCGCCCTCCCCCTGCGGAATCTCCCCGTCTTCATCCAGCTCGAAGCCGGAGCCGCAATCTGTCACTTCGACCACGGCGCGGTCTGGATAGACCCACACGGTAAGCAGGACGCCTTCCGCACAGGTGTGGTCAACCGCGTTGCCCAACGCCTCGCCACCGGCAAGCGTGAGATCGAACACCTCGTCATTCGTGAGGTCCGTGCGAGAGAGGAGCTGCTCGAGGCGGCGGCGCGCGGCACTCAGGTGGGTCTTATCCACTCGCATCGTACCGTGCCAAAGGGGCCTCACGGAGGGATCGAGCGCCGGAACTGGCGGCTTGGGGGCCCTGCCCATAACGGGAATGAAGTCAACGAGGCGGCATATCGCAAGCGACCGGTACACGCTGTCGCCCACGTTCACGAGCGAGAGCAGGCCGCCCTTCTCCGCAAGGCGCCGCGCGTATGCGAGAATCAACGCCATCCCAAGGCTGTCGACATAGTCTGTATCCGCAAGGCTGAGGATGACGCGACGGCAGCCACCGTCAATCGCACGATCAAGATAGGCGCGCACGCGCGGAACGCTCGCGACGTCCAGGTCGCCGCGCACGGGGAGCAAGAGTATGTCGCCAGTCGATGTCATGCCCCAATTTTGCCCAGACGAGCGAGGGTTGATACCTACGCGCGGCAAGGTTTCCGCAAACGCAAGGACTATGTCACCGCAGACCTAAGCCTTCCGCTGGCGAGAGCCACCGAGCTGGTCAAACCTCAGCACGACCATCGCCACGTCGTCGTCGAGGCTGCGCTCGGTAAAGACATCGATTCGCTCGAGCAAGCGGTCGAGCATTCCGTCGAAGTCGCCCGCGGCCTCTTCCATCACAGCGTCACGCAGCCCCTGCTCTCCGAAGAAGGCACCGCTCGGGTTGCGAGCCTCCGTTGCGCCGTCCGTGTAGAGCAGGATGCGATCCCCCTCAGAGAGGGAGACGTGGCCGTCGTGGTACGTCATGCCGCGGAAGGCGCCCACCACGCCAGACTGCTCGTCGAGCGTCTCCATCTCGCCAGTCTCCGCACGTAGGAGCAGCGCTGGGGGATGTCCGGCAGAGCAATAGGTCAGCGTGCCATGCTTGAGGTCCGCAATGCCCACGAAGAGGGTGGCGAAAGTCTCCAGGCGAGAAAAGCCGAGGAGAAAGTCGTTAAGCAGGCGCACCATGCGCGCGGGCGGCTGACCCTCCCAGGCATAGGCTCCAAGGGCCGTGCGCACGGCAGCGGAGACGCTCGCCGCCTCGACTCCCTTACCCGAGACATCACCCAGAATCACGCAGGCGCGACGGTTGGGCAGACGAATGAGGTCATAGAAATCGCCCCCCACAAGCGCGGCAGCAGTTGCGGACGAGTAGAGCGCATGGGCCGTGATGCCTTCGACCTCCTGGAGCTCGCTCTTCATTCCGCTCTGGAGCGCCTGTGCGATACGCGTGTCCTTGTTCCTACGCTCGCCTGCCTCAACCTCTTGGCGGACGTCGATGGCAATACGACGGAGCAAGTCGAGCTCCGCATCATCTATGGGCTCCTTGTCCGGGGCGCGCATAAGCAGCGCAGCCCAACGCTTGCCCGCGAGCATTCCGAGGTCAATAAGGACCGCAGAGCCCATGAAGCCCTGCTCCTCGAGCCATCTCGCGAGCCTTGAGCCCTTCGATGCCGCAACGACGGCTATGTCCGCATCGACACACCCGCGGACGAGGTCGTCTATCGAATACGGGAGCTCCACCTCCCCCACGCCAGGCAACGAAACACGAGAGCCCTCCGAAAGGCCTGACGCATGGATGCGGACGATTTGGACATTGAGCTCCTCCGTCAGGGCCCGAGAGAAGCTCTGGAGGTTCTCGTCGGTCGGGGTATCGAAGCCCTCGAGCAACACATGAATTCGAGTGGCGACAGCGTCGAGTTCCTGAGCCCTCTGGGCCCGCATGGTTGAGATGGCGGCGGCGAACTCGACCGAGAGGTACTGGGCGACCGTGTCGAGAAGGCGCGCGTCATCGCGGCGCGTTGGATGCACCTCGGTCCAGCCAAGCTCGATGATGGCGATCACACGCTCGCTAAACCACATGGGAACGCAGATGAAGCTCGAGAAGGGCGGCGTCTGTCGCGCAGGAATGCGGCAACGAGCGCCGGTGTCCTCGTCCATGAGCTCACGGGACGTGAGCGCGCCCCCGCGAAGGCTCCTCTCGCTGGGAGGGAGCAAACGCAGCCGCATGGCACCGCCAGATCGAGAGACGACGGTCTCGAGGCCCTCGCCATAGGTCATGAACTTCGGGACTCTCTTGCCTTCAAGCGAGCGAGAACGGGCCCGTAGCCGATACCCAGTGTCATCCGCGAGGAAGAGCAGGGCACCCGAGGCCTCAAGGGTGTCGCACATCTGCTCGATCACCTCGCTGAAGAGGGTCTCGACATCCTGAGAGTCAATCGTGTCGAGCACGATCTTGAGCGTACCCGAGAGACGGCGATTGGCAAGGGAGAGCTCATCGAGCAGGCGATCGTGCTCTCGCTCCGCCGCAAGGGCAGAATCCGCAGGACGCATGACGATGACATAGGTCTCGCCGCCGCCACTCACGCGGTCAGCCCTGGCACCCACGATTGCCGCCCCGCCACCAGCGAGCCTTAGGGAGAGACTCACAAGCGAGCCATCGGCGACAAGCGGGAGAACGGGTGCGGGCGCGTCCTGAGCATGAGAATGTAACGGGTCCTCGAGAATATCCGACACAGGGGTGCCTACGAGCTTGTTGACGTCCAAGCCAGAAAGAGAGGCCATCTGGGGATTGGCAGAGAGAATGCGACCGATGCTGTCGACCACCAGAATGGCATCGGTCGAAAGCGCCATGAGAGCCGCAAGGACACCGGGCATGGCGGCACGACCGACGTGATCGACCTTGGTAAGCGCACGCTTAGCCGGCATGACGCCTCCCGTCCGGGCGCGCGGGCGCGCTACCCCTAGATAGCAAAAACGGGCCCGAAGGCCCGTAGATTTGCTGGTGTCGGAGGCGGGACTTGAACCCGCACGACCTTTTAGTCAGTCACTAGCACCTCAAGCTAGCGCGTCTGCCAATTCCGCCACTCCGACTTTTCAAGTGCGCGTTTCGCGCGAGAAAGAATATACCTCGATGCCCCAACGCACGCAAGCGTAAATTTGAACTTTTTTCTAAATTAGTTTGTGTTATCACGTTGCCGCAGGTAAACGGACAAATTGATTGGAAACATTATTCACGTCTGGAAGACCTGGCCTCGTCGCCCTGGAGGTTACCGATCCAGAAGAGGCGTCCTCGTCATCCAAGACGCTTTCCATCCAGAAGAGGCGTCCCCATCACCCAAGATGCTTTCGCTCCAGATGAGGCGTCCCCATCACCCAAGATGCTTTCGCTCCAGATGAGGCGTCCTCGACGCCCATGAATAGATCCCGCCACCCAAACGGATGACGGGACCCTAGCAACACCCTTTGCTCTCCCCTAGAGCTCGATCGAGGAGCCCTTGATGGGGTGCGGCTGCGCAAAGTGGCAAGCACAATAGTGACCAGGCGCAACCTCGCGAAGCTCGGGACGCTCCTGCGCGCACTTCTCGCAAGCGATCGGGCAGCGCGTGTGGAAACGACAGCCGCTCGGCGGATCGATCGGAGAAGGCGGATCGCCCTTCAGAATGATGCGCTTTCGAGAGCGCTGCATATCCGGGTCAGGAACCGGTACGGCCGAAAGCAGCGACTGCGTATAGGGGTGGTACGGCTCGGCGTAAAGGGTCTTCCAGTCCGAAACCTCCATCATGTTACCAAGGTACATAACGGCGACGCGATCGGAGATGTGCTGAACGACGGAGAGGTCGTGAGCGATGAACAGGTACGCGGTTCCGTACTGATCCTGAAGGTCCTTGAGGAGGTTGAGGACCTGGGCCTGAATCGAGACGTCAAGCGCGGAGACGGGCTCGTCGCAGATGATCAGCTTCGGCTTGAGCGCGAATGCACGAGCGATGCCAATGCGCTGACGCTGACCGCCCGAGAACTCGTGCGGGTAGCGGTTGATGTGCTCCGGATTGAGGCCGACGACATCAAGCAGCTCGCGCACGTAGTTCATGCGCTCGGTCTTATCGGGCATCTCGCCGTGAATGACCAGCGGCTCAGAGACGATCTCGCCGATGGTCATACGCGGGTTCAGGCTCGCATAGGGATCCTGGAAGATGAACTGCATGTCGTGACGCATGCGCTTCAGGTCCTTCTTGTGCATGGCGGAGACGTCCTCACCATTGAAGAGGACCTTGCCGCCCGTGGGGTGCGTGAGGCGCATGATGCAGCGGCCAGTCGTGGACTTACCGCAGCCGGACTCACCAACGAGGCCGAAGGTCTCGCCGGGGAAGATGTCGAAGCTGATGTCGTCGACCGCCTTAACGCTCTTCTTCTCCTTGGAGAAGACGCTGGAGTCGACGGGGAACTCCTTGGAAAGGTGCTCGACGTGAAGCAGGGGCTCAGTCATCCTAAGCCTCGCCTCCCTTCGTGTGGGAGTTAACGGGCGCGTTCTTCGCGATGAACTCGGGGTCGCTGGCAAAGTGGCAGCGAGAGTAGTGCCCGGTCTCGGAGGTGTAGGTCTCCGGGCGCTCGCTGCGGCAGCGATCGGTCGCATACGGGCAGCGCGGCGCAAAGCTGCAGCCCTTCGGCAGGTTCACGAGAGAGGGCGGATTGCCCTTGATCGGGGTGAGGGGCTTCTTCTCGTCAATGACCTGCTCGGGAATCGAGCGCATGAGACCCCAGGTGTACGGGTGCTTCGGGTGGTAGAAAATCTCCTCGGCAGTGCCGAACTCGACCGGACGGCCGGCGTACATGACCATGATCTTGTCTGCCACGTCAGCCACAACGCCGAGGTCATGCGTGATCATGATGATCGCGTTGCCGTTCTTCTCCTGCATCTCCTGCATGAGCTCGATGATCTGCGCCTGAATCGTCACGTCGAGGGCCGTGGTCGGCTCGTCGGCGATGAGGATGTCCGGGTCGCAGGCGAGCGCCATGGCAATCATGACGCGCTGGCGCATGCCGCCGGAGAACTGGTGCGGATAGTCCTTGACGCGCTGCTCCGGGTTGGGAATGCCAACCATGTCGAGGAGCTCGATCGCACGCTGGGTAGCCTGCTCCTTGGTGTAGCCGCGGTGCAGGCGCAGGCCCTCACCAAGCTGTCGACCGATGGTGTAAACCGGGTTCAGCGAGGTCATCGGGTCCTGGAAGACCATGGCGATGTCATTGCCGCGAATGTGCTGCATCTCGGCCTCGGACATCTCAAGAAGGGAGTGGCCGCGATAGCGGACGTCTCCCCCCTCGATCTTGCCCGGAGGCATCTCGATGAGGCCCATGATGGTCATGGCGGTGACGGACTTGCCCGAACCGGACTCGCCTACGACGCCCAGGGTCTCACCACGGTCAAGGGTATAGCTCACGCCGTCGACAGCCTTGACCACGCCATCGGCAGTGTGGAAGTACATCTTGAGGTCATCAACCTCGAGAAGGTGGCAACCCTCAGGAACGGGTTGCTTCTTGAGGTCGAGCGCGGGCTCGGCAGCCTTCTTCTTACCGAATGCCATTAGTATCACGCGTCCTTCATCTTGACGTCGAGCGCATCGCGCAGGCCGTCACCGAGAAGGGTGAAGGCAAGCACGGTGGAGAGAATCGCCAGGCCGGGCATGATCATGAGCCAAGGCTGGGTCTGGAGGAACGTCTGGCCGTCCTGAATCATGATGCCCCAGGAAGGGGTCGGCGGAGTGACGCCCATGCCAAGGTAGGACAGCGCGCTCTCGGTGAGAATGGCGCCGCCCACGTTCATCGTGGCGTAGACCACGATGGAGGCAACGGAGTTGGGGAAGATGTGACGCGCGACGATACGCAGGTCAGAGGCGCCCATGGCGCGCGCGGCGTCGACGTAGTCGTTCTCCTTGACGGAGAGGATCGCCGAACGGAAGACGCGGGCGATGGACGGCCAGCCGAGGATGCCGATGGCGATGAACACGTTCTGGATACCCTGGCCGATGACGGCGAGCATCGTGATGACGAACAGCGTGTACGGGATCGCCAGGAACATATCGGCGAGACGCATGATTATCGTGTCCCAAATCCCGCCATAGAACGCGGCGAGCGCGCCCATGACGAGGCCGATGGCCGTGGAGATGAGCGTGGCGATAACGCCGACGGTCAGAGACACGCGAGCGCCATAGATGACGCGGCAAAGCTGGTCGCGGCCAGTGGCATCGGTGCCGAAGGGGTGCTCGGCCGACGGCGGCAGCTTGGAAGTCTGCGCAACGGTCGTCGAGTCGATCTGCGTGGGCGAGCCAAGCCACTGGGGAGCCCAGAGGTCAGCCGTGAGCGCCACGACGATGACGAAAAGAATCCAGACGGCGCCGATGAGGGCGAGCTTATTCTTCTTGAGGCGCTTCCAGGCGTCGCTCCAGAGGGTGCGGCTCTTCTCGGGAGCCTGAGCCGCGGACTCGACGGTCTCGTCAGCTGCGTTCTTCTGCTCTTCGATAGACATTCAGCGCACCTCCCTAGTTCTCAGACTTTGACGAGCCGAAACGAATCCTGGGATCCAGGAACGCATAGCTGACGTCAACCAACAGGTTGATTATCATCACCACCACGACGACCACCGTGACCCCGCCTAGAACGATAGGCCAGTCACGCTGGGTGACCGCACGATAAATCTCGTAGCCGACACCAGGCCAGTTGAAGACCGTCTCCGTCAGGATGGCGCCGGCAAGCATGCCACCGAAGTCGATGCCGATGTAGGTCACGACAGGAATGAGGGCATTCTTCAGGGCGTGGTGCCAAATGATGTCGCGCCTCGAAAGACCCTTGGCCTTCGCGGTGCGGATGTAATCCTGGTTCATAACCTCAAGCAGCTGCGAACGCATGATGCGCGCGGCATAGGCGGTGGAGACGGAAGCGAGGGTCACGGCAGGAAGGATGTAGTGAACCCAGCTCTCGAACTCGGAGTTCGATCCGCCGGCCCCAGAGATGGGCAGGTAGAAGGCACCGCCGGTGACGTTCTTCAGGAAGACGCCAAAGAAAAGCTGGAGCATCATGCCGAGCCAGAAGGCGGGCATCGCTACGAGAATCGAAGTGATGAGCGTGACAAGGACGTCCCAGAACGAATAGCGCTTGATTGCGGAGACCATTCCGGCGCCGATACCGACTATCGCCTCGAGGATGATGGCGACGACGGCGAGCTTCACGGTGTATGGATACTTGTTCGCCAGGATGTCCGAAACCTTCATATTGCGAGTGTAGGACGTGCCGAGGTCACCGTGCAGCAGGCCATTCATGTATGTGAGGTACTGCTTCCAGATCGGCGTGGGAATGGTGTTGCCATCCTCGTCATAGAGGGCACGGCCGTTCTCGTCTGTCTCGATGAGGCCGTTGGTGATGCGGATCTGAAGCTCCGTCTCAGGCGTTACCTGCTTGCCACCGGTGATGATCTTGACCGGATCACCGGGGACGACGGTCTTCATGGCGAAAAGAATCATGGTCACGCCGATGAAGACCGGAATGAACTGCAGGACGCGCTTGAGTATGTACTTTCCCATGCGTACAACTCCTGTCGTAATGACGGGCCTTGCAAGAGGCGGCTTGAAGCTGCCACTTGCAAGGCCCCCTACCAGCGACGGGGCACCGCAGCGGGTGCCCCGTCGCCCAAACGATCTCTGTGATCGTGGGTGCCTAAGAATAAAGGGCTAGGCCTCGAGTTCAACCTTATCCATCATGATCAGCTTCTGCGGATCGATGTTGAGGTACTTGACGCGAGAGGAACCGACCATCTGGTGCTTGTAGTAGAACAGCGGCACGACGGGCATGTCGGCACCGATGGTCTTGTCAATCTCCTGGTACTTAGCCTCGCGCTCCTGGTCGTCAGCGATGGCACGGGCCTCACTGATGGCCTTGTCGACGGCGGGGTTTGAGTACTTGCCGTAGTTGTTGTCAGCACCGGTGGCGAACAGCGGATACAGGAAGTTGTCCATGATCGGGTAATCGGCGATCCAGCCGAGACGACCGATCTGGAAGTCAGCATTCGGATAGGTGTTGGTAAGGATGGAGCTCCACTCGGCGGTGTTAGAGGTGGTGTTGATGCCGACGGCCTTGAGGTCTGCCATGACCATCTCCATGACGGCCTTGTGGTCGCCATCGAGGTTGTAGGTCAGAGCGACGTTGATGTCACGCATGCCGTCAGCGTTGGCAGGATACTTGGCGTCAAGCAGAGCCTTAGCGGCGTCCGGATCGTACTTGGAGAACTCCCAGCTGTTCTCGACGTAGCCAACCATTCCCGGAGGAACGATGCCACCGGCCGGCTCGCGGGTGCCCTCGAAGACGGTGTCGCAAATGGCCTGACGGTTGATGGCCAGGGAGATGGCCTTGCGGACGTCAACGTCCTTCAGGGTCTCATCAGTGACGTTGAGCATAAGGTAGTACGTGGAGAGCTCGGCGCCGGTCAGGACCTGGTGGCCCGGGGTAACGGTGGAACCGTCCTCGGACTCACCGTACTGGGAGATGGCGTCCTTGAGCTGGGTCGTGGGCACCTGGGCGACGTCGAGGTTGCCAGTCTGGAACTCGGTGTAGGCGGTCTGGACATCCTTCTGGATGTTGAAGTGGATCCCATCAAGCTTGGCCTTATCGCCATAGGAGTAGTCGTCGAAGCGGACGAGATTGATCTGCTGGCCGTCCTCCCACTTGCCGTCCATCTTGAAGGCGCCGTTGCCCACGGGCGCGAAGAAGAAGGTGTCGAAGTCCTTGAGCGCGACGTCGGGCACGGGCGAGAGGGCCGGGTGCATGCAGACGTACGGGAAGTCGGCATAGGGCTGCGTGAGCTTCACGACGAGGGTGTCGTCATCCGGGCAGGTGACGCCGGTGAGCTCGGTGGCATCGCCAGCGGAGAGCTCCTTGTAGCCCTGGACCATGGCGAGGTGGTAGCCGATGCTGGAAGCGTGGGACTCAGAGGTCTTCGGGCTGACGATGCGCTCCCAGCCCTGCTTGAAGGACTTGGAGGTAACGGTGGTGCCGTCGTGGAACTTGGCGCCCTTCACGAGGTGGAAGGTGAACTCATCAGCGGCGTCGTTGACATCCCAAGACTCAGCGGCAAGACCGGTGAGCTCACCCTTATCGAAGTCATAGGTGGTAAGGGCGTCAAAGAGCTGGTAGCCGACCTGCATGCCCTGATCTTCCTCAAGGTCATACGGATCGATGGAGACGGGGTTGTTGATGTAGTAGTTGAGCGTGCCACCAGTGGCCTCGCCGGAAGCGGCGGCACCGGTGCTACCCTTCTTGCCGCAGGCGGCAAGAGCGGCCATGGCGCTAGCGGCGAGGCTGCCCTTGACAAACGTGCGACGGTTCATGGACGTGGTCATGAATCCCTCCATTGTTTGCGACGCCAGGCCAGAAGGCCCAATGCCTCCCGTAACATGACGTCTCAGTTTTGCTTGCGGAACCTGTTGCCATAAGGTGGATGCCGCAGGACGACCGTCCTACGGCCACGAACAAGTAGGCTGCTTGCAAACTTAAGGTAAGATTATCCGTTTTATTTGCCATGCCGGCAACCTCAAAAACCCTCTTTACCTTGATAAAGCGGCACTACGTAACAATGTATTAACAAAGTGTCTGCTGCTTCGGGCAAGAATGCATGAATTGCACGCGGATTCGCATCTAATAGGGCATTACGTGATGTTATACGCGGAGAGTTAGGGAGTGCGGGCTAGCGCTTTATTCAAAGCTGATGCATGAGACGAGATGCGTCGCGCGGTGCATGCCACCGCATAGCTCACGCCGAGCAACATGCGGACGCCTCGCGAAGCGCTCGCCACTCATAGCAAGCGACCGCCGCGCCGGGAGACGCAGACGGTCGTTTGGTCAGTACGATTTAGCTAGCAATTAGGCGCCGATAGTGCCCAGCGGGTAGGTAAGCATGAAGATGACGATGGTCGCAAAGAAAACCACGGCGGCAATCACGGTAAGACGGTCGAGGTTCTTCTCCCAGACGCCGCTGCCAGCGTTGGCGTTATACATAGAGGAGGCGATCATGTCAGAGACGCCGGTGCCCTTACCGGAGTGCATGAGCACGAGAATGATGAGGGCGACAGCGGAGATGGCCCAAGCCACCAGCAGAATCGTATTAAGAGGACCCACGTGATGCTCCTTAAGCAGATGCAAACATACAGCAGAAGAGAATACCACAACTCTGCGCCGCAACCTCGCTGTTGCTGGGGACTCTTCACGCGGCACGCTCTCGCTACGCATTAAACCTCGCGGCACGCCCGCGCGACACCCCCCCCAGGCCGCACGCAGCGGGCGGCGCGGGCGGCAAAACCTACCTCTTGTAACGTTTCGACCCCGAAATTGGCCCCGAAACCTTACAAGAGGTAGGTTTTGGGAGGAGGAACTCTCTCGAAACATGCAGTTATTCGAGCTATCGGGACGTTTTTGGGCGCACATCTCGAATACGTGCATGTTTCGGCGAAGGACGGGCCGCGAGGATAGGCAACGCAGAGCAAGCAGCGCGGCGGCCCCGAGCC